>SDBV01006598.1_pt1 | contig 16049 bp, 20 predicted proteins | sample 2277081 | NCBI WGS metagenome assembly SDBV01 (sample SAMN10402039, study PRJNA504765) | marine sediment metagenome | isolation source: marine sediment core GS10_PC15, 223 cmbsf | place: Arctic Ocean: Southern Knipovich Ridge | collected 2010
AAGATAAAACCATCTTGTTATCCACCAGTGTTCATGAGGGTCATTCATACTGTATTATGGAGGCAATGGCAAAAGGAATCATCCCAGTGGTTCATAATTTTTATGGGGCGAAAGAACAATATCCGAAAGAGATATTATTCAATAGTGTAACCCAAGCCGCAAATAAGATTCAGGATGCTGGTAAGGCTGGGGTTAATGGTAGATGGTTACGGGAATGGGTGATTCAAAAAGGATGGACTTTCAACAAACAAATGACTCAAATAAAGGAGGTCATCCATGAACTTGCCAATAATAAAATGTAAGATTTGTGAATACAGAGGGAAGGATGATTTGTGCGAATCCAAAATGTTTAGCATTAAGCCATCAATTAAAAAGAAAGGTGGATTTTTCTTATATGCTACTTATGATTGCGGATTTGAAACCGGTGATGATTTTGGGTGTATACATGGAAAGGCAAAAAAATGAACTCGCCAAATAAAATTTGGAGCTCCCTTTGGGACAATTATAAGAGTATACCCGCTCAACAGATTTTGAATGAACCAGCAGGAATGACCCAGAGGTCCGAGTTTGTAGGTTTATTATTAGAGAGTTTTAATCTGAAGGGGATGACCATCCTTGAAGTAGGAACTGGAACAGGTCAATATTGTATTGAATTAGCTCTCAGAGGGGCACATTGTACTGGAATTGATATCGACCCGGGTAGTATTAAATTAGCAAATAGATTATCAAAAGAATATGGTATTGATAATTGTGTCTTTGAGAATATTGATTTATTTGATTTACATGATAAGCAATACGATATCGTTTTCAGTATGGGGACTCTGGAGCATTTTCAAGATAAAGAGATAGTAAGAATGCTAAAGAAAATGAATGAACTTGGTGATTATGTTATCACCGGAGTGCCATTCAGTGGCTCATCAGCATACACCATGTCTAAGAATCTATCTCAGAAAATGGGAACATGGGAATATGGGGAAGAAAAGGATTTTGAAACTATGACTCCTTTATTTCAAAAAGCCAGAATGAACATTAATCGTGAGAGGGTGATTGGTTTATGTTCAGAGGCTTATTATTTAAAAAGAGTCAACGCCAATCTTATCCCCGCCCAGATTGCTACCAATCTTGAAAGTAAATTTAAGGACAAGGAAAAGGATATTGGTAGTTGGTTAATTGATATCGGTTCGCAATCAAAACTAATTATAGTTGAACCTATCCAAGAAGGAGTTTCAATTATTGTTCCTATTTATAATGGCGCTAAATTCATTCGTAGATTAGTTGATAATTTATATAGCAAAGTGAATTATCCTAACTTTGAGATAATATTTGTGAATGATTGTTCAACTGATAACACCAAAGTGTTATTAGAGGAAATAGTAGATTATGGACATATTTTAAATCTCAAAAAGAATGTTGGTGAGATTGGAGCACGTCTTGCCGGATTAGAAAAGGCAAAATATGATTACGTTTATTTCATTGATGTAGATGATTTGGTATTTCCAGATAATCTAAAACAATTAATGAGAGATTTAAAAAGTTGTCCAAAAGGAACCTATCTGCCTAATTCAAGTGCTCAGATGGATAATGGTAGTTTCAGCGGTGATATCTGGCTTCATGAATTTTTACCTACCCCGAAAGATTATATCCGGTCAGAACTTGCTAATTTGTGTGGAAAGATATCTCTGGGTAATACCATTATGAAGAAAGAATGGATATTGAGGGCTTATGATACCTACCATGAAATCCTCAAAAAGGTTGGGAAAAAGAGGATGAATGTGGCTGGGGATTCTATATTATGTAATATTATGGTGTTTAATGGCGATATAACGAGCATTATCCCCGTTTATTATACATACAGGGGATATGAACACCATCTTGACTCTGCCTCGCAAAATATCGCTGATAGGGTGAGTGATATTTCTTTAATGTTGGCATATTGTTTTACACGGATGGATGAAGGGACTGAAATGGTTAAAATGATATCTCAGAAAGCCATGTTAATTTATGGAAAAAAGATGGGTGCTGAATTTATGAGAAACTTCTATCATTATAAGGAGGTGCTCAATGCTGGCGAATGAAGTTATTGCTGATGAGGGACTTGAGAAGAGAATTTTGCCTGGACAGAAGACTATTTTATATGTAGGAATTAAATATGATTATGGTCATTCCGAATGGGGTTTGAGTTATGAGCATCTTAATTTTTACCAGACCTTCAAAGCTATGGGATATTCAGTAATATGTTTTGATTATTTACGCCTCTGTAATTTACATGGGATAGAAAAGATGTCACAGATTCTAAAAGAGGCGGTTTATTATTATAATCCTGATATGCTTTTTTACTTCCATTTTCACGATTGGATTGAACATAAAATCTGGGAAGAGTTGCTGGTTAAAAAGGTTATCTGGCTTGCCGACGACCAATGGAGATATGAGGAAACCAAACCCATTTGGTCCTTATTTGATTTGATATGTACCACCTGTCCAAAAGGAGCAGAGAAGAGAGGAAGTAAATTCAAAACCCATCTTACCCAGTGGGGGTATAATCATTTTTTATACCGTAATCTGAATATGGATAAAATTTACGATATATCTTTTGTAGGCGGAGCATCTCATCCAGGTAGGGTTGAGTTTGTTCAGAAGTTGAGAGAGGCAGGAATAGATATTAAGACCTTTGGAAAAGGATGGCCAAATAGTGGTAGAGTTTCTCAAGCTGATATGATTAAGGTTTATAATCAAAGTAAAATAGGTCTTAGTTTGAATGGAACATCCAGAGGGGATACAACTCAGATAAAAGGAAGAGATTTTGAAATACCTGGTTGTGGGGCTATGCTATTAACTGAATGGTCTGAGGAAATTGACCAGTATTTTGATAATAATAGAGATATGATAACCTATAAGGATGCTAACGAAGCAATTGAAAAAATAGGAAAGTATTTGGCAGAAGAAAATAACAGTTTGCTAAGAAACATGATTTTACATGGACATTCCAGAGCGATTAATGACCACACCTATTCAAAACGATTACAGGAGGTAATTGATGTCTTTCAAAGAATGGAGTAATAAAAATAAATATAATTCTTTTAATAGTTATAAAGGATTACTATATAGCGATTGGTATATAGGGATTGCTAACAAAGAATTACTTACACCAATCGAGGCGGCAATAGCACCCATTCATACCTGTAATTTGAATTGTAAACATTGTAATTCCGGTCTCTATATGCAATATGGAAAAGAAGCGGATAGGATGACGGATGACCATCTTATGAAACTGGTAGATTTTTTAGGTTGGTGGGGGGTGAAAGGAATGTGTTTTGCTGGCTCTGGAGAACCTACTTTACATTCCAAACTTCCTGATGCAATTAAATTGACTATTGATAATGGAATGTGTGCCAGCATATTAACCAATGGTACTATTCTATATCCTGAATTATTAGAGGTTATTCCTTCATGCACTTGGGTTGGGGTTAGTGTAGATGCCGGTGCCGATGATACCTTTCAAAAAATAAAAGGAGTTAATTTATTTGATACGGTAATTCAGAATATAGAGGATATGGTTAAAAATTCTGGTGATTGTGATATTGGATTCAAATTCTTAATATCATCATTGAACCAATATGAAATTTATGATGCTTGTCATTTATCCAGTAAAATAGGAGTTCACGATTTCCATGTTAGACCAGCAGATTTCTTTCATGAAGGTATGAAAGATAGAAAACGAGGGGAATTACTTTCTGATATAGATATTCAGAATATTTTCCACCAATTTGAAAAATGCCATGAATTGGAAACAGATGATTTCAAAGTTAATACCGTGATGCATAAATTTAATGATGATTTTTCACCGAAAAAGGATTTCAGTCAATGTTATGGTGCTCCTCTTTCTATTCCTATTTGTGCCGACGGAAAAGTCTATTTATGTATTGACCATTGGTACGAAGAGAAATATGCAATCGGTAAACATTTTCCAGACCCTTATGATATCATAAAATTCTGGGGTGGGGAAGAACATTTAAAAATGATATTTGGAAATACTCCAGAGGGATGTCATACAAAATGTACTTTTGGAGTTTATAGTAAACAGTGTGAGGATTTATTCATAAATAACAAACACCCTATGCATTGGAAGTTTCCATGAATTTAAAATCTGAAAATGAACATATTTGTGTTTTGGTTGAACCAAAAGGGATGAATTTATTTGGTTATAAAGACCTTACTTCTCAAAACGGAAAGAAATACCGAACTATTCTGGGTATTCCTAAACGTAGTGGAAGTTCTGTAAACCAAGCTAATTTATATCCAAAGGAGGAGTGGTCAGTAAAAGAAGCAAGGGCTCATTGTAAAAAACATGGTGGTAAATTTGAGGGTGCCATGATTCAGAAAGCATCATCAATGTTATTATCTATATTAGGTAAGGGAAAGGAGTAAGAAATGAAGTTTAAGTATCTCAACGTTATCTCAATTTTTATGGTATTAGTGGGGATAATATTTTTGATTCCTGATAATACCATATCAGTAGAAGCGCCCACCGGAATCAATCTGGGGCATGATTATACCTTTAATCTTGTAACAGGAAATTTAACTTCCAGTGGGGTTCAATATTCCACCGTTATAACTACCACAACTGCTGCGTTAGAGGCTACCTTATTTAGTAAGAGTTTGGATATATCTTTTGGGACTGGTTCCCATAAATATATCATTGATTTATATCTGGAAATCTATACAGAAATCAAGGCGGCGTTAACCGGAACAGCAGACGTTGAATGGAAACCACAAGCCAGAAATGCTAATGGCACTTGGACTGATTTAGCATCTTATGTTGACCTGGCTGATGTTGGCACTTCCTACACTGCGAGTAATTTAAAAGGATATGTTGCTACTTCGTCTACGTTAGATGAAATGCCTCTGGATTTTCGCATCTTAATTAAGTGTGATGAAACTAATGAGGGGATGGGTAGAATTAAAAGTGGAAGTTATATCCGGGTAACCTTTAAAGATATTAACTGGGGGGAATAATGAAAAAGTTATTTATAGTATTATTCCTAACCTTGATTGTATCCTCTGGGGTTTATGGTGTTCCTATCGGTCATAATTACAACAAAACCGAGATTGATGCAATCAAGGAAGATACCGAGGGATTACAGACTTCGGTTGCTCAGGATTCCACTCAGCAAGAAGCAGATTTAGTTAATACCACTGCTATTAAGCTTGATACAGAAGGCTTACAAACATCGATAACAGCGGATTCTCTTAATGTTGAGGGATTAACGGAATCAGTAACAAAGGATTCAACGAATGTAGAAGCAATTCTCGTGGACACTGGAACCACGCTTGCTGATACATTGTCAAGTATTCTTTCTGAAGTACTTATAATAGAGCGTCACAGCCAAGGCAAGCACAGAATATTTGGCAAGAATGAAATGCAGACAGGAACAGTCAAAGCTGATTCAACTGCTGGTGCATGGTTTTATCCGTTTGTTATAACATCCGCTGCAGATTCAACACTTGGAACAGCCATACAAATATTAGGTGCTGATGATACACCCATGCAAGTTGGAATGACAAAATTTGACCTTCACGAGGTTTTCGTTGTAGCTGTAGATAATGCTACTCCGTATGTTCTTAGAGTTTTATGGGGGGCAACAGCAAGTGCTGCTTTAGTTGCTGGGAATTATACAGATACTTGGATGGCATCAGACATATCAAATCCACAACAGGCATCTTCCTCAGAGATTGATATATCAATGCCAAGAATTGATAGTGGTTCTTTGGTATGGTTACAATGCTCAAATGCCGCAGGAGCACAAACAATATCAATAGTATGTTCATTAATAGAATATCCATAATAATTAATTTTTAATTCACAATTTTTAAGAAAGGAATTACAATGGCAGATTTAAGTACTCAAATCAAAGACGTTTTGAAAAAAGCGGAGTTGCCTGAGGGCTTGGCAGGTCAAATTAAAGTAGAGAAGGAAGAGGATATCACCCCAGCGGTCGAAAAACTCAAAACATCCTTTGGTGCTTTAAAAGATTTAACAGGCGAGGATTTTTTGGAAGTAATCAAAATTGCCGGTTTATCAGACCCTCTATTAAAACATGTACAGAGTGAATCTGACCGTCGGGTTTCTGAAGCAATGAAAACTCGTGATTTAAAGGATAAGACCATTCTGGATGAAGAAAATACAAAACTTTCTGATGAGGAAAAAAGAAAGAAAGAGGAGGGTATGACCGCAGAACAAAAAGAAGTTGCCTCGTTACGAGAGGAAAATAAGGAAATTAAAGAAACATTAAATACAATTCTAAAAAATACTTCAGAAAAGGATATGTCTACCTTGGTCAAAGCGGGTTTGAAAGAGGTAGGACTTGATGAAGGGTTTGAGGAGTTCATAAAAGTCAAATCTCCTGAGGAGATTGGGGATGCGGTTAAAAAGTTATCGGAAAAATTTGGAACCGAACATCAACAAAAAATTGACGAAAAATTAGAGAAGCTGGGATTACCTAAAACTGGACAGGTTCAATCAGCTTCTGAAATGGAAAAGACCATGTCTGATTACGCAAAGAATAAAAATGTGGGTGAACAGACAACCGGTCTTTTGACTGATAAACTCTCAGAAATGAATCAAAAAAAGGAGTAATCATTTGAGTTTACAAGTTACATCTTCAACTGATACAGCTTATCATCCTATATTTCTTACAATATTGGAGGATTTGCCAGGTGGAGCAATTCTTTTAACAGATAGAATCCCTTTAGCTACCACAGAGATTAAAAAGGGTGCTCTGTTACATCGTGTTGTAACCACTCTGGGAAGCACTCTTGCGAGTGCGGGGCAGTATCGGTTGGTAAAAACAGCAAAACTTGCTACCTCTGGTAGTAGAATTAGTCTCGTCACCATCACCGTATATACCAATCATGAATTTAAGGTTGGGGAATGTATGGGTGAGGAAGGCGGCGCAACTGGTTCCACCATTGCCACTATTACGAAAGGGGCTACCACAGACCGAATCTTATTCGTAGCAGGAAGCAAAGGGTTATGGTGTGATGAGGTTTCAACCGGAACTGTTTTGGAAGAGAAAACCTCTTCCGTTTTAACATCTGAACTTTATGCCGCCAACTCAATTTTGAGAAATGACACGCAGGTTAGGAAAGCCGATTTAACTACTCTGCAAAACGTTGGCATTGGAATTGTCGAGAGGGCTACAGTAAATGAGAGTCTCATGCCTTATTTCGTATCCGCTACCGACAAAGCTGTACTTATCGCTACTAACATGATGCGGTTTGTCTAAAAGAAAGGATGAATTATAATGGAAGCAAGCATTTTCCAAGAAGTTAACAAAAAAAATCTCCTTTCTTATTTAGGAGACCGTGTTTACAAAAAGTACTGGTGGTCTGATTTATTCCCTATAAAAATGTGGCCTTTTCTTTCCTACACCGCTCTTATAGGGTCAAAAGGCGCTCCGGTTGCTGCGGATGTTGTTGCATATGACACCTCGGCTCCTGAGAAAACCCGGAAAGTTATTAGTAAGGTTGCTGGGGATATCCCTTCTGTTAGAATCAAGCGTTCTCTAAAGGAATCGGATATCAACCTGTACAACGTTATTAAAGCCGGGGCTACACCAGATATGGATGCATTGCTGGACCTTATTTATAACGATGTTGATTTTGTTATTGAGGGCGTTCTCGCCCGGATGGAAATTTTTGCCCTTCAGTTAATTTCAAGTGGAAAAATTTTCCATGATAAAACTATCAATGCCGGTATGACTATGGAAACAGCAGTGGATTATGGTGCCTCATATTCAACGGGGGCGGCAGTAGTCTGGAGTGCCTCTGCGGCAACAACCACACCGATTACTGATATTGATACCATTGTAAGGGCAGGGGCTGTTCTTGGAGTTAAGTATAAGTATATTCTTATGGACAGACAATCGTATCTGTATATGAGAGCTTCTACCGAAACCAAGAATCTCCTCGTTCCTTATACTGTTCAAGACGTTTTGGCAAAAAGGGTTGCAGTTACAATCAATGTTGATTTAATTAACAAAGCCCTGAAAGATAATGAATACCCGCAAATCATTATCATTGACCAATCCATTACCACAGAAACTGAAGAGCATGTTCAGATTACTTTTAATCCGTTCTATGCTGGTCATATCTGTTTCATTGAGGATTTTCCAATCGGTAATATGCTTTCTGGACCTATCGCTGAGGAAACCAATCCTCCTAAACAAATAGTACAAGCAAAATCAGGTAACGTTTTAGTTAGTAAATGGAGAAGCGCTGACCCGACAGCAGAATGGACCAAGGGGGAGAGTAATGTATTTCCAACTTGGCCGTTGATAGATAGATGCTATTTGCTTGATACTTTAAATGCCTCAACATGGACGGCACCGTCTTATTAAGTCGTTTGTGATGTGATTATATAAGTGGGGGGCAAACCTACAGCCCCCTACTTTTAAAAAGGATTTGAGTTATGACTAATTTAGAGGCATTACAATCCATGACTGAATATAGCAATGATGATTTGCTATTGAAAATTTTGGCGGATAGTGGTTTGACCCCCGGTGATACTTATTCAGGGGAACAAACAATGGATTTGGCTGCCGCTAAATTGTATGATGTTGTGGCAGGACATCCAAACCTAAAAGAGGGTTCACGTTTAGTTGAATATAATGCTGAACAACTCCGAGCTATGGCAAAAGGTTTGAGGGATAAATGGGGGGTGACAGCAAGAGGTATTGCTAAATCAAATCCTATTGATGGGACAGCACGATGGTAACCAAAAGATTCCCACACTCAGGAACAATCAGTTATGCTGCTCCGGGTACCACCAACTCTCTGGGTTATTTAACTGAGGGAACTATAACATCTATCGCGGTTATTTGTGATATTCAAATGAATGACCGACAATTAAAAATAGTTGGTGATGATGGAATAGTTATTCTCTATAATTATCATGTATTTTGTGACCCTGATATTGATTTTTCATCAGTTCCAAAAGCAGCAAATTTTCGTTTCTTTAGTCGTGACCATGTTATAAGGCAATTATTTGAATATCAACACCATGTGGAAATAAAATGCTAAAACCAATGTTTAATATGCCACAAGTCGGAAATAGGGTTGATGGATTTGTTTTTGATAAGGAAAGTCGAATGCGTTTAGCCTTGCATGATATCGGGGTAGATTTCATGAATCGAGCAAGGGCAAACAAAACCTTCCAAGACCATACCGGAAATCTCAAATCCTCTATCGGTTATACCATTTTATTAGATGGGAAAGTAATTGATGAAGGGTTTGAGGGTGAGACAGAGGGAATTACCCAAGCACAAACAGTGGTTCAAGAACTCGCCAGAGATAATCCAGAAGGTTTTGTTTTGATTGGTTTAGCAGGAATGGAATACGCCGCGGCAGTAGAATCAAAGGGATACGATGTTATAACTGGGTCTACACCAGGCGCAAGCGAACTTTTAGACTATTATAAGAGAGAGTTACAGCTTCTGTAATAGAATCCTATAGTTTGAGGTAGAAACGTCTAATTTGGGCGGTAAGAACCCTTTCTCAGGGGCAATATAGATGGAAAACATATTACTTAATGCCTTGGTTCAACTTGGTGCCGTTGGAATCCTTGTTGCTGTTCTAATGTGGCTCGTCATCAGATATGAAAAAAGGATGGAAAAAATTCATAATGAGCATGCTAAAGAAAGAACAAACTGGCAATTACAAAATAAAGCTCAACATGAAGAAATAGCTGGTATTGCCAAAACGGGCAATAAGGTAATGACTGACATACAGGTTTTAATTGCGGGTATGAAATTATGAAAACCGGATTTGACCTTTTAGAAAAAATATACAAAATAATTAACGTTGCCGGAGTAAACTCCGTTATTGATGGTAAGATAAGTCGTAGGAGAAAAAAGGCAGACTCAGAATTACAGGATATAGTAATTTTAACTCTTAATACTGCTTATAATGAGGATGTTCAAACGGGTACGGTGATTATTAATATGTATTGTAAAAATTTACAATTTGGTTTAACAGATGAGGTTAAATTAAACCAAATTACTGATGCAGTAATTACAGCCTTGGAGGCTTATGAACAGACTACCACAGACTATTTTGATATTACGTCCAAGAGGGATATTAATACTTTTCAGGATGTGGACCAGCCTATTATGAGTTATACAAGTTTGAGAATTAACTGTGTGATTCAAACTGATTAAGGAGGTGAAGGAAAAGTGGGAGATAAAAGTTCTGATTTTAGAGTAGTTGGACTTACTTCGATTCGTATGGGTGAAGCCGCAACTAATTCTGCTGCAACCTATATGCCAAGTGTAATGCATACTCTCGGAAATTTTGTTCCTGATAGCGCAAATATGCTCATCAACCCAGAGGATGTTACCAATTTCTTCGTGGAGGATAAGGCAGAACCGGATTGTCAGTTAAAGACACCTGGTACTAAAATTCTTGAATTTGCCACGAGGGATATGGGTAATACCATGATGGTATACCTTTTCGGAGGCGCAGCAAGCGGAGTTACCGTATATGCAGCACCTATTACTGCACAGGTGATAAATGAGAAAGCTATTGAAGTTATCACCAAACCGATTAATGGTAAAAAGTTCAGAATCGAAGTTCCCAGAACATCAGTTGCCGTTGGGGGTAGTCTGAGGTTCGGAAGGTCGGAAACGGGAACGTTGACTGTATCGGCTATCATTATGCAACCATATAGCAGCATTCCACCGTTTAAAATGCATTTGGTGGATTAAAAGTGGGCTTATCCCTTTGATCATTAAAAGGGATAAGCCTATCACAAAAAATGGAGGACGACATGAACGAAAATAAAGAATTAAAGCAAGAGATGGTTGATGCCATCTTGGAAAAGGGGGTAGATTTTGCTATTACAATAGCAAACCCAACCCTCTACCAAAGATTTTTGAATAGGTGTCATTTATTATCTCTACAAAAAGGGTTTATGTTACACCCTATTAAAATGGGTACACTTTTACAAATTGCCCGGATTTTCATTACAATAAATGAGGAGCAATTAGATTTGCTTAATGATTCAGATAAAAAAAATAAAATTGATAACTATGGTTCATTTTTAAAAACGGCATTTATCCTCATAAATAATGACGGGGAAAAATTGGTTAAAATTATTGCTTATGCCTTATATAACAAAAGGGGAAAACCTCCTAAAAGATTAATTCGTTTTCTTCAGGAAAATTTGGATGCAAGAGAATTACTAAAAGTTTTAATATTAGTAGTTCGGCAAATGGATGTATCAGGTTTTTTGGCATGTATGGTCTCGGTAACAAGCCTGAACATAACCGAGACCAGAAAAAGAAAAAGGAAGTCAAAGAGTACAATCCATGGCGAACAATCGGAGGACTTATCAAATACTTTCGATTCACCAGAGAAGAAATCCTCTGGGGATACTCTTGGGTAAATCTTATGATGTTTTTAAGTTCCATTCCAAAATCTGAGGGATTAAAGAAAAAGGATGAAGATAAAAAGGAAGACAAAATTATAACTGATGAAAACGAATTTGTGAGGTTGATGTCATGAAAAAGAAAGTCAGTATATGCATGATTGTAAAAAATGAGGATTCAAATCTAAAAAGATGTTTGGATTCTTTATTGCCAATCATTCACGAAAAATGGTCTGAATTAATTATAGTTGATACTGGTTCAACTGATGAAACTGTAAAAGTTGCCAAGGAATATACCCGTAATGTTTTTATAAAGAAATTTATACCATGGAATTTTTCGAAGGCTCGAAATTTTGGAATAAGTAAAGCAGTAGGCGAAAAGATTTTGGTAGTTGATGCCGACGAAGAATTGAAACAAGAATCATTATATATTTTGGAAGATACTATTTGTAATCCAAAATTAACCCAACCTACCACTTTCATAAAACTCCTGAATTTTTATACGAGGGATAGACAACAATTTACTGAAACGGTACAATCAAGATTATTTATTAATGATGGTTTTCATTATGAGGGTAGTCCCCATAATAAACCAATCGTAAAAGCCCCATATCTATTTGCCACCAATATAATTTTTAATCATTTTGGATATATGTTTGAGGGAAAAGAGGATTTGGCGGTTAAAAAAAGAAAACGAAGTCTACCCCCGTTAGAAAGACAATATAAGAAGAATCCTCATGACCTGCATGTATCAACTCATCTGATTAAAACATATAATTTAATTGGTGAGCATAAAAAGATAATTGCAATGGGTGACCAATGGATTAAAGATTTGGATAAAATTCATTACCATGAAGGATGGACAGCTTATCTTGAAGTATTTATTTATTTGGTGGGTGCTTATTTACTTTCTGACGACATTGAGAATGCCGAGAGAATTTCAAAGATATCCCAAAAATATTCCAATAAGTTATTAAGTATTGATATAGCAATAGGAAATCATTATGCACCAACAAATCCAAAAAAGACCCGGAAATATTTTGAACAAGCAATTATTAAATCTACAGAGGAAGGTACTCTCTATGAAAGACTACTAACCTCTAATGTAAATATAGTTATTCCAGAAGTTTTGAATTTTTTAGCTATTACATATTTTGAAGAAGGAAATTACGAGAGGGCTGGAGAATGCATCATTGATGGGGTGGTCTTAAATAATAATAGATTACCTATACGGTGGGATATATTTAACGAGAAGGAATGTAAAAAGAGGTTAATCCAAAATGGCTCTTAGTGTATCAGGTTCAAGTAGTCTATATTGGCGTACCGGTTTAGATAATACCAAACTTAAAAAAGATGCTATGCAAACAAAAGGTATTATTGCTGGACTCATGCGCTCTATTGGTGGGATGGATATCTTTGCGGTAATGACCTTTCTTGCCGCAAGACGTTTAACTCAACTCACCAGAAATGTATATAAATTTTCCAAAAATTTTGAACATGCTATGAAAGAAGTACAAACTATCTCAGAGGCTGTTCAAGAAAACTTCCAAGGTATTTCTGACCAAGTAATGGAGATGTCAAAGGAGTTTCCCATTAACGCTGAAATTATGACCAGAGCCCTGTATCAAATTGTATCAGCAGGATATGATGGCGCCGAGGCAATGGAGTTATTGAGAGTAAGCTCAGAATTAGCGGTTGCTGGTGTTACTGATACTTTTGTTGCTGCTGATGCTCTAACCTCTGTAATGAATGCCTACGGGGAATCTGCCGGAACGGCTAAAGAGATATCTGCTAAACTCTGGATGGTGGTTAAACTTGGAAAAATTACCATGGAAGAGTTGGGGCAGAGTATCGGAACAATCACCGGAATGGCGGGGGCTCTTGGGTTAAAATTTAATGAATTAACTGGAATTATAGCTGAATCGGTAAAGACTCTTAAAGCACCGATTGCCATGACTGGCATCAGGGGTATTCTGAGGGGATTAGTTCGACCTCAGGATGATGCAATAGCATTAGCAAAAGAATATGGAATAGAATTAAGTATGGCGGCAGTTCGTGGAATGGGATTTGTTAAATTCTTACAGGAGATGCTTGAAAAAACCAAGGATAATCGGGATGTTCTTGCTCAGTTATTTCCTAACATCAGAGGACTTACTGGTATTCTTTCTCTTGCTGCAGATGAGGGTGGGAGATTATCGAAGGCTGTGGGAGAGATGACCGACCCAGTAGAGGAGTTTAATCAAGCGGTTAAAACCATGGTTGAGGATACTGAGAATCAATTTAATATTTTACATAATAACATTACTGCAAAACTAAAACCTCTGGGTGATGCATTGCTTGATTATGCCAAATCTATTGCTGTGGGATTAAATGCAATGTTTTCAGCGATGGATGAAAATGAAGTTATGAGAAATTTCCTGTCGGGCGGTAAAATTAGTCCTAAATATGCTCCTGAACCATCAGTGCTGGGAAATGTTAATGATGTTGTAATGAATCAAATGATGAATACCTTACTGGCTAAACCTCCGGGTGTTTCACAAGCTACATGGGATAAAATAATAAAAGATTCTCCCAAGAAGCAAGCTGAAATTGGTGACCAAATGGTAGAGGATTTTCAGGATGACCTTGCTGAACAAGTTAAAGCATATCAGGAGGCTATCAGGGACAAACAAAGAATAGCAGATGAGGCAAGGGCGGAAGAGGAAAGAAAAGCAAAAGAAGCAGCGGACAAAGCTATTGGACGCCCACAATTAAGAATGACTCCACTGGCGCCTGGTTTATCTCCGGTGGAAACTTCATTTCTTGGTGGTGGATGGTCAAAAATGAAAGCATCCTACGATGATTTATATCGTGATATAAGACGAATGTCTGATGCTGAATTAGCTTTATATCTTAAAAACTTGAAAGTAAAACAAAAGGCTATTAAAGAGAATTATGCCTTAGAAAAGGCTTTTAGTGAGCAAATAGATGATATTACCCAAGAGCAATTTAACAGAGAGATAGAACACTTAAATGATGTTGCTGATGCCTTCTATTCTTTGGGGGGTATTCTTGATATGGTTGATGGTAAGCTGGCTGGTATAGTGAGAAGCACCGGAGATTTACTAAGTGAATTTGGAAAGTTACAATCAGCAACAAGTAGAGCCCAAGAAATTAGTGCCGGATTTGGGATGTTGAAAGCATCCGCAGATATTTTTGGACCAGCAATTGCTTCTATAATGGGATATGGAAAAAAGAGTAGAACCTATATAAAACCCTCTGCTCCCATTGATGTTGGTTGGACTCTAACTTCTGGTATGATAAGTATTGCAAATGATATGCTCTCAGAACATATCAAACTTTTAGACGAAGCTTATGGACCCGAAAGATTGGTGGAAATCCAAGACACGTTGGGTACTCTTTCTGGAACTATTGAAATGATGAAAAATACGGTAGCTTTTATAACAGATGTTACTCAGAAAGCGGAGGCACAAGAATATTTGAATGAACTTATTATTCTTTCAGGAAGTCTTAATAGAGAATTACGTGAGATTCTCACTGGGACTACTGAGGAAAGTATTGCTTCTGCCATATCCGCTGGATTTTTAGATGGATTAGATTCCGCCCAGATATTTGCTAATACTTTTGAAGATATAATGAAAAATGCTTTAGTTGGAGTTTTTGAACGTCAATTTATCACTGAGTTTTTAGGGGATTGGTATAAACAACTTGCGGAAAGTATTGGAGATGAAGAAGGACTTACTTCCGCTGAAGCTACTAAACTTGGAGATGAATTTAGAGATGCTATAATTACATATAGGAATATATTTCATGATATTTTTGGTGATGCCGGATTGCCTGGTTTATCGGGATTGTTTGGTGAAGGAGACCAAGACCAAGACCAAGGACTAACCGGAGCTATAAAAGGAATTACTGAAGAAACCGCAGGGATTTTATCTGGACAATTCAATGCTGTTAGAATGAATACGGTAGAGATAATAACTCTGACGGAGGATATTTTGGAAGTGAATACTCGTATAGCAGATAATACTGAATATTGCTTTCATCTTGAAAGTATAGATAATAAATTAAGTGCTCTTGAAGGAATTGATTTTGAGAGTGTAGTAGGAGGAGTATAATATGAACTCTGGATATTTATTAGATGGTCTTGATATATTAGATACTTATAATATTCATGTTAAGAAAGTTCATGGTATTTATGACTTTTTAAAAAGAAAAGGTGAAACGGGTCATAATTGGTTAGACGAAGATGGTGAAGAAGAGTATACCGATGCAAATGATATTTATTTTAAGCCCAGAATTATACAGGTAGACTTTTTTATTAAGGTTTCCAATAGGAATGATTTACTTACATCAATGGATGCTTTTAAACTAATATTACAGAGTGCGGGATTGCATACATTTAAAGTTCCATATATGTCAATAAATTATAGTATATACTTTAAAAACGGAGGAAAAGTGGAAGTGATGACACCGTGGGCAGAGGGAGTTGGACATCACGTTATCGCTAAATTTTCCCTCAAATTTGTTGAACCAAATCCTTTACTAACCTATTATTAAGAGAATGGTATATAGTATTTGCTTGGTGCTCTAAAATGTTGTGAGAGAAACAAGTACGTTTTCGTAA
>SDBV01006599.1_pt1 | contig 16049 bp, 18 predicted proteins | sample 2277081 | NCBI WGS metagenome assembly SDBV01 (sample SAMN10402039, study PRJNA504765) | marine sediment metagenome | isolation source: marine sediment core GS10_PC15, 223 cmbsf | place: Arctic Ocean: Southern Knipovich Ridge | collected 2010
TGAAGATCAGCTTCCATGCCACCTTCCTCATCCCCACCTTCAAGATCGGGATTTAAGTCACCTTCATCATCACCTTTAGGTTCACCTTCCTCACCACCTTCAGTTTCTATTTCTTGTTCTTCGTCTTCTTCAATTTCAGGCCACTCAACGTCTACAATTGAGAATCGATCTTTAAGATTGAAAAGAATTTCTGCTATTTCAAATTGTGTCGTTTCGCCTTCAACCCCACCTGTTTCTTCATAGTCATCTCCACTAAGAGCAGCTCCAAGAGCCGATTCAAAATCCTTTGCTTCTTCTGTTGAGACAAATACCTTAACCAAATTTCCGTCAGCGTCTTCGAGAGCAAATCCGGTTGTATCATCTTCATTTTCAGATTTTCGCTCTGCTTTCTTTAATTTTGAAATTACGTCAGCTGAATCAAACTTCTCGTCTTCTATACCTTCAACAAAGTGAAATAGTGTGTTACCAGTGTTACCTGGTACCGCTCGACGTTTCATACGAGATTTCTTTTTCTTTTTCTTTTTGGTTGTGGTTGGACTAAAAAAGGACCCACGAAATCCAGCAACAGAACCGGCGCTTACTGCACCAGCTGCGGCTGATTCTTCAATTAATTCTTGCTGTTTGCGTGACCTTACAATTTCTTTCAATAGTGACATATAGGCTAACCCTTATACCTTGTGGTAGTTGTTGACGGAGGTATTTATGTACGGAAAGAGAACTGTCCGGCAAAATACCAGACAGTTTCTATGTAGGAGATTTAGGATATGACGAGGTCTTCCGGTGGGGTCGCAAGTTCCGTTGTTTGTTCAGGCTTGAACGTACGGTACTTTGGCGTAAAATCAACACCCTTAGTGTGAGATAACCAATTCTCAAACGAGAATGCTAGTTTAATGTGTCCTTTCAGATAATCTGCATATTCTTCGTATGATTTGGATAATTGATATTGAACGTCCAAATTATAGTCTGTAACATCCAGAGCTCTAATGTTATCCGGTACTGTAATTGGAATAATATCACGCCGAGTTATTTCAACTCCGCCGAGACGGACTTTAGAGTATGAGATTGTTTGTAGTGTATTAGCCTTCATCTTCAACAACCAGCGTATCGACTGGTTCAGGTAATTCAGCGTTAGCTACAAATTCTTCAACAGTTTCTCCAACTGGAGCGCCTTCTAATGCCAATACTTCTGCTGCGGCTTCTGTTTCTGCTTTTGTTTCTGCTTCTTCTTCTTCTGCAGCTGCACGCTGTTCTTCTGCAGCTGCACGCTGTTCTTCTTCTACACGAATAGCTGTCACAATTTGTGTTCCAAGATCACGAAGAGCTGCGCCGACAAGCTGAACTTCGTCTTGTGCTACAGAAAAACGATCACGCCATTCTTCGTACTTACGAACAGCCTGTTGAATGTTGTCAGAGAGTTCTCCAACAACGTAATTTACTTCGTCGATTGATAGGTTTTCGATTGTTACTGGATCAGTCATTATTTTCTCCTATTGTCTGATTTGATTATTATATATTAAAGTATTTTTGGTTGACAACTAATCGTCAAAAAGTTCTAGTAACCCTTTATCTGGTCCCGACTTTTCTCCTTCCTTTTCTAGCCAAGGTTTTTCTTTTTTTTGTTGTTTTCCTTTGAAGGTTAATCCTTTAGGTTTACCTTCATTATCCAAAATGCGGATATTTTTTGTCCATTGTAAGTATAGTGTTCTTCCCTCACCTTCACTCGATCTTGTTTTCAGAAACTGAAAAGCACACTCACCAGCTGCTCGTTGAGTTGCACTGGCGAGAACAGATATCCAAATATCTGATGTATTTACCTTAGAAATACCACCGGCTACATGAGCTTGGTTAATGTGTATTTGATCAACAGCTCCGCGATTTTGTTGTGAAGCTGAGGCGATAACCGCTCCATAATCTTCCCCTATATCTCGAATCTGCTCTGATACTCGTTTATCTTTCTCAAAAACGTTATCAGCTGATACTCGTTGGTTTGGGTCCATGATATCAAGATAGTCAGCTATAATTAAGTCCGGTGTTCTATCATATAATAGCTCATACTCTTTTAAGTATGCTCGTAATTCGTTTGGAGTTGTACCTGAGTTCATTTTACGAACAATTAAATGACCACTATTATCTCCATATTTAAGTACAGCTTGTGTGATATCAGGTTTGTGATATTCCCACACCGCAGTTGCAATACCTGAAATCATCGTATCGTATCGTTGTGATATAAGGTCTTCTGACAGCTCAAACGAAAAGTAGATGACGTTCAGGCCCTGTTCTAGAAAATTAAGACCAAGATTTTGTAATGCAACTGACTTACCTTGGCCTGAGTTTGCTGAGAAGACAATTAATTGTCCTCGTTCAAGACCACCGTAAAGAAGGTCGTCGACCTCTTTCCATCCTGTCGATATCTTAGCTCCACTCTCGGTCATCCTTTTTAGACGACCTTCTGGATCTCTAAAGTAATCGGTTCCCATGTTACGGTTAAGTGAAACAGTAACCGCATCACGAATCAATTGTTCAATGTCACCAAACTGTTCCTTTTCAATTAGAGGTACAGACTCGAGCACAGCTTTTTCCATTGCTCGAATCTTGCAAAATTGTTCTATTTCATTTATTGTGTATTCAAGCTGATCGCTTGTTACTTTACGTTTTTGTAACTTAATTCCTGTTTCAGCTTCGATTTGTTCGAGCGAAGGTGTTTGATGATACTCGTTATAATACTCATGTGTGAATTCTACTGCGTTTCGAAATTCAGGATCAAAATATCCTGATTTAACAATGCTTGAACATAGCGCATAGGTATCTGGAGACGAGATCAAATATTCTATTAAAAGTTTTTGTTTATTATTATCCATACTTGTCCTCATATTACTATACGGGCATTTATGAAACTATCAAGGGTAGATACGAACCAGGGTTATGGGTGAGATTGAGCAGCATCAATACTAAATATTGGTGGAAATACTTTTTCTGCTTTTGTTTGATCAAGAGAAAATTCACCATTAGCAAAAATAAATGAGTCGAGTGTTAGTGCTGGACCAACTTCAAGATCAGGTCTGAATAATTCATTGCGGTTTTTGTCAGCGTTTTTATGAGGATCTGCTGAAAGAAGTACTATCATGTTTGATGCTTGGTCATTTGGAAATTCGGCTGTAGATGTTCCAGATTGAAATAAAACAGTGCCCGCTGATGGTGCATTAAAATCGTTCTCAGGATCACCTATATCAATTGTTAATACAGTATATGTAACGCTATTAACAAAAACCTCATCTACATCACTCCAAGCAGATGTGCTTACTGGTAAAGTAGCTGTATAATCTTTAAACACCGCAGATTGAAAAGCAGTCTCATCGAGAGTTTCTTGATCAAGAATATACACTCTTACGATGCATGTATTTGCGCTTGGTCCCACTGGAAATTGTGACGAATTTAAATTTGCTCCAATCGTTAAAATACCTTCCGTTGTAATTGGTAGATATGTTATAGCTGGCGTGACAGCTTCTACACTTTGTGTGGCTACAGTTGATCGAGCAATAATTTGTGCTAACCCCGATTCGGGACGATTAAATTGAATAGTTAATATATTTTCATCAACAAGTGTAATCGATTGGGGTTCAATTTCTATACGTGATGTTATGATAACACCATCAACAAGTGTTTCTCTATCTACGAGAACTTGAACAGAAGGATTTACTCCCAGATTGTGAATAACTGTCCACACATCTTCTGCAATCGCTTGAGTATGATCAAAGACAACGTTACGCTGAATCCAATTTGTTAGTCCTGTAACATCAGGCGGAAATTGGCCTACAGCAAAGTCTTGTTTACGATCTACTTTGTAAAGGTTACCTCTACACCTGTTTGTAATAACACAACGACCAATCGTCTCAAGTCCTTGCGGTTGCTCGATAATTTGTATTTCACGATCACAATCGGTACATCTGAATACTATAACGGCCATTTATACTAGTTGAATCCCTGATGTTTTAGTTAGATATCCTTTCTCGAGTTCGGCGTTCGGTTCTATTTCAGCAACAACAAGATTTCTGTTGACTTTACAGCTACCGTCTTGGTTGGATGCTAACCAAGGAACTATTTGAATGATCAGTGATCCATCTTGTGCTTGAACAACACCGACTATCATTGGTCGATCGAGTGTAAATGTGTCATGACTAACATCCTTAACACGTGCGATGATTTCTTCGCCGGAAGATAATTTTAATGCTATTATTTTTTCAGACATGTATTTCTCCAATATGTATTTAGTTGTTTAACCGCAAGAAGATTGCGCCTGTTTGAATAAACACAAAGAACAAGTTAAACGCTACTAATGTGCGGTCTTTCATGATGCTTGCTGCCCACGTCCATATTGTGCTACCAATAGCAGCAAGCAAAAACGGCCAAGGTTGTTGTGAGAATGTAGGTGATAGCGCTATTGAGGCTGCACCGACAAATACAAACAAATTAGCAGTCCACTTAAAAATTTGAAACGCTTTTTTATTGGTGCGCAGATAATCGTTCAGAAAATTAAGAAAATGCATTAACTATTGTCAGATATTTCAGTGATGTCTGTCAACAGGTCTTGGTATTTAAATACATTGGCGCGAGCAGAGTAGTAATATGGAATATTATAGAAAATAATTTCGGCTTGTTTTTCAATTCCCTCAAAAAGATTCTCACGAATGTATGTAAATTTTAAAAGGTCATGAATCATTTGTTCGGCTTTTTCGTCGTCAAACTGTTCAAATAGGGAATCGAATACTTGCTGATAGTCGTTTGTTGAGTGTGTAACCTCTTTGCTGTACATAAATTTGTATCCGTTCGTTGGAAAAACGAAAAACAGGTCAGAATCTTCTGTTACTTCTATGATTTGACTGTTCGTAAAAACGGCTCGCTGTCGCAAATCACGAATTTCATCATCAAACGCTTCATTAAACGTCTGACTAAATTTTGTTTTATCACCTCTATTTTTACGAACTTTAACTTTTTGAAGATCGTTATAGGATGACGGGAGAATTTTGAATACAGGGTTACTTTGAGATTCACAAAGAAATGATGAACATTCCTTCGCTAGTTTTCTAAGAAACTGCTTATATTCGGATATAACAGGGTCATTTTGCTCAAAAAGCTGATTTATACGCATAATGGGTATTTATCAACACCCTATAGCTTACTCTCCAGCTAAATATTTTGTGACAGCTTCGTACTTGTTGTTGGCTAACACAATACCAAGGCATTTCGTTTGAGAACGATTCCATATTCCAAATTTACGAGGCCAATGATCACTTTCTACAGTCGCAATAACTGTAAACCTATCCATTTCTCGCGCTGTTGCTTCTTTCGTCATTTTTTTTCTCTTCTTCCATCGCTGCAATATTATCATTGGCATAACCAATCACTTTAGGCAGCATATAAGTGGGACCACGCTCGATTTCATCAACGAAATAACAGTGTTTAACCTGAAAGGTGTATAATGGTGTTTTGGGGCATTGCCATATCCCGCTTTTAGTTTTTTCTGGCGTTCCTTTCACAGCAGCCCGTGATGCGAATACTTCGTCTGCCATTTTTGCGAATGAATGGTTAAGATAACTAACCACCTGTTTTATGTTGATGCTTTTTGCATCCTTTTTATCCAACCTCGACATTCGAAGCTCCTAACAGATTTAAAAACACATGCTGAATACAGCACCCCCAACTTAAAAAATATACAGGAAAACATTTACTTTGACAACATCAAAAAGACCGTTGAACTAAATCTTTGATTGCCGTAATGTTCTGTAATTGTACGAAGATAACAATAAATAAAAACAATCAAGGCGTTCTTTGTACGCACCGATCACAAATCTATTTTTCTGCGAGTAGTTTAAAAATCGCATTGGGATTCTTTACGTCTTGAGAGCATAAAATACAACTTACAACGAACAAGAATAAAGGAAAAGAAATGTCAGTAGAGTTTTTCGACGAATGGTTTTCAGAAGACCAATCACCCCTCAAGGAAGAGTTAATACAAGCAGAAAGCACAGAATTTGAAGATTTGTTCTCGGAAGAAGTTTGGAAAACTACATATAAAGATCACAAAGACAAAACGATTAATGATACAATCTATCGAGTAGCTCGTGCTGCGGCAAGTGCAGAAGAATCAGAGTTAGTCGATGAATGGACTCGCAAATTTTACCATATGCTTAGTCAGTTCCGTACAACGGCCGGTGGACGGATTTATTCCAACATAGGTACCGAATGGAAAGGTACAACCCTGATGAATTGTTTCGTAGCGCCGAGACAAAAACATGATATTGATTCCTTAGACTCAATCCTAACAAATCTCCGTAACCAAGCTCAAACACTTAAAGCTGAGGGTGGTTGGGGAGAAAATTTTTCGTACATAAGACCTCGTGGTGCATTCATTCATGGTATCGGTGTAGAAACGCCTGGTGCTGTTAAGTACATGGAGATGTTTGATAAGACATCTGAAATTATTACAGCAGGTTCTGGACGCAAAAGTAAGAATATAAAGGCCAAAGGCAAAATTCGTAAGGGTGCAATGATGGGAGTTCTTGATATTTGGCACCCTGATGTTATTGAATTCATTACGGCGAAACAACATGCTGGTCGATTAACCAAATTTAATATTTCTGTAAATTGCACAGATGACTTTATGGAAAAAGTTCTTCGGAATGATGAAGACGAAACATGGGATTTACGTTTTCCTGATACTCAATACTCTCAGTACAAACAAGAGTGGGATGGTCATTTAGGTAATTGGGAAGCAAAAGGATACCCTGTTGTTGTTTATAACACAGTTAAGGTCTCCTATTTGTGGAACCTAATAATGGAATCCACATATAACAGAGCCGAGCCAGGAGTCTTATTTCTCGATCGTGCAAATCATTTCTCGCCACTAAATTACGAAGAAACAATTCAAGCAACTAATCCTTGTGGCGAACAAACACTCGCTCCTGGCGGTGTTTGTAATCTTGGTTCAATTAATCTCGCTCGTTTTATTAACGATGATAGGACTGGATTTAATCTTGAACAAATTGGAGAGGCTGCACAACACATGGTTCGGTTTCTTGATAATATCAATGACATATCAGAAACACCTCTTCCAGAGTATGAGTTTTCGATGAAACATAAACGACGCGTTGGTGTAGGAATTCTTGGTTGGGGATCAGCTCTTTTTATGCTACGTGTTCGCTTTGGTTCACAACGTGCTCACGAACTTCGTGATCAAGTGATGCAGGTAATTGCTCAAAATGCTTATATGGCTTCCATTGATCTTGCTGAAGAAAAAGGACCGTTTTCATTGTGTGAACCTGATCTACACGTTGAAAATCCGTTTTTGGTTAATCTTGGTCTTCCATCTGCTTATTTGGATAAATTACGAAAGGTTGGTATTCGTAATAGTTCTTTATTGTCTATTCAACCAACCGGAAATACATCGATTCTTGCAAATGTAGTATCGGGTGGGCTTGAGCCAATTTTTATGCCTGAATACGTTCGAACTGTAATTGTTGGTAGTGTTCCAAAAGATATTGAGGACGTTACACCTAAGTGGTATGAAGGAGCGTGGCACGAAACAGAAATGTTTAAATTTGTAAAAGAAGGCGACGAAGAAATTCTTAAAGGCGAATTTAATGGAACAGTTTATAAAATTGATAAGAATCGTGGTCTAACGAAAGAAGTTTTATGTGAAGACTATGGTGTTAGATTTCTTAAATCTCGTGAGCAGTGGGATCCATCTGAACCGTGGGCTGTTACCACAGCAAATTTAGATGTAACCGATCACGTTGAAGATTTAAAAGGATTTGCTCGATGGGTTGATTCAGCAATGTCAAAAACTGTTAACGTACCGAATGAATATTCACAAGAAGATTTCAATGAAATATACCTTAGCTCATATCGAAGTGGTTATGTGAAAGGTGTAACAACATACCGTGCTGGAACAATGGCTACTGTTTTGTCTGCCAAGGAAGAAAAAACTGCTGACGCTAGTGATGAAGAAATTATTCTTGATGACGTGAAACTTCCTCAATCTGCTCCAGCCGTTATGAAAACAATGCGAGCTGAGAATCGTAAATGGTACTTAACGGTTGTTTATCATGAAGATAGTCCTGATCGTCCATTTGCATTATTTGTAAAAACAAACGCACGTGAAAAGAACGTCTTATCTGATCAAACAGTCGACGTTCTTCTTGCATTAGCTCGTGATAAAGGTATTCCAGAACACCACGTACGAGATGTTGTAGAGAAGCTCGATCACGATATAAATTCTAGTAAAATCACTCGATTAATTAGTTTTTGTCTTCGTCATGGTGTATTAATTCGAAATATAGTTAATGCTCTTGATAGGGTTGAAGATGCGTATGTAGGATCGTTTGTGTATCAAATTCGTAAATTCCTTTCGTCTTATATTAAAGATGGAGATACATCTAGTGAAATTTGCCCTGAGTGTGGAAGTCAGTTAGTATACTCGGAAGGATGCAAGATGTGTAAATCTTGTGGAAATAGTAAATGCTAATCTAAATACGAGATGAAATTAAAATATCTGAAACCAGATGATTATCATATCTATGTAGATCTGGACGGTGTTTTAGCCAATCTGAACGATTATATAGAAGAAGTTATAGGTGAGCCTATTCGCACAGTCCCGGATGGATCTGATTGGATTGATAGCGATAGAATCTGGAAAGAGCTTCGTCGATTAGATGAGCCAGATTTTTCTGAACTCGAATTACTTCCCGATGCAATGACCCTGTGGGAGTACGTACTGCCACATAAACCTAATATTTTAACAGCAACTGGACATCCTGCTGAGCGAAATGATAAACAAAAACGAGAATGGGTTGAAAAAAACCTAACTGGATATGATAAAGTTTATACAGTCGTTGCTAGTCGCAATAAAGCGAAGTTTGCCTGGCCTGACGCGATTCTAATTGATGACCGAATGAAGTCTATAGGTCCATGGCGAGAGAAAGGTGGAATCGGTATCCTCCACAAAAATGCAGAAGATACAATTGAACAATTAAAGGAACTCGGTCTTTAAAATTTCCCGTAGTTCTTTGATGTAAATTTTCTTACGTTCCGGTTCACTTTTGATCAATTTCTTGTACTGTTTAAGTTGAGTGTTTGCCTCTCTAAGTTTTTTCTGAACCTTCTTTTTCTCTTCCTTTGTGAATCGATACACTGGAAATCCAGCTATGTAATCAGTGTGAACAATCTTGATTGACTTCAGATGTTTAATTAAATCGGCTTTTGAATTGATTGCACGAGCTTTACTACCAACGTTTTTAGCAATCGCTGTAAGAATGTCCTTATACTTCTGGATATCAACTTCTAGCTCGTCATGTAAACGCTGATACCGCTTCAGATACCATCCGAGACGCCACTCTGTAAATCGTTGAATAATTTCAACTGGTTGAATCGTTAGCACCGACTCACCGTCAAAGTCGATTAACGTAAGATTTTCAACCTCACGTGAAACCAATTTTAGACGTTCTCTTACATCGTTAATGTTATCAATTTTATCCTTAAACCTAATATGGATCTCATACCTGTCTCTTGAATCATCCGTGTAGCCTGTGATTATATTTTGTTCTTTAAGTGAGTCAAGATAGTCAATAAACTTTTCATGTGAGAGGCCGTAAGGTAAAGAGGTAATGATTGCTGTTTTATAATTAACAAGAGAGAGTTCACCTTGAAAGTAATAAGCAACGTTACCACTATCTGTTTCTTCGTATTCCTCTGCCGTATTGTCTGTTGGTTCAAAATATGGAAAGATTTCAGGTATTCTTCGCTTGCGTCCTTTCAGGAATAGAATTTGAGTGTTAATAATATCCTCAAGACTCCGTGGAAGTATATTTGTGGCAAATCCAATTGCTATGCCTTGAGAGGGATTAAGTAACGCTGTGGGAACGAGCGGTAGAAAGTGCTTGGGTTCTAATAAAGTGCCATCGTAGTTATCTTTCATTGGCACTAACTCTAAATCTTTGAACATTACATCGTTTGTAAACTTTGAAGTCTTTACGCTTGTATATCGACTCGCTCCATATGCTGTAGGACGCAGAAGCGTGCCGAATGCACCATAGCCTTTAAACAATGGTATATTGTTACCGTAAGGAGCCGCTAATGTATTGATAGCACCTTCTGGAGCCGCGTGAGGATGAAGTGGCATTGTGCGACCAGCAAGTGCAGCGCTTTTATACTTCTGTCCATCACGAGCTGTCCACAATACACGACGACCACCAGCTTTAAGCCCATCAGCGATCGATGGAATTGCTCTCATCTGTAACACGTACAGAGAATAGTCTCGTCTACTTTTGTTTATATATTCAGAGCTTTTCATCAATAAAACCAATACGCTGATTATCGTCAGTTGAAGTTGGTTTATGTGTCATCATTTTTTTCAATCTATAAAGAACGATATTAATGTCTTCATCGAGCGCTTCGACAGCAAGAACCATTTCTTTAAGATGTGCTACTGAGAATCCTTTTGATTCTTCAACCCACATATCCAATTCTTGTTCATTACTAGTTTCCGTGAGTCGAGGATTTTTTGTTTCTAAATACACTCTGCGAGCTTCTGCCGTGGGCATACCTATATGTTTAACTATATCAAAACGACTTGGGCGATTCTTTAGACGCTTATCTAAATCTTCTGGATAATTAGTTGTTGCAATAAACACAACATTATCAATTTGAAGCTCGCCATCAAGAATAGCTAAAATTTCAGACTCACCATATTGCTTAATCAGGGCATCAATATCTTCTAATAAAACAATGATAGGACGATCTGGTTCTATTCGTCTTAGAATTTCTAGGCCTTGTGCTGTATTGTGTGGGTTTTTAAGATAAACTGACAGCCCTCCCCTTTCTATAATACTCTTCGAGAGTAGTTGTAATGTTGAAGTTTTACCTCCCCCAGCTGGTCCATAAAGCAAGATGCCACGTTTCCACAAAAATCCCAAATCACGGAAAAATTGTTCACGAGTCCAAAAGAACTCAATTGATCGAAGAATTTCTTCAGATGCTGAATCAGGGAGAACAAGCAAGTCATCTAAATTCATTGCAGTTTTATTGAAGTAGAAACCTCGATTACAATGTTCAACGACATAATATCCTGGTGGCAATCCGTTAACTGTATATTCTGATGGAAAAAACGCTTGTCCATTTACGGACCACATTTTTGCATTTTGTGCAATATCTTCCGGGGATGGAATTTTTCCTGAAGAGGAGCCTACTTCGACTGCTTCATCGGTACAATTTTCTTTTGGTTGTTCGGCAAAATTAATTCTGACCATTAAAGGATTCCTTTATCGATACGGTTGTTTATTAGGTTGACAATACTTAGCATGCTTATTGGTTTATATCCATGAAGCTCACAATTCACATTAAGGTGTTGCGGAGAATCTATTGAGTGAAGAAAAGTAACATGTTCATGACCGTGAATATTAACCACTTTGTTTTCAGGAAGGTTGTGCATTGGGTAATGTGTAAAGACAAGATCAAATGTCCTACCGTCACAAACCGGTACTTCAATTTTGCGCATCAAATGAATTTCATCAAAGTGAAGTTTTTTAACCTTTTTCTTATTTAAATCGTGATTACCCAAGATAAGAATTTTATATCCATTCATCTGATGAAGAATCTCGTTGGTTTCATCATCTTTTAGAAATGCAACATCACCAACCCAGATACACACATCACTTGGATCAACAAGATCATTATGATTACCAATCATACACTCGGTCATTAAGTCTACGTTTGGATATGGTCGGTTACTGAATCCAATAATGTTTTTGTGACCAAAGTGCTGATCGCTCCACACCCACACATAACGACCATCAGCAAGACAACCATCAGCTGCGTATTGCAAATCACATTCTTTTTTATGAGGGAGAATAGACTCAAAATTTTGCCACACTTCTACGTGTCGAGTTACTTGACGAGTTTTACCTCCGTCACCTGTTGGCTCTTGGTGTGCGAGCCATTCTAGATATAAATTTTTGTAATATTCATCAATCATGGTGGTATTATATAGTAGTTAGGTTATTGTTGCAACCACTCTTTTCGGGCTTCTGTGTCGTTTCCGAATAATAATTCGAATGTTTTACCCATAGAACTGTCACCATCAATAGGAATTAGTGTATCGGTTTCACCACTGAGAATCATGTCCCAGTCTTGACGTTCCATAGAGCCAAGACCCTTATAATAATGAACTTCGTATCCTTTATATCGTCCTTTTTTCTTCTCATAATCTTTTCGAGTTGAGAAGTGAATTCGCTTCTTACCTTTTGTGAGGCACACGTTGGGTGCAACCAATCTATGAATTACAGGGCGATCTGAATCAAATAATTCAGGCCAAAACTGATAGAATAGATTTGCAAGAAGAGTAAAGATATCATCACCATCAAAATCAGCATCAGTAGCAATAACAATCTTTCCATATCGTAAGTCTTGAATATTTGCTGGAAGACCAGGAACCAATCCACACGCAGCTAGCAGATCTGTTAGCTTACCCATATTTAATACTTGTGCAACTGTTTTCCCGTACACATTATTAATCTTACCGGTTAAAGGAAATGAACCAACTGTCTTTGGATCGCGGGCTTCTGTAATCATACTAGCGGCAGATTCACCTTCCGTAACGAGAAGACTACAATCTTGACGATAACGACTTGTCGCATCCACTAAACCTTTAATCTTTCCAACGGAAGCCTTTTTATGTTCTTTGATTGCTTTCCTATTTTCAGTAGCGTGGTGTCGAATTTTTGCACGATCAACAATTGCATCGAGCCATACTCGGTTTTTACGAACGAAAGAAGACCACTGTTCGGTTACCATATCCGACATTTCTTTACGGAGATTTGGACCCGTTAGTCTTGTTTTAGATTGGGCATCGTACTCTGGATCAGCAATTTTTAAATTTGCAAGAATTAAAAGATTTTGGCGGACGTCATTCTTAGTGACTTCAATTTTTTCTCGTTTAGCTGTTGGTCTAAGTGTTTTAATTGTCTCACTAACGATTGCATTTATAAACTGAGTATTAACAAGACCACCGTCAAATAGTAACGAACTATTAACCCATGTGAACATTTGTTCATCAAGTGATTCATATACTCCATCAATAATAAAAAATTCTAGATCAAGGCCGTCTAGCTTAGCACAAAATCGAAAATAGGATCCACCGTATGTTTTCGTCATTTGACGAACGAAGTCTTCCATTCCCTTGTTAAATTTAAATTTCTCTTTATTATAGTGAACTGCGAGACCTGGATTTGTTAGTGCAACCTCAACTGCTTTATTACGCATTAGTCGGGGATCAATCGAAATATTTTTAAAGACTTCACTATCAAGTGTAAATGATATTTCCGTTCCGGTTTTTGTTTTTGGTCCCTTCCGTATTGACGGTTTGCTAACCTTAAGCGCACCATCTTCAAAAGATTGAACATATTTTTTACCGTCACGATGAACAATAATGTTAAACTCTGTGCTGCAATAATTTGTGCAAGCGCTACCAACACCATTTTGTCCAATAACACCTGCTTCTTTATCATCTCCAAAGTTTCGACCAGCGCGAAGCGAACCAAGAGCAACTTCGGGTGTATATTTTCCTGTTGAGTGTTTACCAATTGGTATTCCTCTACCATTATCGGTAATACAATACCAACCACTAAATGGTTCTGCCTCTATTGTTAATACTTTATTTTTTGTTTTGATTTGGGCAAATTCATCAATGCTATTGTCAATGATTTCACCGACTGCTTTATAAACAGCTGGAATAAATTCGATTTCTTTAATTGAAAAGTCATTACCATTGAAGAGGGGAATAGGATATGACGTTGGTGTCATATTTCCGAGGTAAACTTGAGTACGAAGACGAACGTGTTCTCTATCGTTGAGAACCTTAATATCTTCGCTTGTATAATTTTTTACCATGTATGCTTACGTTTTCCTCTTCGTCCACATCAATATGAATATCTAAACCGATTTCTTTGGTGATTTTATTTTTCCACTTTAAAAATCTCTTACCGTGACCCATTCGTCCGTAAGTTTCTTGTTCCCATTGATGAACCATTTCGTGGAGAAGTGTTACTAGAAATAAACTACGGGTTCCTATTTCGGAATCTAAAGCAATTGTTATACTTTTGGAATCCTCACAATAACCCCAGTTCTCCTTGAGAGACTTGATAATTATTATTGGAGGGTACAGCTTATTTTTGAAAAGGGCAACGTTGCATACTCGCCACCAGTAACGAGCCATGCGTTCGGTAATCATTACGGAGTGATTACTTCTCGCGTCAAGATGATTACGTATTTTCTCGCGTGCTTCGGTTCTTGTCATTTTTCTTCCGAAATAATTTTAAATTTACCTTTGCTTGTATCCCTTCACATGATTGTTCCCGGAGAGTGTTGTGGATATACAGTTGCCCGTATTTAATGATTGCATCACTAATATCCATAAATTCGTTAGAACTATTTGGTTCTACTGGAAAACTTATTTTCCATCCTTGCTTTAGCGCTTTCTGCGCGTTTTTCGCGCCTGAGGGCCCCTTATCAGGTACATACACCTTGTCCCGACGGGATTTGTTCAACCACACAATTTGAGGTTCGGTCAGTTCATTTCCGAGTAGAGCCACGCCTTGAACGAGAAATGCATCGAAAAATCCTTCAACCACGTAAAGTGGACGATCTTCGTTAATAAAAAGCTGATCAAACCCATATATTATGCGTTCTTTTGGTGCGCTTGGGCTCTCATATTTCTTTAGCGCCTGTTCCGTTAGGTCTCGTCCTTGATAATATATAAGTTTTTCGTCTTTATAGATCGGAATTATTACTCGTTTGGTCCATTTTTGAGCAGCTTTGACAAGTACTTTTTGACATTCGGGCCCAATATGGTATACAGGAATTCCTGTCGATAAAAAGAATGGATATGATGTATGGTCAATTTTTCGATCTTCAAGATAAGCTCTCGCTATTTCTGCCCACTTATCATCCTCTGTGGCGGCACTAAGCAAATAGAAGTGATCTGGAATAGGAAGTTCTTTGGGATTAATTGCTAACCCTTCTTTCTTTTGAGAGCTTTTTATTTGACCGCTTTTGTCTCTTTTCTTTAAAATAGTAAATTTTAGTTTGTTTATTTCTTCTTTTGGAATTCCAAAATCATTTAATACTTGCTCAAGTTTTTTAGGAAAATGATCATAGAATAATTTAAATGTTGTTTTAATGCCACAATTAAAACAATGAAAAGCAACACTGTCGTCTTCAAATAAAAAAGCTGCGCGATTTCCCTTGCGACCATGATCACATGTATGTAAACAGCTTTGCCATCCTGAGTTAGAAGGATTATCAAGATTTACATAAGTTGAAATTAGTTGCTCAAATTGATTCATGGGTCGAAAAGGTCCCTTATTTTATTTATATATAATAGTATGAGACGATGCAATAGTCAATATCATATCGGGAAACGAGCAATAATAGAGACCCTATTTATATCCAAATATCATAAAAATATTTGTAAAGATTGTATGTCCGTAATTCGTAAGAAAGAAAGAACAAAAAATAAGGAACGGTGTCGGCGCGAACAAAAGGAATGGCGAAAACACAATGCTGAACACGTAAAAAAGAAAAGTAAAGTGTATCGTAATTCGGAACACGGAAAAAAGGTTCGCCAAATGAGCTATGAACGCAATCGGAAACAAAAACGTGCTTATGATAAAAATCGCCGGCAAAATGAACCTGGAGTTCGTGAGAAGTATAACGCTGCTAATGCAAAATATCGAGCAGCTAAACTACAAGCAACCACCTCCTGGTTTGAAATACAAAAAGAGCAAATTGAATTATTATACAAGGAGGCAAGCCGTTTAACAAAAGAAACAGGAAACTTGTATCATGTAGATCATAAGGACCCTCTACAGGGTAAAACTATATGCGGCTTACATTGTCTAGAAAACTTGCAAGTTATTACAGCTTTAGAAAATTGGAAGAAAAAGAACAAGCAAGTTAATTAATTTTCTATCCTTCGAGAGCTGTTTTAGCTCTCTTTGAAA
>SDBV01006600.1_pt1 | contig 16048 bp, 28 predicted proteins | sample 2277081 | NCBI WGS metagenome assembly SDBV01 (sample SAMN10402039, study PRJNA504765) | marine sediment metagenome | isolation source: marine sediment core GS10_PC15, 223 cmbsf | place: Arctic Ocean: Southern Knipovich Ridge | collected 2010
ATAATGTAACGCTGACAATAGCGCTGATAGCGCCGATAGCAATGGAGAAGGAAGTGAGGTTTGCAATAAGAGAGGGCGGAAGGACAGTAGGCGCCGGAGTTGTTATAGAGGTTATTGAATAAGCTAGGAAATTGAAACCATGGACTGGAAATAGGGGAAAATGAGAGAAAAGGTAAGAATGAATTTGAGGGCATACGACTGCAGGCTGCTCGACCAGTCTGTGAAGGAAATAGTGGAAACTGCCAAGCGGACAGGTGCAAAGGTCTCAGGCCCTGTGCCACTTCCGACAAAAATCCACAAGATTACAGTCCTAAGGTCTCCGCATGTAGATAAAAAGTCAAGGGAGCAATTTGAAATAAGAACTCATAAGAGACTAATAGATATACTGGATCCAACACCTCAGACTGTTGATGCCCTTATGAAGCTTGACCTTGCCGCAGGAGTTGATGTAGAGATAAAGTTATGAAAGGCATACTTGGGAAAAAGATAGGGATGACACATGTATTTGCCGAAGACGGACGTGTTGTGCCTGTTACAGTTATAGAGGCCGGACCCTGTAAGGTAGTTCAGTTGAAGGGGGGAAAGAGTGACGGCTATTCAGCTGTTCAGATTGCCTTTGACGAAATAAAAAAAGAAAAAAATGTGCCAAAGGGCCGTTTGGGGCATTTTAAAAAAAAATCCCTTGCTCCATATCGTTTTTTGAGAGAAATAAAAATGGAGGGGCTTAAGGTTGGCGATGATGTTGCAGTGGATATTTTTAATAAAGGTGAAAAGGTTTCAGTTACCGGGGTGTCAAAAGGCAAAGGGTTTCAGGGTGTAATGAAGAGGCATAATTATAAAGGAGGCCCCGGCTCTCACGGTTCTATGTTTAATAGAGCACCCGGTTCAATAGGACAAAGTTCTTTTCCATCAAGAGTCTGGAAGAATAAGGGCATGCCGGGACATATGGGTGATGAAAAGGTAACTACAAAGAATATAGAGGTCGTGGATATAAGGGGAGAGCAGAATCTCCTTATTGTCAAGGGCTCTGTCCCGGGGGCTAATGGCGGCTACCTGATAATAAGGTCGGTCGGAAAGACTCCGGCGTCAGACTCGTCTGATTCGCCGAGACGAAAAGAGTCGCTTCGAAAATCGGCCGGTAATTAGGATTATTAATGGCTCAGGTGGAAATATTAAATAAAGATAACAAGCCGGTAGGCAAGGTTGACCTCCCGTCAGATATATTTGGCGTTGAAGTCAAAAAAGGGGTACTGCATGAAGTTGTCCGCAACTATCTTGCTAATCAAAGGCAGGGCAATGCAGTTACGAAAACAAAGGGTCTTGTCAGCGGAGGGGGCAGGAAACCTTATAAACAGAAGGGTACGGGCAGGGCAAGGGCGGGAAGCAACCGTTCACCTCTGTGGAAAGGCGGGGGTACAGTTTTTGGTCCTTTGCCAAGAGACTATTCATATAAACTGCCGAAAAAGGTAAAATGGGCGGCGCTTGGAGCAGCTTTCTCGGCTAAATTTGCCGACGGGGAAATTGTGGTGGTAGAAGACCTGTCCATCTCTGAGCCAAAGACAAAGGATCTTGTTGCCTTGCTCAAGGGACTCGGACTTAGTAATGTTTTGATTATATTATCAGAGGATAATAAGACGATCAGGCTTTCGGCAAAAAATATTCCAAATGTGGACATTGCAACAGTGGGCAAACTGAATGTTTATGAGGTGCTGGTTCATGAGAAGCTCCTCATGACACAGAAGGCAGTAGAGCGAATGAAAGAGGTGTACCTGGAATGAAGACCTTATATAATGTCCTTTTGAGCCCGCTTTTGACAGAAAAAGGAACAAAGCTTAAAGAAGAGGATAATAAAGTGATGTTCAAAGTGGCAAGGGACGCCAACAAGATAGAGATAAAAAAAGCGGTTGAGGAAATATTTAAGGTAAAGGTAAACCGCGTAGCTACGATAAATTACAGAGGTAAGAAGAAACGTCTGGGAAAGCACGAAGGGAGAAGGCCTGACTGGAAAAAGGCTATAGTTACACTTAAAGCAGGGGGAAAGCTGGATTTCATTGAAGGAGTATAAATGGCTGTAAAAAAATATAAACCGACATCACCCGGGTCTCGTTTTAAGAGCGGATTTGATTTTTCTGAAATAACAGAGAAGAAGCCGCACAAGGCGCTTTTACGGCCTATTAAGAAAAGTGGCGGTAGAAACAACTCAGGACGTACTACCGTAAGGCACAGAGGCGGCGGCAATAAAAGGGCTTACAGGATTATAGATTTTAAACGCAACAAATTTGGTATTCCGTCTGTTGTTGAATCTATAGAATATGACCCCAACAGGTCTGCAAGAATAGCTTTGCTTAGATATGCGGATGGTGAAAGGAGATATATCCTCTGGCCTGTTAGTATCAAGGTTGGTGCCTCACTAGTTTCAGGTCCTGACTCAGAGATAAATACCGGCAATGCTCTGCCCGTATGGAATATTCCGGTGGGAACAATAATTCATAATGTCGAGATTTGGCCCGGGCAGGGAGGCAAACTTGCAAGGAGCGCTGGCAATTATGCCCAGCTTATTGCAAAAGAAGTAAAGTTCTGCCATATAAAATGTTCATCAGGAGAAGTCAGGCTTATACCATCTGCATGTATGGCTACAATTGGTCAGGTTGGAAATGTTGAGAGGGAAAACATTTCTTTGGGTAAAGCCGGCAGGAGCCGCTGGCTTGGCAGGAGGCCCAAAGTAAGGGGTGTTGCGATGAATCCCGTAGACCATCCGCTTGGCGGCGGGGAAGGTAAAAGTTCAGGCGGGAGGCCGCCTGTTTCTCCCTGGGGCAGGCCGGAAGGCATTAAAACAAGAAAAAACAAGAAGACTGACAGATTAATTGTCAAACGAAGAAAGTCAAAAAAATAAAATTTAAAAATTAAATATCAAAAATCAGTCTCGAAACAGCGGGATGCAATTTTTTTATAGGAGAATGTTTTGCCAAGATCCCTAAAAAAAGGACCATATGTGGATGCAAAGCTTGCTAAACGGATTCAAATAATGAATGAGTCCGGGGGGAAGAGGATTCTTAAAACATGGGCAAGGAGGTCTACAATAGTTCCGGAATTTATAGGACATACCTTTGCGGTGCATAATGGCAGGAAATTTATTCCTGTTTATATAACTGAGAATATGGTTGGCCACAAGCTGGGAGAATTTTCACCAACAAGGACATTCAGAGCACATTCGGGAACCAGAAAGACAGGGGTGTCAACTCCGGCTAAAGGGCAAAAATAAATTTAAGAGGTAATCTTTAATGGAATCAAAGGCAGTAATGAAATTTGCACGGGTTTCACCAAGAAAAGTAAGGAGGATTACTAACTTGATCAAGGGAAAGAAGGCGGGTGATGCCCTTATAAGTCTTAGATTTCTTCCGCACAGTTCAGCGAAGATTGTGGAAAAGCTTTTAAAGTCGGCTATAGCCAATGCTGAGCAAAAGAAGGTGGCAGATCCTGAATCGATGAGAATAGTGAATGCTGTTGTGGAACAGGGCCCTACCATGAAGAGAATGATGCCCCGTGCCATGGGCAGAGCGGATATTATAAAGAAGAGAACAAGCCATATAAAGTTGCAATTAGAAGAAGGAAAGGATTAGGAGGTAAATTTTGGGTCAGAAAACAAATCCAATAGGAAACAGACTGGGGATAATAAAAACATGGGATTCGAGGTGGTTTGCCAAAAAAGATTATGTAACATTTCTGCATGAGGATTTAAATATCCGCAGACTTATAAAAGACAATCTCTTTCATGCAGGGATTGCCAAGATAGAAATTGAGAGGGCAGGGCAGAAAGCAAGGATAATTATACATACTGCAAGACCTGGAATAATTATAGGTAAAAAGGGCACTGAGGTTGACAAGCTTAAAAAGGATTTAGAGAAATGTACCGGAGCACAGGTAAGTCAGGTAAGTATAGATATAAAAGAGATAAGGAAACCGGAGATTGATGCTCAGTTAGTGGCAGAGAACATTGCCCTTCAACTGGAAAAAAGAGTCGCTTTCAGAAAGGCAATGAAAAAGGCTGTTGCCTCGGCGAGAAGGTTCGGTGCTTTGGGAATACGTGTAGCCTGTGCCGGCCGGCTTGCCGGTTCCGAGATAGCCCGAACAGAATGGTATAGGGAGGGAAGGGTTCCACTGCATACATTCAGGTCTGATATAGACTATGGAGTGACCGAGGCGAAAACAACCTATGGGAGAATCGGAGTTAAGGTCTGGATATACAAGGGTGATGTTCTCCCGGAAATACAAACACCTAAATCAGCCGGGGACGAAAACGTAGCTTAAAGTTTTTAAACGACCAGCAACTAACAGCTAAATTCAGGAAATATTATGTTAATGCCAAAGAAAGTTAAATTCAGAAAAATGATGAAGGGCCGTATGAATGGTAAGGCGTACAGGGGGGCTGATGTGTCCTTTGGCGAGTACGGCTTAAAGGCGCTGGAGCCCGGCTGGGTTTCGAACCGCCAGATAGAATCTGCAAGAATTGCAATCGCAAGACATGTAAAGAGAGGATGTAAACTCTGGATCAGAATATTCCCAGATAAGCCATTGACAAAAAAACCCGCTGAGACAAGGATGGGGAAGGGCAAGGGAACTCCTGAATCATGGGTTGCTGTTGTTAAGCCGGGGAGAGTACTTTATGAGATTTCAGGAGTTACTGAAGAAGTAGCGCGTGAAGCTCTCCGTCTTGCTTCGTATAAGCTTCCGGTTGCAACGACATTTCTTAAGAGGGGTAAAATAATATGAAAAAACCCTCTGAATTGACGGCATTAACACTTGAAGAATTGAGACAGGAAGAAATAAATCTGAGAAAAGAGCTTTTTAATTTAAGATTTCAGAAGACGACAGGTGAAATTGAAAATCCTATGAGGATAAAACACGTGAGAAAGGATATAGCGAGGGTTTTGACTGTAGTAAATGAAAAATTAAAAGTGAAAAGTTAAAAATTAAAAGTTTTGAAATCCTTAACTTTTAATTCTTAATTTTAAAGTAGAAAGGAAATTATGCCAAAGAAAATCTATACAGGTGAAGTTGTTAGCGATAAAATGGATAAAACAGTTGTGGTGGCTGTCATGCGGTTTGTGCGGCATCCGGTCTATAAAAAGACGATAAAAAAGATTACAAAGTTCAAGGCGCATGATGAGGAAAACAAGTGTAAGATTGGGGATAAGGTTTCAATTGTTGAAGCAAAACCTTTAAGCCGGGATAAAAGATGGAGAGTCCTTGTTCGTCCCGGCGAACAAGGTAAGTCTGAAGATATCAAAGGGTCAAACAGATGATCCAGACAAGGAGCATGTTAGTGGTTGCAGACAATTCTGGGGCGAAAAGGGTGCAGTGTATTAAGGTTACGGGTAGTTCCTCCAAGAGATATGCGAGGATAGGGGATATTGTGGTTGTGAGTGTAAAAGAGGCTTTGCCTGGTGGAGAGATAAAAAAGGGAACTGTGGCAAAAGGTGTAGTGGTAAGAACAAGGAAAGAAACGCGGAGACCTGACGGGTCATATATAAGATTTGACCAAAATGCGGTTGTTCTAATAAACCCGGAGGGTGATCCGATCGGCACGAGGATATTCGGGCCTGTGGCAAGAGAGCTTCGATGGAAGGAGTTTATGAAGATTGTGTCTCTTGCGCCAGAGGTCCTGTAAGACACCCTACAAAGAAGGATGTCTGATTTCACAGATTAAATGACAGAGATTACACAGATGATTGTAGTTAAAATCTGTGCAATCATAATTAAAAATCGGTGTAATCAAGTATAAGCATTATACTAGGAGAAGATATGGGATTAGGCATTAAAAAAGATGATACGGTTCTGGTTATATCCGGAGACGAAAAAGGCAAGAGGGGAAGAGTGCTTACTGTTTACCCGAAAAAACAAAAGGTTTTGGTCGAAAAACTTAATGTTATAAAAAGACACATGAAGCCCAGCAAGAAGTATGCACAGGGAGGTATTATAGAAAAAGAGGCGCCTATTCACAGGTCAAAAGTGATGCTGGTCTGTTCTAAATGCAATAAGCCTACGAGGATAGGACAGAAAATCCTTGGGAGCGGGTCAAAAGTTAGAACATGCAATAAGTGCAGGGAGGTTCTGGATTAACAGTAAAGATGGTGAAATTAAAAGAGAAATACAAGACAGAAGCAGTGCCAATTCTTATGAAGGAGTTTTCGTACAGGAATATAATGCAGGTGCCGAAACTCATAAGTATCATTCTAAACGTGGGAATGAGTGAAGCCATTCAGAACATAAAACTTCTGGATGCCGCTGCAAGGGAGCTTGCGATTATAACAGGGCAGAAGGCTGTTATCACAAGGGCAAAGAAGTCAATAGCCGGGTTCAAACTTAGAAAAGATATGCCTGTTGGCTGTAAGGTTACCTTGAGAGGCAGCAGGATGTATGATTTTCTTGACAAATTTATTAGTATGGCATTGCCCAGAATAAGGGATTTCAGGGGTGTTTCGGATAAGGCATTTGACGGCAGAGGAAATTATGCATTTGGAGTTAAAGAACAGATTATATTCCCTGAAATCAACCATGACAAAATTGAAAGTATCTATGGTATGGATGTAGTAATCGTGACTTCGGCTAAGACTAACGAGGAGGGCAGGGCACTTCTCAGACATTTAGGAATGCCTTTTCAGCTTTCAGATAAGGATTAAAAGGTTTTCTAACTTCTGCAGAAAGGGCAGGATATTTTATGGCGAAAAAGTGTTTAGTAGAAAAGGTTAAAAGGACGCCAAAATTTAAAGTGAGGGCGTATAACAGATGCCCTCTCTGCGGCAGATCCAGAGCTTTCCTGAGAAAATTTGGAATGTGCCGAATATGTTTCCGGGAGCTTGCCCTTAAGGGACAAATACCCGGAGTAATAAAGTCGAGCTGGTAAAAACAGTAGTCTGCTCTGTCTGCCGGCAGGCAGGGTAATTAACAGTTGCAGGTTTTTGGAAAATAAAATATAAAAAATCAGAGGCTAATTTTATTATGATGACAGACCCAATTGCAGATATGCTTACGAGAATCAGAAACGCCAATATGATTAGTGCGGAGAAGGTTGATGTCCCTGCTTCAAAATTAAAAATTGAGATAACAAAGATACTTAAAGAAAAGGGATTTATTAAAGGATACAAGGTGTTAAAAGATAAAAAGCAGGGTGTCTTGAGGATATCATTGAAATATGTCGCTGGCGGCGACAAGGTTATATCAGGGATTAAAAAAATAAGCAAGCCGGGCAGAAGAGTCTATGTAGATAAGAAAGAGATACCTGAGGTTATGGGAAGTTTAGGTGTAGCGATACTCTCAACATCGCGGGGTATATTTTGCGATGAAAGCTGCAGACGCGAGGGAATAGGGGGAGAGGTCCTCTGCTATATATGGTAAGAAACACAGATAATCACAGATGTATCTGTCTACGACTCGTAGATCGGTCATCCCTGCCTGCCAGCAGGCAGGTGTATCTTTTTATCTGTGCTAATCTGTGTTTTTTAAGGGAGTTAGGATGTCGAGGATTGGGCAAAAACCAATAGATATACCCAAAGGGGTAGATGTCAAAGTTAAGGGCTGTGCAATTACTGTTAATGGTTCAAAAGGCGAACTTAAGTGGAGTTTTCCGGCTGATTTGAAGGTGACTGTTCAGAATGGAAGCCTTATAGTGGAGAGACCTTCTGATACAATAAAACTGAAGGCCTTACACGGGTTAACCAGAAATATTATCTCGAACATGGTTGACGGTGTAAGTAATGGATATCAAAAGGTCCTTGAGATTTCAGGAGTGGGTTACAAGGCTCAGGTTCAAGGCAGGAAAATGATCCTGGCTATTGGATATTCTTATCCTGTTGAATTTCAACTTCCTGAGGGCATAACTGCAGAGGTTGATTCAAAACAGATCCGGATAACCCTGAAAGGTATTGATAAACAATTAATCGGCCAGGTTGCAGCAGATATCCGGGCATTAAGACCGCCTGACGCTTATAAAAAAAAGGGCATTCGACATGCCGGCGAGAAAGTTAAACTGAAGGCTGGTAAGGCGGGAAAAAAATAGCGTATAGCAGATAGATATCAGCAGGAAACTAATCGCTCTGCCGGCTGATTAGTCTGCTGTACAAGACGTGGATGACCCATTGAGTAAACAGGGGGAAATAGTGAGAGAACATAAGCAGGATGCCAAATATAGACGCCATAAAAGGATAAGGAAGAAAATTTACGGCACACCTGAAAAACCGAGGCTCAATGTGTTTAAAAGTCTCAAACATATATATGCCCAGATAATAGATGATTCATCTGGCAATACTATTGTTTCCGCTGCCAGTATTGATAAGGAACTCAGGGAAAAGCTTAATAAGGGTGGGAATATCGAAGCAGCAGGGAAAGTGGGAGATTTAGTTGCCAGAAGGGCTATAGGTAAGGGGATTAAAAAAGTGGCATTTGATAGAGGAGGGTGCCTTTACCACGGGAGAATAAAAAAACTTGCTGATGCGGCAAGAGGGGCAGGACTGAAATTTTGAGATTCAGATTTAATGAATATTAAATCAGGAGGTGCAGTGGGTAGAATTGATGCGGAAAGACTCAGTCTTAAAGATAAAGTCATATATATAAACAGGGTCGCCAAGGTTGTTAAAGGCGGCAGACGATTCTCGTTTAGTGCGCTTGTTGTGGTGGGCGATGGTGATGGTCATATAGGTTTTGGTAAAGGAAAAGCTAAAGAAGTCCCTGAGGCTATAAGAAAGGCGATTGAGCATGCAAAGAGAAACCTCGTAAAAATCCCTGTAAAAGACGGCTCAATCCCTCATCAGATAACGGGCAAGTACGGTGCTGGAAAGGTAGTTATGAAACCTGCGCCTGAAGGAGTAGGTCTTATTGCAGGAGGTCCAGTAAGGGCTATAATGGAGGTTGTAGGCATACATAACATTGTTGCCAAGTCTCTTGGCACTCACAATCCATTTAATACCGTAAGGGCTACATTTGATGGACTCACCAAACTTAAAGACTCAGAAAGCGTTATGAAAAGGAGAGGCAAGGCTGAGGAAGAATAAAGCAATATTAAATATAAAATGAAAATAAAGATAACATTAAAACGGAGCTTTATTGGTAAATGCAAAAAACACAGGAGAATTCTTGAGTCCCTGGGTTTGAGAAAGCTCAATCAGAGCGTCATGCATAATGATATACCCTCTGTGAGAGGTATGGTTGATAAAGTTTCCTATATGGTTGAAACGGTCAGATTAAAGGGGCAGGAAGCCAGGAAATTAAAAAATGAGGAAATCAGGGAAAAATAGTTTGTCAATTACCCGCAGAGGAGAAATAAATGAGATTATCTGATTTATCGCCAATACGGGGAAGCAGAAAGAGGAAGAAAAGAGTTGGAAGAGGTCCTGGTTCAGGTCATGGGAAAACCTCGTGCAGGGGACATAAAGGCCAGAAATCAAGGTCTGGCGGCGGGACAAGACCGGGGTTTGAAGGCGGACAGATGCCTTTACATAGACGACTGCCTAAAAGAGGGTTTAGAAATATTTTTAAAAAACAGTATGCAATCATAAATCTTAAAGCTTTAAATGAAATTTCAGACAGTGTAGTGACGCCTGAAGTTCTAATTGAAAAAGGAGTTATAAAGAGTATTAAGGACGGAGTCAAGATTTTAGGGGTCGGGGAAATAAAAAAACCAATTAATGTGAAGGCCCATGCCTTTAGTACCTCTGCTAAAGAAAAAATACTTAAGAGTGGCGGAAGCGCAGAAATAATCAAAAGTGCAAAATCCGAAATATAAAGAAAAAAATTCTTTTATTTTCAATAATTATCTGCTAACTATTAACTTTTTACTTTAAGGTTTTTTTATGGGTATTATTAACAGTTTTCAAAATATATTCAAGATAGTAGAGCTCAAAAACAGGGTTTTGTTCACCTTTGCCCTGCTTGCTGTTTACAGAATAGGTGCCCACATTCCTACGCCCGGTATTAATGGCGAAGAATTAAGCAAGTTTCTTACAGAACAAGGCGGGGCGCTTATGAGTTTTTTTGATATGTTTACCGGCGGGGCTCTATCAAGAGTGACTATTTTTGCTCTCGGAATAATGCCGTATATAAGCGCCTCTATTATTTTACAGCTTCTGACTGTTGTAATCCCTGCTCTTGGAAGGCTTGCCAAAGAAGGGGAAAGAGGCAGAAAGAAGATTACGCAGTATACAAGGTATGGAACCGTTGTGATAAGCGCAATCCAGTCTTTTGGTATTTCTGTCGGTATTGAAGGGATGGGCCAGGGGGCTTTTGTGCAGAGTCCCGGCTGGTCTTTCAGGCTTATGACCATGATTACCCTGACCTCAGGGACTGCCTTTATCATGTGGCTTGGAGAACAGATAACAGAGCGCGGTATTGGGAACGGTATATCTCTTATAATCTTTGCAGGTATAGTGGCGATGTTCCCAAGTGCAGTTATAGATACAATAAGACTGGTCAAGATTGGTGAACTGAATCTTTTTTTGTTGATAGCCCTGGTAATTGTGATGATAGTAGTTGTTGGTATTATTGTGTTTGTAGAGCGCGGACAGAGAAAAATCCCTATCCAGTATGCGAAAAGGGTTGTAGGTAGAAAGGTATACGGCGGGCAGAGCACGCATCTGCCGCTCAAGGTGAATACTGCAGGTGTTATACCACTGATATTTGCATCATCAGTTATAATGTTTCCTGCTACTATTGCCAGCTTTATAGCAATACCATGGGTTCAGGCTATTGCAGGACAGCTTGCCCCGGGGACATTGTTTTATACGCTAATCTATGTCGGAATGATTTTCTTTTTCTGTTATTTTTATACGGCTATAATCTTTAATCCAGTTGACATAGCAGACAATTTAAAGAAATATGGAGGCTTTATTCCGGGGATAAGACCTGGGCAGAGGACATCTGAATATATTTACAGGGTTCTTGCAAGGATTACCTTTGGAGGTGCAGTATATCTGTCAGTAGTAGCTATATTGCCGGACATCTTCAGTGGTTATTTTAATGTCCCCTTTTATTTCGGGGGAACATCGCTTTTAATAGTTGTAGGTGTAGCCCTTGATACTGTTTCACAGATAGAGTCTCATTTAATAACACGTTCCTACGAAGGTTTTCTTAAAAAAGGAAAGGTTCGTGGAAGAAGGGGCTGAAAATAGATAAAATTCCAATAGCCAAATCACAAATTACAAAGTTTTGGTCATTGATTATTGAGTTATTTGGATATTGGTGCTTGGAGTTTGGAATTTGGTTTTGATTATTGATAATTCTTAAGTCACAGGATGAGATTAAAAGAATAGGTGAAGCATGTCTTATTGTAGCAGAGACGCTTGAGGGGATAAAAAAGATTGTAGTTCCCGGGATTACCACTGCTGAGCTTGACAGGTTTGCGGAATCCTTTATCGTATCTAAAAACGCAGCCCCGGCATTTAAAGGGTACAGGGGTTATCCTGCAAGTCTCTGTGCCTCTATAAATGAAGAAGTTGTCCATGGAATTCCTTCCTCAGTAAAGTTGAAAGAGGGAGATATAATCAGTCTTGATGTTGGCGTTTATTATAAAGGATTCTATGGGGATGCAGCTTTGACCCTGCCTGTGGGTAAGGCCGGGGAAGAAGTAAAGAAATTGCTTTCTGTTACTGAAGAGGCACTATATCGCGGCATAGAAAATGCCGTTATTGGCAAAAGGCTTTTTGATATATCTTTTGCCATACAGAGCCATGTTGAAGATGCAGGTTTTTCAGTCGTCAGAAATTTTGTGGGACACGGTATAGGCAGAGAGCTCCATGAAGAACCTCAGCTTCCTAATTTTGGCAGGCCGGGGGAAGGTTCTGTGCTAATGGAAGGAATGACCTTAGCTATTGAGCCTATGGTTAATACAGGTGGCTGGGAAGTTGCAATACTTAATAACACTTGGACAGCGGTGACAAAGGATAAAAGTCTGTCAGCCCATTTTGAACATACGGTAGCTATAATGTCGGAAGGGCCAAAGACCTTGACTAAATTATAAAAAGAACATATACTTACTAGCTTAATATGCCCAAAGAAGAGGCAATAGAGGTTCAGGGAACAATAATGGAAAATCTGCCCAACGCAATGTTCAGGGTTGAGCTTGAGAGCGGGCAGAGAATACTGGCTTATGTGTCTGGTAAGATGCGTATGCATTTTATCAAAATATTACCTGGGGACAAAGTGACTGTAGAGCTCTCTCCTTATGACCTTACGAAAGGCAGGATAACATATAGATTCAAGTAAAAAGTTTAAAGTTAAGAGTGAAAAATTGAGGGACTTGAAATCTAATTCTTAACTCTTAATTTGAGGTATATATGAAAGTACGTTCATCAGTAAAACCAATATGCGCAAAATGCAAGATTATAAAAAGAAAAGGCGTGGTAAGAATTGTTTGCAGTAACCCCAGGCATAAACAGCGGCAGGGGTAGAAAATGCAAAATTAAAAATTCAAATCGCAAAATAAAAAAACAGGTAATTCGTTGGAGGAGAAAAAGTGAGGATTGCAGGCGTTGATTTACCTAAAAACGAAAGGGTTGAAATAGGTCTTACAAGGATTTTTGGCATAGGAAGGACTCGCTCTCAAAAGATACTTAAAACGGCGGATGTAAACCCTGATAAAAGAGTTAAAGCCCTGACCGATGATGACGGCATAAAAATAAGGACTATTATTGACAGGGATTATAAAGTTGAAGGTGATCTGAAACGCGAAATTTCCACTAATATAAAAAGAATCATTGATATAGGTTCGTACCGGGGGAATAGACATAAAGCTGGTCTGCCTGTAAGAGGACAGAGGACAAAGACAAATGCCAGAACCCGTAAAGGACCGAGAAGGGCTATTGCCCTGAAAAAGAAGGAGACTTAATGTCACAGAGAGGAAAGGGCGGCAAAAAGGATAAAAAAATTGTTCATGTAGGGGCAGCCTATATTCAGGCTACTTTTAATAATACAATTATCACAATTACCGACCCCAACGGCAATGTCGTTACGTGGTCCTCGGCAGGGGTCCAGGGCTTTAAGGGTTCCAGAAAAGGCACACCATATGCTGCGCAGATAGCAGCAAATGCGGCGGCTAAAAAAGCCATGGATTTTGGAATGAAACAGATTGATGTTTTTGTAAGGGGTCCTGGCGCAGGCAGGGAATCTGCTATAAGGGCACTTCAGGCAGCAGGACTTGAGATAAAACGTATAAAAGATATAACTCCTGTTCCGCATAACGGCACCAAGCCTCCCAAGAGGAGAAGGGTGTAAAAATGGCGAGATATAATGATGCATTGTGCAAGTTATGCAGGAGGGAAAGCGAGAAGCTTTTTTTAAAAGGAGATAGATGTTATACGGATAAATGTGCAGTTGAGAGGAGAAAGTATGCTCCCGGCATGCACGGACCAAGGAGAAAAAAACAATCTGATTACGGACTGCAGCTGAGGGAGAAACAGAAGGTCAGGCATATTTACGGCATCCTTGAAAGGCAGTTTAAAAGATATTTCCACATTGCTGAAGGAAAGAAGGGAGTTACCGGAAGTAATCTCCTTCAACTTCTGGAAAGCAGGCTTGATAACGTGGCTTATCGTCTTGGATTTGCTGCAAACAGGGGACAGGCAAGGCAGCTTGTAACACATGGTCATTTTAAGGTAAACGGTAAACCTGTAACGATTCCTTCCTATCATGTTAGTGCTGGTGATATTATTGAGCCCAGGGAATCAAGCAAGAAACTTCTTATTATACAAGATAGTATTGTCAAGGCTGAGCATAGAGGTTTCCCGGCCTGGATTGAAATGGATATAAAGAACCTCAGGGGCAAGATACGTCATCTTCCTTCTCGGGAGGAGATCCCATTACCTGTTCAGGAACAACTAATAATTGAATTATATTCAAAATAAATAACTGATTTCACAGAGTGTCCCTGCGTTTCTGGATTAGCTATGGCGGGGATGGCACAGATTTCACAGCCAAATTATCCAGGTACCTGTAGTTAAATTATGTGTCATCATATCCGGGAATCTGTGTAGTCATATACAATGAAAATTATATCAAGGGGGGCTTAATGGATTTAAGGAAAAAAGGCTTTCATTTACCCGAGAAGGTTGAATTTGATTTTGAAAGTCTTACTAATATGTATGGTAAGATTTATGCAGAGCCATTTGAAAGGGGGTTTGGCACTACTATCGGTAATTTGTTAAGGAGGGTTTTACTCTCTTCAATAGAGGGAGCAGCTGTAACGTCTATCAGGATTCCCGGGGTACTGCATGAATTTTCAACCATACCAAAGGTAAAAGAAGATGTAGTTGACATTGTGCTAAATGTAAAACAGCTGAGGTTTAAACTGCATTCTGATGCGTCAAAAGTTGTTTTAATCAATGTTAAAGGACCGGGAGAAGTTAAGGGGAAGGATATTACTGCAGGCGCTCAGGTAGAGGTTCTTACACCGGAACAGTATATTGCAACACTGGAAAAAGATATTAATTTTAAAATGGAATTGTCAATTGCAAAAGGCAGGGGCTTTATCCCTGCTGAAAGTAATAAGACAGAAGATCAGGCAGTGGATGTCATTGCGGTGGATGCACTTTTTACTCCTATAAAAAAGTTTACTTTCCGTGTTGAGGATGCGAGGGTCGGGCATTCAACTGATTATGACAGGCTTGTTATGGAGATATGGACTGATGGAAGTATTACACCGCAACAGGCGTTTACGCAGGCTACCAATGTTATTAGAGGACATATGCACCTGTTTTCCTTTGAAGAGGAATCGGTCAGAGAAGAGAATATTGTTGAAACCCGGGAAGAAGAAAGTCTGACAGGCTTTAATGAAAATCTACTCAGAAGCGTTGACGAACTTGAGCTTTCAGTCCGCTCCTATAATTGTCTGAAAAATGCAAATATTCGTACAATTGCTGACCTTGTTCAGAAGACAGACCAGGAAATGCTCAGAACCAAGAACTTTGGAAGAAAATCTTTAAACGAGATAAGAGAGGTTCTCAGGTCAATGGGATTGCATTTCAACATGAGGATAGATTCGGATTCATTAAATAGGGAAGACTCAGCAAAAGGCGAAGACAATGCGCCATAGAGTGGCTGGCAGAGGTTTTGGCAGAAATACAAACCAGAGGAAGGCCCTTTTGCGAGGTCTTGTAGTATCATTATTTGAACATCTAAAGATAGAAACTACACTTGCTAAGGCAAAGGAGGCAAGAAAGACAGCTGAACATATAATTAGCCTTGGCAAGAAAGGAGACCTGCATTCAAGAAGATTGGCGCTCTCACGTCTTCCCAATAGAGATGTAATTTCAAAACTCTTTAATGTTATAGTTCCAAAAATTGCCAATAGAGATAGCGGTTATCTGCGTATTGTGAAAACCAGGGTCCGTCAGGGGGACTGTTCTTCTATGGCTATTCTTGAGTTTGTTGACTATGAAACACTGAGAGAAAAGAAGAAAGAGAAGAAAAAGACAAAGAAAGAAGATAAAGAAAAGAAAGAAGATAAAGAAAATAAAGAAGATAAAGAAAAGAAAGAAGATAAAGAAAAAAAAGAAGGAGGTTGAGAATCCTTTCAAAGACTGTCTGAATTTTAACCCTGTTCCTTTATTGTCCCCGCCTGCCTGAATTTTTTATATCGTTCTTCACGGAGTATATCCCATGGTTTTTTTATTAGTTCGGCAAGATGCCTTTTAAGCACTTTTTCAACTGAAACAGCAGCCTCTTTCGGGTCTCTATGGGCTCCCCCAATCGGCTCAGGGATTATTTCGTCTATTGCATCAAAACCGTATAAATCCTGAGCAGTCAATTTTAGTGCTTCAGCTGCCTTTTCATACTCTTGCTGGCCAACCTCGGAATTGTTTTTTTTCCACAAAATGGCTGCGCAACCTTCCGGTGAAATTACAGAATATATTGAGTGCTCAAGCATAAGAATTCTATCTCCGGCAGCAAGCGCCAGGGCGCCTCCACTGCCCCCTTCTCCAATTATTACTGATACTATGGGTGTTTTAAGGATAGACATTTCAAAGAGGTTTGTTGCGATTGCCTCAGCCTGGCCTCTTTCTTC
>SDBV01006601.1_pt1 | contig 16047 bp, 13 predicted proteins | sample 2277081 | NCBI WGS metagenome assembly SDBV01 (sample SAMN10402039, study PRJNA504765) | marine sediment metagenome | isolation source: marine sediment core GS10_PC15, 223 cmbsf | place: Arctic Ocean: Southern Knipovich Ridge | collected 2010
TTCTATTTTTTTTAATAGTGCAGATATCCGGAGATCAGGAAGAATTTCAAGTGGCAGATCGCCACCCGCCTGGTCTTTCCCCTCCAGATTCAGCTGATCCGCGAGCTGTCGATATCGAAGCTCGATATGCAGTTCTACTGGCAGAGCAAGGCCGTGGTGCAAGATTTCGACCCTCTGATGTACGCCGATCCATCTCGGGAGTTTTTCTACCCGACGCGCCTCGTGCTTCCCGATACACAGATCAGGATTACGGGAGATCTCCTGCTCCTGCCATTGGAGCCTCAGGTGGAGAGGTCTGAAAAGGGGGAGGAGCCCGAAGAGGAGCCAGGCAAGGGGTTCAGGCTGCCCCACCCCGAAGAAACCGAATCCCAGGCCGCCGAAGACGACGAAGGCAAAGCCCTTAGCCTGCCCGAACCGCAAAGCGACATGTCCATTGCTCGGAGAGATATGGCCGGGAGCTCGTTCCGCCTGGCCTACGATCTGCAGCCCCGGTTGTTCGTGGAAACTCAGTTCGATCATGTCGATTGGCAGACGGCCCAGGGAGTGGATTTCCGGGTGCGCTACGCTGCGATGAATGTAGCGGGGTTGGGCAAGATCATTTTCGAGAGCAGCCTGTGGGACGGATTGCTGAGGGCCACCGACGAACTGTCGTTCGATGGTGTGTACCAGTGCCGCCTCAGCCGCGGGCGTGGTTTGACGGACTACGAGTGGGAAGCTCTCATCTACAGCGACTACCAAAAGAACAGCATCGATCTGGGTAATGCCCTGGGAGTCGGCGTCTTCCCCTTGCTCGCCTTCCGATACCTGGAAAAGTCCAACGTGCACTACGACCTGGTGTGGGACTATTTCCGCTATCGATTCGAAGAGATGGATGGGTCCTATCCGCTGTATAAAGGCAGCGTTCCGGAATGGGCCGACGATGAGAATGACGCCGTCGAGAGGCACAGAGTGGGCAACACACTGATCTTCGAGCCGGAGAGCGGTCGCCATTTTCTGGATCTGGCGGCTACGCTCCCTCCGCTGATGGTGATCTACGAGGGGGAGGCGGAGTTCACACTGGGGTTCCTGGCTACCAACATCAAGACGGCTTACAGAGAAACCTACCTCGACTGGCTGTTCGACCCTCTGATTATTACCGAGACCGCCGATCTATCTCCCTGGGTACACCTTCAGCAGATATTCGAGTACGATCTCAACGAGCAGATCCTGGACACAACCACGGCTATTGTCAGGCTGTTCAAACTGCGATCGCAGGATACGTTCTACCTCATCGAACAGGAGCTTCTGTTCGATCCCTGGGAAGGGCCGCTTACCAGTTCGAAATCCACGCTCTCGTTCTTCGGCTTTCAGGCCTACTTTCTGGCCGAACACCTGGTGCCCATCGAAATCGACCTGGATCAGAGGAGATGGGTGCCTAGCGGATCGGAAAAATTCATTATTCCCAGCAAGCTCGGAATTGCCTATAATTCGGAACCGGCGCCCCTGTACATGTGGAAAAACCGCATCCGGTTGGAGTCGACCGTTTCGGCGTCGTGGGTCCTGGATTTTCAGAGGTACACCGACAGCAAAATGGATTTTTCCTTTAGCCTCACGCTGGGCATCTACAAGTTCCTGGATCTGTCCTTTAACATCACGGCCCACAACACAAAATCGTATCGCTATATCCCCGAGTTCGCCAATGCCCTGGACGAGCCATGGGTCAACCCGTTGCTCGATCTGCTGAAGTCGTTTAATGTTGCGAACATGGAGGACCGCTACGAGTCCTCGTTCAACCTGAAGACCATCGGTGTGACGGCAATACATCACCTGGAGGATTGGGAGCTCGCTGTCTCTTATTCCGGTGAACAGGTCCTCGAAACCGGCTTTGACGGGAGCGAAAGTTACGTGTGGCAGCCCATCATCTCCGTAATCCTGCAGTGGCATCCCATCCCGGAGATCCGTCACGAGATCCTGGAGGATGAGGAGGGCATCAACTTTCGGGGTTGACTTTTTGTAGCGCGCATAGTTAGAATCTACTTCAAGAGGTCGTCGGCGCGGGCACGAGCAGAACCGCTCCCCTAAGGATACTCTTTGGCAGGAAAAGACGTTATAGTTCTAAAGAATGACTTTCTCAGCGAGTTGTGTGGTGCCAACGATCGAAATCTCAAGGTACTTGAAAATTTGCTCGGAGTACCCGTGTTCTCACGGGGCAACGAGATACATCTCGAAACCGAAGATGAATCCCTGAAATACCTGTTCAAGAAAATGATAACCCACCTGGAAGACCATATTCGCCTGGGCGGGCGGACGTGTCCCGATCTGGTCCGAGCCCTCTACTCCACCATAAAGGGGGAAGACGGCCGTGAGGCGAAGCTTCTCTCCGACAAGCATATACTCATTCCCAGGGCGAAAAGCCGCATCTTCCCCAAGAGTTACAACCAGGCCCTCTACATAGATGCGATAGAGAATTTCGATTTGGTGTTCGCCATCGGGCCTGCGGGCACCGGCAAAACGTATCTAGCCGTGGCACACGCCCTGAAGGCGACGCTGGCGCGCTCGAATCGGAAGCTGATGCTTACGCGGCCGGTCGTGGAAGCCGGCGAGAGCCTGGGATACCTTCCCGGCGATTTGGAGCAGAAGATACATCCCTACCTGCGGCCCCTTCAAGATGCCATCGAGGCCATACTGCCGATCGAAACGATCAGAGAGTTGGAAAACAACCGCATAATCGAGGTAGCTCCGCTGGCCTACATGCGGGGCAGATCTTTGAACGATGCGTTCATCATACTCGACGAGGCGCAGAATACGACAAAAGAGCAGATGAAGATGTTCCTTACGCGCATCGGCGAGAATTCTCGCGCAATAATCACCGGCGATATCACACAGATCGATCTGCCTCGCGCGAGTGACTCCGGGCTCATACACGTTATTTCCATACTGAGCTCGATAAGGGAGATACGATTCATATTTTTCGACAATAACGATGTAGTTCGCAATCCGCTTGTTAGAAAAATTGTGCATGCCTATGAGCTCCAGACAAAAAAAGACTAGCCGATCCTGGCTGAGATCTATCGCGGATTTCGTTGGACGCCAGAAATTCAGCCGTCCCGTCGTCGTCGTCTTGCTCGTTTCCTACGCGATTGCCTTCCTGATCGTCATCCTGACTATCCACGGCGGGACGCTCTTTCAGAAGCCCTATACACCGGAGTTGGGAACCGTGGCGCCGGACAATATCACCGTGCATCGTGAAATTTATTACGGCGACAGCGAAGCGACGCGCATCAGGCGCGAGGCCCGTGTCAAGCTCGTCCCGCCGGTGTTTGTACTGAACGAGCAGATCGCCCGGCAAAGCGCCGAGGCTTTCAAACGCTTTCGAGATATCTTCCTGTCGAACTTCGAGCGGAAAGGCGAAGAGGCTCAAGGTTCCGAGGATACGCTGCTCACAAAATTGCAGTACGAGTTTCCGAGAATTATCGGCAAGATGCAAAAAGAAGAGCTCTCATTGCTCGCTTCGATCTCGCACCCGCCTGAAGTATTCAATCACGTCACGGTCTTGCTGCAGCAGATTATGTATGAAGGCCTCGCCAATCTCCAGGATCTGAAGGATCAGAACCCCGAATTGTTCACGGCCGGAGCCGTGGAGATCCGGCGGGGCAAGGTCGAAGTAGAGGAGAAACCGATAAACGAGCTGATTACGACCAACAGGTTGGCCGATTTCGTGCAGGAGCGAATAGCCCCTTTTCCGCTGGACAAGGTGAGCAAGAGCCTTGTCTATCTCCTGGTCGATATGTTTGCCGAAGAGAATTGTTTTTTCGACGAAGCTGAAACGGCTCTGGCGCGCAGGAGGGCGGCCAACCGGGTTCCCGATGTGGTGCGCAAGCTGGTTGAAGGTCAGGTTATCGTGCGCAAGGGAGATGTTATAGACGAGGAGAGTCTGACAAAGATCAAGGCCGTCGGCCAGAGCACGATTACGGTCAGCATCAACAGCATCGTAGGGACGGCCATCTTGCTGAGCCTGCTGTTCGCCCTTGCTGTCTTCCTGTTCAGCGATCACCTCGTCAGTGGAGCTTTCCCGAGAGGCCGCGTGTATTTTCTCGCCGGCATCGGTTTGATCTACCTCGTCATAGCGGCTATTCTCAGCCAGATCCCCTGGTCTTCGGAGTGGCTGCCCGTTTCGGTCCTGATCCCGACGGGCATGTTCGTCATGCTGATATCGATAATCATCTCGGCGAGGATAGCCGTTATCGGGGCTGTTTTGCTGTCCCTCATGGGACTGCTCGTTTTCGGCCAGGACATGTCGGCCTTTTTGTTCGCTTTCCTGTCCGGCACCGCCGGCTGCGCCGTGGTGCTGGGAGCGGAGAAACGGATCGATCTCATCAGGGCCGGCCTGATATTGGCGGTTTGCAACTGTGTAATCCTGCTGATGATGGGATTTCTCAAAAACCTGCCGGTCGAGTCCTTTGTGCCGGCGCTGGGATGGGGCATAGCCAACGGGTTTTTTGCTGGAATCCTCAGTCTCGGGTTCCTGCCCATTCTGGAACACGCCATGAACGCTCCCACGCGGTTTCGCCTTATGGAGCTTTCGGATTTGAATGCGCCGATATTCAAGAAGATGTTGAGCCTGGCCCCTGGCACCTACAACCATTCGACTATCGTGGCCAACCTGGCGGAATCGGCCTGCACGCAGATAGGGGCCAACGCGCTGCTGGCGAGGGTCGGAGCCTACTACCACGATATCGGAAAGATCGACCAGGCACGGTATTTCATAGAAAATCAGCGCGATCAAAACATGCACGACGACTTGAAGCCGAGCCTTTCGGCGGCCGTGATTCGGTCGCACGTCAAGGTCGGCATCGAAAAGGCAAAAGAGCTGGGATTGCCCAAGCCGGTAATCGACATCATCGCACAGCACCACGGCCGGGCCCTGATAAGCTACTTCTACCAGCGCGCACTGGACAACGAAAGCGGAAACAACGTTTCTTCGGGAGATTTCAGCTACACCGGCGAATGGCCCCGAACCAAAGAGGCCGCCGTTATCATGCTGGCCGATTCAGTCGAGGCTGCTTCTCGAACCCTAAAAAATCCCGGGATCGCCAAGCTGGAAAAATTTATCGGCGCCATTGTCATGGAAAAATTCAATTCGGGCGAGCTCAGCAAGAGCAATCTCACATTCAACGACCTCGAGGTAATCAAAAAAAGCTTCGTGCACATTGTTGGCGGCTACTTCCACTCCCGCATTGAATACCCCAATCAAAAAGAAGAAGCCGTGTGAACGAGATAGATGTATGTTTTATAGGCGTTCGAGAACCGGCCTGGGCCCGGGGAGTATCGTCTCTGTGTGATAAAATTCTCGATCTGCTGGATATCGACGAGTGGGAAGTCTCCCTGCTCATCTGCGACGACGCAAAGATGAGAGAGCTCAACCGGAGGTATAGAGGGCAAGACAGGTCGACCGATGTGCTCTCGTTCGAGCAGGGGCCGGACCCGTCGAAGGGTCGATCCACGGATCCCTCAGGCCGGCCGGACCCATCGGTGCATCCCCCCACGACCTTCCCCGCCGGGCTTGCTCGGAATCTGGCCGGAGACATCGTTTTATCCGCGGAACGTCTCGAAGAGCAAGCCCGGAGCTACGGCGTTACCGACGAAGAAGAGTTGAAGAGGCTGTTGGTGCACGGCATCCTGCACCTGTCCGGCATGGACCACGAGGGAAACGACGACATGTGCGCATTGGAGATAAAAATAATGAGAGAATTGAACGAGGAGAGCGTATTTTGAAAAAAGCAGGCTTTCTGGAAAAGCTGTTCGGAAAGAGCGCAGAAGACGACGAAGGAGCACTGGACAAGGATGCTCGCGAAATACAGGAGATGATTAGCGGAGTCACAGACCTGTCCGATACAACCGCCAAGGAAATCATGGTCCCGCGTATCGATGTCGTCAGTCTTTCGATAGACACGCCGATGGACGAGCTGCTGGATATCGTGATCGAGTGCGGGCATTCACGGCTGCCCGTATTCAGCGAAACCATCGACAACGTCGTGGGCGTGCTCTACGCTAAAGACCTCCTGCGATACCGCGCCGGCAACGAGCAAGCCATGAAGCTTGAAAATATTATCCGCTCGGCCTATTTCGTACCGGAGAGCAAAAAACTGAACGAGCTGCTCAGGGAATTCAAGCAACGCAAGGTGCACATCGCCGTGGCCGTTGATGAATACGGCGGAACGTCCGGTATCGTGTGTCTCGAGGATATTATCGAAGAGATCGTGGGAGAGATTCAGGACGAATTCGACAACGAAACGGAGGACATACTCGAAATCGGCGATAAGGTATACCTGTGCGATGCCCGCACGGGCATCGAGGATATCAACGCCAAGCTCGGTGTCGACCTGGCGCAGGTCGACTTCGACACTCTAGGGGGGTATGTCTTCGATCTGTTCGGCAAGATTCCGGTCAAGTTCGAAAAGGTCAGCAACGGAGAGCTGGATTTTATAATCCAGGAGATGGACGGCCATAAGATCCTGACCGTCAAAGTCATCGTGAAAGACCTGGATTCTCAGAAAGAGGTCGAGGCGGAAACGGGCTAGACAGGCATGCGATACAGACGGATCGGTTTTTTTCCGCTCATGGCTGTCGCCGTAACGATGGCGCTGCACGGTCAGTCCCAGGCGGTCACCCTGTTCGAGCAGGGACGGATCGAGCAGCTCGGTGAGAATTACTACAGGGCGGTGGAGCTGTACAAGCAGTCTCTGGGTCAAAACCCGTCCTACATCGAGCCCATGATCGGTCTGGCCGAGAGCTTCAACGCATTGGGCCAGTACGACGAGGCGCTGCGATACGCCCTTGCCGCGCGGCGTTACGGCAGGTACAACCTGTCGCTTCTCAATCTGGAAGCCCGGGTTCGTACGGGAATGGGCGATCCCGACGCCGCCAGAGAGCTTTTCGAGCAGGTTATCGCGCGCGAGCCCTACAATATCGAAGCCCGATTCGGTATCGCGGAGCTGGACCTGGCCGACGGCCGGAAGCGGCGTGCCGCGCTCCAGTACCTGGAAACCCTGAGAGCCTCGCCCAACAATGTGCATGCCCTGCTGAGCCTGGCGCTGCTGCACGAGGAGCTCGGAGAGGAGGGGGCGGCTTCCGCCTATCTCGCGCGAGCCCTCGAGAGCTACGTAGACGATGCACAGGTCCAACTCGCGGCGGCCGGATACTACGCAAAGAAAGGCACGTACCCGGCGGCGGAAAACTACCTGGCGACGGCCCTGTTGCTCAAACCGGGATTCCCTGAGGCTCTGCAGTTGCTGGCCGATGTCTACCTGGTGCAGGACAAGGTGGCCGAGGCGATAGAAGTTTTGCAAAAACTGCTCGCATCGCAGAACACGGGCCGCTTGAAGACTTCACAGAAGGCGGACCGCCTGCACCGAACGCGGCACAGCCTGGGACTGGCATACACCCTGAGCGGCCAGATCGCTGAAGCCCTGAACAGCTACAATGAGGCTTTGCGCCTTAAGCCGGACGACGAGGTAACTCGCATCGCGGCGGAGAATCTCAGCCTCCGATTCCCTGAGAAATCCGACAGCTACCGTAGGCGGTTCGCCCGCGATCATCTGGGTTTCGGCGAGAGCTTTGCCGCCAGGAACCACCTGGGAAAGGCTCTATTGGAATTCCGCCGCAGCATACTGCTGGATGACGAGTTGATTGAAGCGAGACTTGCCTATGCCGATATCCACCGCATCCTGGGGTTTCCGAGAAAATACCTGGCCGAGCTCAATGTGATAAAAAGGTATTATCCTGACTACGCGACATCGGACGTAACGGACGATATCGAGATCTATGCCGGCAGACTGGGGGGCCGCGTATGGGACCAGTGGGCCAATAGGCTGGATTCCGCGCGCGAGGGCGATATCAGGTTCAACCAGTATTCCATCGACAAAAATGCCTATAGCCTGGCTGTCTTCCATCTACCGGCCCGGGGCTCCATGGTGCATCTGTTCGCCGAACGGGAACTGACGCTGTTCGTCGAAGATCTGTTGTACCGGAAAGCGGCCCTCTCTATCGCGGACGGCGACTCGGGGGTGCAAAGTTTCGACGTCGCCTTCGAAGAGGCCAGGAGCCGGTCGGCGGATTTTTTCCTCACCATAACCTACCGTGAAACGGAGAGAAGCCTCGAGATCGACGGAGTCCTCTATCTCACGCGGACAGGCTCTGAGCTGAAACGTTTTGCGGTATTCAGGACGGGCAATCGCCGTGTCGCTGATGGACTGGCCCGATTTGCGGATCAAATCGCGGAAAGCTTCCCGCCCAAGGGCACCCTGTTGGCGCGTGAGTTCGACGAAGGCCTCATCAACCTGGGAAAGATAGACGGCCTGGAACAGGGGCAAACACTGCTCATCATCAAAAAGGGTCGCCTTCTCTATCGATCCGACGAGATCAGTTTTCGTTACCAGGAAGAGGATGTTCTAGGCCGCCTGGAGCTCACTCGAGTCGACGAAAACATCGCCGAAGGCACTATCGTGCCGGCAAGTTTTTTCGACAGGATCAATCCCGGCGACGAGTTGATCGTCTTCGAGGGTGAGGGTGAGGGTGAGGGTGAGAACGAGCCGCGGTAGCCCTGCAAAATACCCCGGTCTCTTGGCGCGAGAGATAATTGCCGCCTTCCATCATTGACACGTCAAAGCTTTCTGTTTATATTGCCATTGCAGTTGCAGATAGCATGGTTTGGCTCCAGGAAAGCCGTGCCTTGCTTGCCGCTTACTGGCTGCTATCGCGTGGGTTGTCGCGCTCGGCGTGCCTGACGCAGACCCGGGCTTCAGTTGTCATACCCAGAAAATTAAACAGAGCGCAGGGGGAATAAATGAAAATTGCAATCAATGGATTTGGCAGGATCGGCAGGAACGTGTTCAAAGTGGCCTTCGATCGCGACGGGATGGATGTGGTTGCCATCAACGACATCACCGACCCGAAGACGCTGGCCCATCTGCTGAAGTATGATTCCGCTTACGGGGTTTACAACCGTAAAGTCGAGCTGGACGATGAAAACATCATCATAGACGGCACAAAGGTTCGAGTCTGTGCCGAAAGGGACCCAAAGAACCTGCCCTGGAAGGATCTGGGTGTGGATCTGGTCATCGAGTCGACGGGTATTTTCCGTTTGCGTGACCAGGTCGCATGGCATCTCGACGCGGGCGCGAAGAAGGTCATTCTCACGGTTCCCGCCAAGGACAAGGTCGATCGAACCATCGTCTTGGGAGTCAACGAGGCCGATCTGTCCGCCGAAGACAAGATCCTGTCCAATGCATCGTGCACCACGAACTGCCTGGCGCCCGTCGTCAAGGTCTTGAACGACAATTTCAGCATCATCGAAGGGCTGATGACGACCGTTCATGCCTACACCAACGATCAGAGGCTGCAGGATATGCCGCACAGCGATTTGCGGCGGGCCAGAGCAGCGGCTTTCAACTTGATTCCCACCACGACGGGCGCCGCCAAGGCCATCGGCCTGGTGATTCCAGAGCTCGACGGAAAACTGAACGGCATAGCTCTGCGCGTGCCTATCATCGTAGGTTCCATCGTCGATCTGACCGTTCGGATAGAGAAGGATGCTTCGGTGGCCGACATAAACAAGGCCATGCAGGATGCGGCTGCCGGGTCTATGAAGGGCGTGCTGGAATACTGCGACGACCCCATCGTTTCCAGCGATGTAAGGGCCAACCCGCACTCGTCGATTTTCGACCCCGGCAACACGATGAAGATAGGCTCCGGACTGGTCAAGGTTCTGTCCTGGTACGACAACGAGTGGGGCTATTCCAACCGAGTTGTCGATCTGGCCGGCAAGCTCTTCTGAGGAGCAGGCCATGGCGAAAAAAACAGTCAGAGAGGCCGACCTGGCCGGTAAGTGCGTGCTCATGCGGGTGGATTTCAATGTGCCTCTCAAAGAAGGGCAGATTGCCGACGACACCCGCATCAGGGCCGCGCTGCCTACCATAGAGTATATCCTGGCTCAGGCCGGGGCGAAGCTCGTTCTGATGAGCCACCTGGGAAGGCCCAAGGGCAAAACCGTGCCGGAGTTGAGCCTGGCCCCCGTGGCCGCCGACCTGGGCGCCAAACTCGGGGCTAGAGTAACGATGGCTCCGAACTGCATCGGCCCGGAAGTGAAAAGCCTCGTCGATGGCTTGGGCTCCGGCGAAGTCTTGCTGCTCGAGAACCTCAGATTCCATGCGCAAGAGGAAGAGAACGATGCGGCGTTCGCAAAAGAGCTGGCCGGCCTGGCGGGTGTCTACGTAAACGACGCCTTTGGCACGGCCCACAGGGCCCATGCTTCGACAGAGGGCGTGGCTCACCTGCTGCCTGCGTATGCCGGCTTGCTTATGGAAAAGGAGCTCAAGTTCCTGGGCGACGCTCTCGACAAGCCCGAGAGGCCCTTCGTGGCCATTATCGGCGGCGCGAAGGTTTCGAGCAAGATAGCGGTCCTGGAGTCACTTTTGTCGAAGATCGACGCCTTGATCATTGGCGGCGGCATGGCCTATACTTTTCTTAAAGTGCAGGGTTGCGCGACCGGCCAGTCCCTGCTCGAGGAGGAGTTTCTGCCGACCGCCGAGAACCTGCTTGCCAAAGCGCAGGAGAGGGGGGTCAAGGTTTATCTGCCCGAAGATCACATGGTGGCCTCGGAGTTCAGCGAAACCGCCGAAGCCCGGTATGTAGAGGGTCGAGATGTTCCCGATGGAACGATAGCAATGGACATCGGCCGGAAGACGATAGACGCTGTCTCCGAGCAGATCGGCCAGGCGCGCACCATCGTATGGAACGGGCCGCTAGGGGTGGCCGAGTTCCCGGAATTTGCGAAGGGGACCCACGCGATAGCCAGGCTGGTCGCTGACAGCAAGGCAATCACCGTCGTCGGGGGCGGGGATTCCGTAGCCGCGTTGAACCGGTTCGGTCTGGCCGAAAAGATCGACCATGTATCCACTGGCGGCGGAGCGTCCCTCGAGTTTCTCGAAGGCAAGGCGCTGCCCGGCGTCGAGGCCCTGCAATCGGCCTAACCTTGCAAACTTTGATTTAGAAGAGGAAAAATCGGTGAGACAGAGCTTTATCGCTGGAAACTGGAAAATGCACAAGAGCATCGCGGAGGCCGTTTCTCTGGCCCAAGAGCTGCGGGATGCTCTAGGAGAAACCCGGCACAAAATCCTGGTAGCCCCTCCCTTTACGGCTCTTGCCGGCGTTGGCGCGGCCCTCGAAGGCTCCGCCATACTTCTCGGCGCCCAGAACATGGGCCCGGAAGAAACGGGGGCCCACACGGGAGAAGTTTCGGTGCTCATGCTGAAAGACACGGGAGTGGGGGCTGTCATTCTGGGTCATTCCGAACGGCGTCATGTTTACGGCGAGACCGATGAGCTGATCAACCGCAAGGTTCGCCTGGCGCTGAGCCACGATTTGCGGGTCATCCTCTGTGTAGGCGAGCAACTGCAGGAGAGAGAGCAAGGCATTACCGAGAAGGTAGTGGATCGGCAAGCCAGGTTCGGTCTCGATGGCGTTACCGAAACGCAGTTGCAGGACATCACCATCGCCTACGAGCCGGTTTGGGCTATCGGCACGGGAAAAACGGCCACGCCGCAAGATGCCGACGCCGTGCATGCCTTTATACGTAAACTGGTGGCTGAGCTCTACAGCGCGGCGGTGGCGGATAGTCTCATCATCCAGTATGGCGGCTCGGTCAAGCCCGACAACGTCAAGGGGTTGATGGCCATGCCAAACATCGATGGGGCGCTGGTGGGGGGGGCATCGCTCCAGGCCGATACGTTCCTTCCCATTGCGCAGTACGATTCAATATGAAAAATAGCCCGAGGAGTACCTGATGATCGTCGCTTTGATTATCGTTTTTGTGATTAGCGGCACCCTGCTCATTCTCGTTATTGCCCTCCAGGACGACCAGGGAGGGGGAGTGGGTGGCATATTCGGAGGAGGAAGCGGCAGCGCTTTTGGTTCGCGTTCCGGAAACGTAATGACCAAGATAACATCGGTACTGGCAGCAATCTTTATGATTGTGGCACTGTCGGTCGCATGGCTCAGCCGGAGCACCCAGGACCAAGATATCGAGGCCAGGGCAAGGATCAAGAGCCTGCGAGAGCAAGAGGACGCCGGCTGGTACATGAAATCCGATCAGTCAGAGGCGGGCGGGCAATCCGAAGAAACCGCAGAGAGCGAAGAAACCGAAAAGGCCGTAGAGTCTCCCGCGGCGGCGGACGAAAAGTCATTGTCCGATGATTCCCAAACCGAGAATACGTCAGCCGATTAGCCGAGCGTCCGTCGGGGCTGTGCGGCCCGCTGGAGTGAACGCGAAAGGTGTGGCAGGGTCTGATGAGTGATATACTGGGCAGAATCTTCGAGGCCGAGGAGAGGGCTAAACGCATCGTCGAGCAGGCCCGCAAAAAGCAGGCCGAAGAGAGGACCCGGGTCGAAACCGAGAGCGCCGAGCGATTGAGTCGAGCCCGTGACGAAGCGAGAGAGCTCATAAAGGAAAATGCGCGCACGGCAAGGGAAAAGGCCGATGCGGAGCTTAGCGAGCTGCGCATGCAGATCGAAAAAGATGCGCACCTGGCAGGCCGGCAAAACGAAGAAATCGTGGAGCAGATGGTCGATGAGATCGTGCGCCTTGTAATCTTGCCCGAATACGAGAACAGGTGAAGGCGTGGCCGGGCGACTTAAAAAATACGCGTATATCAATGCCAAGCTGAGAGCCAGGATAAGCCGACTCGTCGATGGAAACACCATCGAAAGGCTGATGCGAGCACCTTCTCTAGCAGAGGCCATCGTGCTCTTGCGCGACACGTCTTACGGCTTTCTGGAAGCTACATTCAGCAGAACGGGAGACCTCAAGATGGTGGAGCTCGAGCTCTTCCAGAATGAGATCGACGATTATACGGGGCTTCTACGATTTCTCGAGCCCAGCATTCTGGAAGTAATACGCGCGCTGATGCAGAGGTTCGAGATAGACGTTATCAAGACCGCCGTACGGCTCTGGTTCGACAGGACAGTGAGAGATCGCGATATCAAAGCAGTCGTCGGCTATGTCTGCCGCAGGAAAATCATCTACGACCTGCGGCTGGATGCGATAATCAACGCCGAGAGCGTGCGAGAGGTGTTTGACGGCTTGGGGGGCACTCCCTACGCCGCCATTCTGCAAGAGAGTGCGGACATAATCGAGACCCGGCAAAGCCTTTTCGACTTCGAGATAGGCCTGGACCATTTTTATTACAGACGGCTCGAGGACGCCCTCAGATACCTGGACTCGAAGGATAGAGAGGTGGCCCGCAAGCTGGTGGGAGTGCAGATAGACCTCCAGAATGTTGATTGGCTCGTCAGGCTGAAGGTAGCGTACGGCATGCCGGCGGATGAAGCGCTGCGCTATATCGTTCCTCAAGGTTTCTTTGCAGATACGGAAGCGGCGCGTCGATTCTACTCATCCAGCGATCTAGGCCGCGCCCTGACCGATCTCTTGGGAAGCCGCTACTCATCTGTGTCCACTTTCTTGAAAGTCGATGTCGTGAAAAGCCTCTCGCAACTCGTGTTTGTCGAGCGTCTGCTGGAACAGATTGTCGATCGGGAAGTACGCCGCACATTGGCGGGCTATCCCTTCACGGTCGGGATCATCCTGGCTTACTCGATACTCAAGCGCAATGAAACCAGGCGGGTCATGGCGGTACTAAATGCCAAGCAATATAACTTAGGGCAAGATCGAATAGAGAGCGTGATCTGATGCTTACCACGACGCCCATGAAACAGCTCTTGGCCATTGTGCTGGAGAGCGATGTCGACAGTGTTACCAAAGAGCTGCTGCGCCAGGGCGTGATGCAATTTATGGACGTAACGGCCGTAACAGGACAGTGGCGATCCCGGATAGGCGTCGTCAGTCCCCGCGTATCCCCGGCACTCATGGCGGAATTGCGGCAGCGGGTCGAGACGCTTCTGAGAATGGGCGGTGTAGAGGCGAGCGTCGCCGTTTCGCTCGACATAGAGCGCCTGAGCCCGATCGATTTCGACGTGTCGCAAAAAACGCTGGCTGGAATTTCGGAAACGCTGACGCGATTGCATGAGCGGCAGAGGGCTTTGCAGCAGGAGATATTGAAATACGAAGATATCCGGCGTCAATTGGATCTGACCGATGACGTCGCTTACGCCCTCTCTGATGGTACGCAGCACAGTTTCTTGGACATGAGGACGGGAGTCGTGCCGATTCCAGAGTCACAGGCGTTTTCGGAAGCTCTGGAATCAGTGCCTTCGATTATGCTTTCATTCGACAACCCGGGAGGAGGGCAGTCTCTGCTGCTTGTCACGATGCGCCGGGACAAAACGCGGGTAGATGCGATCCTGGTGCAGTTCGACTGGCGAGAAATCGAGCTTCCAAGGCACGCATCCGCGCCGAAAGGCGATATCCTGCGCGATCTGCACGACAAGCTGGGCAAATTAAAGCACGATCAGGAACGTATCGGTGTCGAGGTAAAGCAAACCATCGAAACCCACAGAGGTCGCCTGACCGACATGTGGGCCAATATCCGCCTGAACGAGCTCTACGGCAAGATCGAATCCAACTTCGGCAAAACAAGCAACACGGTGCTATTTGCGGGATGGGTGCCCGCCTCGCGACAGCAAAGCCTGTCCGAAGGCATAACAGCTGCTTCCCGGCAGAGGTGCTACCTGGAGTGGAACGATGCGCGCGACGTGGACGAGCAATTGCAGGCAAGCATTCCCGTCGAGCTGCATAACCCCCGTTTCTTAGCGCCCTTCGAAACACTGGTTCGGAATTTTGCGATACCTCAATATGGCACAATCGACCCTACCCTGTTCGTGGCCGTCGCTTTTCTGGTCATGTTCGGACTGATGTTCGGGGACGCGGGGCATGGGGCGGTGCTGGCTGTCATAGGGTGGTTGGGCAGCGCGCTGTACGCGGGGAAAAAGGCCTCCACACGCAATCTTCTGAAGTTCATCGGGTGGTGCGGGTGTTCGGCTATTGTCGCCGGAGTTTTGTTCGGGGCCTACTTTGGCATGAGCCTGTTGCCGCCGCTTTGGTTCGACTATCACAACGCTGTAGCGGGGCACGCGCCTCCCGGGGGGTTCGTAACCGATATTTACGGCGTTCTGGCGATAACGATCTATTTCGGCATTGCCGTAATCGCCACGGGGTTGATCTTGAATTGGGTCAATCTTGCAGCCAAGCGTCAGTGGTTCAAGTTGGTGTTCGACAAGGGCGGAATCATCGGCAGCTGGATATTCGCCGCGGGCATCTACGTAGGAGCATACTTCGTAAACCACAGCTACAAGGACCTGCCGCCACGGGAACTGCTCGTTTGGCTGATAGGCGTTCCCGTGCTGCTGCTTGCCCTGAAACCGCCTTTGGAATACCTGCTGCACCGCAGGGGCAGGAAATTCAACCTGTTCACCCTGGTCGATTTCTTTATGGAGTGGATCGTCGAAGTGCTGGAAATTTTTAGCGGATACCTGGCCAATACGTTGTCTTTCATGCGGGTAGCCGGGTTGGGTATCGCCCACGTCAGCCTCATGATAGCCTTTTCTGTAATCGCCCGTATGATCGGCGGCGACACCATCAACGTTCTGTCCGTCATCGTCCTGGTACTCGGAAACGGTCTTGTTATCGCCCTCGAAGGGCTGTCGGCGGGCATACAGGCTCTACGGCTCAACTACTACGAGTTCTTCTCTAAATATTTCAGCGGCGGCGGTAAGGCGTACATGCCGGTTTCGCTGAGAGAAAATCCATAATGCCCATTACCCGAGCAAGGAGTGTAGACCGATGAATAGAGCGCCGGACAGGTTCAAACGCAGAATGCTGATGAGCATTCTTTTGCTGCTATCGGCCATTGCGATCTTCAGTACGATTACGGTATCCCGGGTCGCTGCCCAAGAGTCCGCCAAGGCCGTCCTAACACCCGAACAGGCCGGAGTCATGAAATTCGGCCTTATTGCGGCTGCCGTGGCTTTTGGTTTCGGAGCCCTCGGGGCCGGGATCGCAATCGCCAACGTTGGCGCCGCCGCCATGGGGGCCATCGCCGAGAAACCCGAGATAGC
>SDBV01006603.1_pt1 | contig 16038 bp, 9 predicted proteins | sample 2277081 | NCBI WGS metagenome assembly SDBV01 (sample SAMN10402039, study PRJNA504765) | marine sediment metagenome | isolation source: marine sediment core GS10_PC15, 223 cmbsf | place: Arctic Ocean: Southern Knipovich Ridge | collected 2010
TTTTTTCGCCTTCTCCCGGCCGCGTCCAGACTATTCGTACTGGATCCCCGCTTTCGCGGGGATGACATTGGGTGCGGGGATAACATCGGGCGTTGTTTCTTTCCGCAACAGATACTAATTATCGGTGCGGACAGGCAGGTTCCGATATCTTCTCCAGGATCTCCCATGCCAGACGTTCGTCGCGACTCTTTACTGCGAAGTCAGCCAGCGACACAAAGCCCACCGGTTCGTTGCTCTCATCGAGGACCAGCAGCCGGTGGATGCTTTTTTCCTCCATCAGTTCGGCCGCCTCATGGATGTCGTCATCTGCGAAGCAGTAGAATACCTCCGGCGTCATGACCTCGTTTACACGCGTCGCGCTCGGGTCCTTGCCCTGGGCCACACCGCGTACCGTGATATCACGGTCCGTTACCATCCCCGCCAGTTCTCCGCTTTCCCAGACGGGCAGGGCGCCGACTTCCAGTTGCTTCATCTTCTGCGCCGCCTCCACAAGTGTCGCCTGAGAATCAATTGTCTCGGCATTGCACGTCATGATTTCGTTTACATTCATAGCACGTCTCCCTTCTAAAGTGACTCAGTTTTTGTCAATACGCAAACTTACTTGAGCCCGTAAACCGGACTCACCGGGTAGGTCTGTTAATCCCCCGGCCGACGTCGGCAATAGTATTTGTAAAACACCGGTAGTGCTTTGCAGCATGGCAGACAATTCACGGCCGGCCGTCGAAAACCCCCATTTTCAAATGAACTCCATGTTCCGCTGAACTATCGGCACAATTCAGGGCTCCCTTGACACTAATTCAGCCCGGAAAAAAGTGGTCGCTGGGGAGCTGTTGAAAAAGTGCATTTCTCGCCAAGGGTGGCATCCTTTTCGGTGCAGCCGAAAAGGATGGTCGGCTGGTCAAGTCGTTTTTGCTTTCAGGTGGTCTCTCAGTTCGGTGTTGATTCTTACGCTGCACCATTTTCGTCCGCACATTGTGCAGTAGTCCCTGGAATCGTCGGGCGGTATGCGGCTGTGGCTGCACGCCTCGTCGTACATCCTTTGGGCGGTCTCCGGGTCCATTGCCTCGCCGATATGCCTTTCCCAGTCCAGGTTGGCTCTTGCTTCGCTTAATCGTCTGTCCCGTTCGGCGGCGCCTTTGAAGCCGCGGGCGATGTCGGCGGCGTGAGCGGCGATCTTCGAGGCAATGACACCTCTGCGGACGTCGTCGAGGTTGGGCAGGCCCAGGTGCTCGCGCGGTGTTACATAGCACAAAAACGACGCCCCGTAAAACGCCGCGGCGGTGCCGCCTATCGCGGAGGTGATGTGGTCGTAGCCCGGCGCGATGTCGGTAACGAGCGGGCCCAATACGTAAAACGGCGCGCCCTTGCAGATCTCGGCCTCGAGTTCCATGTTGTGCTGAATCTGGTCGTAGGGAACGTGCCCCGGGCCTTCCACTATGACCTGGCAGCCCTTTTCCCACGCCCGCTGCGTCAACTCGCCGATGGTTCGAAGCTCGGCGATCTGGGCTTCGTCGGTGGCGTCGGCGATGCAGCCGGGGCGAAGGCCGTCGCCTAACGAGAAGCACACATCGTATTGACGCATGATATCGCACATGTCGTCGAATATGTCGTACATTGGGTTTTGCTTGTTATGATGCAGCATCCACCGGGCCAGCAGCGCACCGCCCTTGCTGACAATGCCGCAGACGCGATTGACCGTCAACTCGAGGTGCTCGCGCAGCACGCCGGCATGAACCGTAAAAAAGTCCACACCCTGAGCCGCCTGCTTTTCGAGCACCTTCAGGATGGTATCGTAATCGATGTCCTCGACATCGCGGTCGACAATTACTTCATAGATCGGGACCGTCCCGAAGGGAACCGTACAATGGCTGAGCAGTTGCCGGCGTATTTCATGCAGGTCGCCGCCGGTCGAGAGGTCCATGATCGCGTCGGCGCCCAGGTCAATCGCCAGTCTCATCTTCTCGATCTCCTCGTCGAGGGACGAGCGGACGTTGCTGGCGCCGATATTGGCGTTTATCTTGACCGAAACCGCCCGCCCGACAGCCGCGGGAACGAGGTTGTCGGCCAGATGCACCGTGTTTGCCGGTATCACGAGTCTGCCCGCCGCCAGTTCCTTGCGGAGGACTTCAGCGTCGATACCTTCCTGCTGGGCAACGCATCGGATGGTGTCGCTTATTTTGCCGGACCGTGCAATCTCCAATTGACCTGTCATATAAAAAACTCCCGAAACAAAATAAATCGCCCCCATCGAGAGGGGATGCCACCCAACGCGCACTGGCACAGGGTCCTTAGTATTATACGCCCGGCTGCCACGGTGTCAAAACAATTCGCGCCGAATCGCCTGCGATTGGTCCGCACCATGTGTGGAGTGGCTGGATAAAGCTGGATTGGCCGGAGGGGAGGACTATTTTACTCTGGGATACGGGTTCTTTTTGGGATCGTACCATGCCACAAGACGCTGGTTTAGGTCTTTGCGAATCCCGGTTAGGGCGGGATCGTCGATGCGGTTGACCATCTCACCCGGATCGGTCCGGTGGTCGTACAACTCGTGCATTGAGCCGTGATTATAGATGTACTTATATCGCCGCGTGCGGATCATGTACTGGGGCAACGCCGAGCGCAGTGCGTATTCGCTGAAGGCGGCGTCGGGCCCGGGGCGGCTCGGATCAAGTACGATTCTGGCAAAGCTGGCGGCATCCATGGATTGCGGCGCACCCGGTATCGGATGCAGTGTGGTGCCTTCGGGTGCCGGGATACCGGCAAGGTCCACGAGGGTTGGGTAAATCCCTATGTATTCGGTAAGCGCATCTGCAACTTTGTTTTGTGGCAGCTTTTTCGGCCAGCTTACGATCAGGGGCACACGCACCGACGGCTCGAACAGACAGAACTTCTGCCACAGGCCGTGGTCGCCGTCCATCTCGCCATGGTCTGAGGTGTATACGACGATCGTGTTGTCCAGCAGGCCCTGCTTTGCCAGGGCATCGTAGACATGTCCCACGCAGGTATCGGCGAAAGCAAGATTGCCCAGGTAGCCCGCTCGGCCGGCCTTCAGGGCCTTGGCGTCCTTCTTCATGTAGTTGCGTATTCGGTTCTGTATGTGCGGCGGATACGTCGAAATATCGCCGACCGGCGGCAATTGGATCTTGTCGACGGGGTACTTTGCGGCATATTCTGCCGGAGGAAAGAACGGTGTGTGGGGCTTCATGAAGCTTGCGATCAAGAAGAAACGCTGCCCGCGATGCCGCTGCAGGAATTTACCGGTCTCGCGTGCGATGAACATATCGAGATGGTCTTCGGCCTCAAGCTGTGAGGCGACGGTATCGAAGTTGTATCGCTTGACATTGCCCACCCACGGGCTGGGACCGTCCCAGAGACCTTCCACATCCGGAAAACCGGCGCCGCTGTCGTCGACCGTGTTGAAGAAATGTGTGGTATGCTGATGGCTGGCGATCTCATCGGCGTAGTGCCGCACCTTTGGACCGAGGTACATCAACCAGTCGTTGATCGAAAGGTAATACTCAAAGCCATGCTTATGGGCGTCGTTGAAATGCATCTTGCCGATGAGTCCGGTCAGGTAGCCGTTTTCGGCGAAATGATTGGCCATCGTGCGGTACCGCCAGTCCAGCGGATCGACATTATCGATGGCGCCGGTGTTATGCGGATACAGGCCCGTCAAGAGCGACATACGCGACGCCACACAAACCGGATACGGACAGTAGGCATGGCTGAACCGCACGCCGTTTCGGGCGATTCGATCTATATTCGGCGTGGGCACGAGGTCTCGCCCGGCACATGTCATCAGGTCGTGCCGATGCTGATCGGTCATAATAATCAGGACATTGGGCCGGTCATCCGGCGACATCTGCTCCGGTCCCTTGCCATCCGGCTTGGCGTACATCTCGTTCGACGAACACCCCGCACCACCCAGCAACAACGACGTCGAGCCCAGAGCCGTAGTCTTTAAGAAATCCCGTCTTCGCATTCCGCCACCAGCCATTTTCATTCCAAGGAGGAAAAAACACTAAACACTAAATGCAAATGCTGATCTACCACTTTGATCTTCCCCATTCATGTGCTCGTTTGGGGTCGTAATCGGGATTGGGCTTTGGCATGTCGGCCTTTACGGATTTTCGCCAGGCCGCCAGACTCCGTTTAAGTCGCGAGGCGAGTTTAGGCATCTTTTCTGCGAGGTTGTTTTTTTCTGAGATATCTTCCTTGAGATTGTAAAGCTCGACCCGGCCGTCATCGTAAAACTCAATCAGCTTCCAGTCGCCCTGCCGGACGGCGCCGGCGGGCGTGGAATGATGATAATGCGGATAATGCCAGTATATTGCGTCGCGCTTGAGTTTGCCCTCCTGCTTGAGCAGGGGCACAATGCTTTCGCCGTCCAGCGTGTACGTCCAACTGCCCCTTGTCTCGGCAATGTCCAGAAACGTCGGATAGAAATCCACGCTCGTAACGGGGACATCGCAGGTTGTCTGCGGCTTAACGACGCCGGGCCAGCGAACAATCAGGGGCTCGCGAATCCCGCCCTCGTAGAGCGTTCCCTTTTCGTCGCGCAGCGGCGCATTGGTCGTAACAATCGGACCGATTTTTTGATAATGCTGTCGCAGTCCGCCATTATCCGAAAAGAACACGACGACGGTCCGCTCGGCAAGCTTCAATTCATCCAGCTTCTTGAGTACTCTGCCCACACTTTGATCGACATGCTCGATCATCGCGGCGTAGATGGGGTTGTTTACACCGGTCGGCGGCTTAGGCTTCTTTTCATATTTTTCTATCAGCTCCTTGCGTGCTTCCAGCGGGATGTGGACGGCAAAGTGGGACAGGTACAGGAAGAAGGGTTTATCCTTGTTTTGTTCGATGAACTTTTCGCTCTGGTCGGTGAGGACTTCGGAAAGGTAATCGTCTTTTCCGAGTTTGATATCGGGGACACTTTTGTTGGCGAAATGTCCCCAGCCACTGGTAACCAGCGTCGCGTCAAACCCCTGCATGTCCGGGAACTGCTCCCTGCCGCCCACGTGCCATTTGCCGAACGCACCTGAGACGTAGCCGGCCTTCTTGAGGGCTTCGGCGATGGTGACAATCTTCAGCGGCATGTACTGCCGGCGATTCCTGGGTACGGCGAGTTTTTCGTAGGGTCTCTGGTGGCCGGGGATGAAATCGGTCAAACCCAATCTGGCGGGATACTGGCCAGACAATATGCTGGCCCGCGTGGGTGAGCAGACGGGACAGGCCGCGTATGCATCGGTAAAACGCATTCCCTGTCCGGCAAGTTTGTCAATGTTCGGCGTCTCGTTGAACCGGTTGCCGTAACAACCGATGTCCGACCAGCCCAGATCGTCCACGAGAATGAAGACAAAATTAAGCCTGTCCTTTTTCTGTGCCGCTGGGGCAGGAGAGCCCATCGCCAGGCCTAAAGAACCGGCACAGGCCGCCTTCAAAAATCCGCGTCTGCTGATATCCATCATCTCATTCCCTTAGATCACACAAACATTACCAAACCACACAATGGAATCCGTTGGAGCGGTTTGCGAACGATCCCACACGTCAATTGGGCCAATAATACTCGTTTAGCCAGTCGAATGCAAATCTGGCGAGATCTTCGACCCCTACTTTGTGGTCTCCGTTGAAATCGGCGCCACCGCAGGGGCCGCAGGCGGTCTTTTGCCAGTATCGGCCGAGGAGCGCGAGATCGACGGCATCGATATCACCGTCGCCGTCAAGATCGGTCGCAAACATCTCCTTGTCAAACCCGTAGATAGCGATTGTGTTCGTGGGGCTCATCCCTACGACGAAATGGATGAGACGAATATCCTTTAATCGCAATTCATTGAGGATGGGCGGCGATATTCCCTGCTCCAGCCGCGGCTCGAACAGAAAGTGCTCGCCGAAGTTATGGTGTTCCGGCCGGTAGGTCTGCGAATAATCGCCTCGCAACACAATCGGTTGGCTTGTCAATCCGATGATCTCCGTCTGCTGCCAGCGTACCAGCGGTGCGGTGTAGCCTGCAACGGCGCCCTTTGGATAAGGGGGCCAGTAGAAAGACGTTGTAATCGATATCCCGTCTTCGGTATCCTGATATGTTCGTGTCTGAAGTGTGTCGCCGGGTTGGGTTGGCGGTTTCGGCCAGAGCCTAACCGACTCGGACTTGGTTGTCGTCGGCCCGTTCCAGTCCCACGAGGGCACCGGCTGGGCGTAGTTGACGTGCAGGACGGGATTTGCGAAATCACGCAGTGTTAGTATGGGGCTCTGGGCAGGCGAAACGAGTTGGGTTATGCCGGAGGTCTCAACTCGATAGTCCCTTGCATTGCGAAGATCGTCAAAGGTCCAACTATCCGTCGTCATATTGTCCCGGAACCCGTAGCCATAAGCGGGCCAGGACGATAACGGGCCCGTCCGCCGGCGCACATCGCAGCCGTGCAGATAATCGAGTTGGACATTCGAGTAGAGGCTGCTTGTGAGGTTCTCGTCCGCCAGCCAGGTGCTCCTTGTCTGCATCCGCCACAATGACTTCAAGTGATGATTGGCAAAAACATTTGTGAACTCGCCCTGGTAAACACAGTACTCGGCAGGGTCATTTATCAAAAAAGGTACTATACTCGGCGTGGTATCGGGCTGGGGGATTTGTCGAATTTGCTTGACCATGAGCTTTCCGTCCGGTGCAACCTTCTTGTACTCAAAATCCAGCACATACGTCGACTTGCCCGTCACCGCTTCGAATCGATCGCCCGCCGTGACAAGCAGCCTGGACAAATCTGTGTAATCGTCCTGCCAGTCCATCACCGTATCACCTAAGGGCACAAGATTCGACTCCTGCAGGAGCATGGCATAATAATTTGTTGAATAGACGCTGACGCTGACCTCTTCCGGGATCGAGCCGTCAGTCGGGTTGCTCACCGATGTAGCACCCAGCTGGGTCACTAATGTGATGTCGCGCCATGACGATTGTGGGTTCGACTTGGAGAGTGTCGCCACGCCGTTGGCAAGTTCGATCTCGTCGGGAAAGGAATGATGGACAAGAAGCCCCATCCCTACTTCGTTTTCGTCAACGCCGTGTCGCAGCCGCTCGAGGTAGGCGTTGTCGTTGTAGAAGCTCGCAAAGACCCTGCGAATCGCGCGGAACACGCCGCGTTCATTGTTGCGCGTCGGATCACACCTGCAGGGTCCTGTCGCATCGCCGTCCAGGTCGTCGGCAAGGCATCCGCTGTAGCTGTCGTAGAGTCCCGCTCCTGTGAACTGCTCGGTGTCCTCTACGTTGGTCGAACTGCGGAAACGTATCTTCCTGTCCGGATCGAATCCGTATCGGGGATCCTGCAGCGTTGCGATAACTGCGTTTTGCAACTCGACGCTGAAGGCGGTCATATTGCTGTCTCGAAACAGTGTGCGGATGTCGGCGAGTGTCTGCGACAGCGCCATCATATCGGCAGGCGGATACGTAAAGCCCGACAAGCGATAAGAGATTTCGGCCCGCAGCGTCCTTTGCGTCCACAGCGTCTGGTCCAGGAACGCATTCCACAGGTCAAACGAAAAAGCCGCCGCAACGGGCGAGTTTTGGCCGATCGACGTTCGCAGGATGCCGAAATTGGCCGCCTTGCCCCCGAAGTACTTTGTGTCGGAAGGATTCAGTATATCGGTGTCGGCGCTGTAAGCGCCGTAAGGCGTCATCGGCGATATGTTCAGTTCAGGCGGCGCTTTCAGGGCGAGCAGTTGGGCGGCGGTCGCATCATCGATCTTTCCCTCGGTATCGATGAGCCGTACGTCGCAACCTTCCCACGTGTCATAAGCGCGCAGGACAATCCGACGGCCCACGAGGTCCTGCGCCTTCTGAGCATCCTCAGCCAGCGCCAGATATGTAAACGGTATGCCAAACGTGCGGGCTAGAATTGCAACATGGGAATTGGGGGTGGATGGACTAAGCGTAATTACGCCGGCCAATGTTGGAATCTCCGCTGGAATTCCGTCGGTCAGCAGTATGTCTTCGCTGGTCAGTTCGCCGGAGAGGAATGCACTGTCAATTTCGCCGGCGCCGAAAAACTTCAACCGCCCCAGCGCCCATCCTTCGCTGTAACAGACGTTGGCGTCTGCCCATCTCGCCGTCGAACTGATCGTTATCCCCTGTGATTCGAACCACTGGCGATTATCCCGGGCAGTCTGAATTTGCTCATAAGCCGGAAAGTAAAATGCCTCAACGCCTTCGCCGGCGATGACGGCGGCCTTGACAATGTTGAATAAATCGCGAATTTCCTCCCTGGTGTATGCATCCTGGCACACGAATTGAATGCCGTACTCCGGCCAGGCCGGCGGCAGCATCCAGCCCTGCGGCGGCGGCAATATCACCGCCCCCAGGACCACCTGCTGAGCTGTCTGATACAGGCTTACCTGATCAAACTGGCCGCGCGTCATGCCCAGAAAAGGATCAAGGTGATTGACCGCAAAATCATAATGAAACGGATACGCTTTGCAGTCCTGAAAGTACACAACGCCTGGATCATAAGGCGGCAGGAGAATCGCGAATTTCACCCAGCCAGGATCATTGGAGGACGTCCCGGTCACGATAAACGGATCATCGGGAAAGACTATTTCATTTGCCCAGTAAGGCGACGGTGTGATAGTCAGGGCCTCGATGCCGGCGGCCGTGACGGCCACACTAAACAAACAAGAAACGACTGTCAACCAAGCACCTGGATTAAACGCTTTCATCGTTTATTCCTCCCATCGACAAGATTCCACACAACCCTATTATATCGCGGGAAGAGGAAAATTTCAAGCAAAATGGGCATCGGGCGGTAATTCCGCAAAATGTCTGTTCTGCCAGATTCTTATGCAATTGCGCTCAGGGCGGCAATTGCAGGGGGGTATGCTGGCTTGTATTGATCGGCGGCTGGAAATAAATAAGGGCCGCCAGCATCCGTGCTAACGACCCGAATATTTACACAATGTCAGCGCACATATACTCTGAGTGCAAATTAACCGACCTGTTCTTCCATCACGACCCTCCCTGCATGTCCCCCCGACACCCTTCAATCCCAAGTATTATCGAACTTTCATTGTTATGCAAGCAAAATTCCTGAAATTCTTCAAATCTTTTTGCATTTTTCACGTGACGAGACACAAACTTTTGTCAATTCTATGTTTAGGTCGAAAGAAAATTTTCATCAATCTGCACACAAATCCGCAACGGCCCAAAGATATCACTTTGAGATATGAATTTTGCTGTCGGGTCTGAAAACTCCCAATGTGCAGAGGGATTTACGAGCAGCCCATTGAGTTTCCACAATTGTAACATCTGTAACACGTTCCGTTGCGTACACAGATTGCGCCGCAGACATCACAGGCCGGTGCATCGTCCTGGAAATGCTGGAACTGGTCACTGAACTGCTGCATTATTGCCGCCTTTTTACCCTGCGCGCCGTCTTCGCCGCTTATGACCGAACCGACAAGAGCAACGAGTCTGCCGGCGGTTTCATTGTCGAATCGGTCCGAGTTGCTTTGGGACGAGGGCTTTGGCCCTTCCTGGGACCTTGGTTTGGCGGCTTTGTCCTGGATGGCTTTTGCCTCGCTGATTTTCTTAGCCAGATCCTTCGTTTTTTCGACTAATTGCCTTGCGGTCGTGGTGTTTTTGTTGCCCACATCGGTCGGTTTGGTGCCGCTCGGAGTGTTCTTCTCGGCATAGCCGGGAATAAACTGACAGCCCATCCAGCAGAAAATGTAGTCGATCAGGCTCTTTGCAAAAGGAATGTTCTTGTTCGATGTCATACCCGCCGGCTCAAACCGTGCGTGGCGGAACTTGTCCACCAATGTGATCAGCGGAACGCCGTACTGCAGCGCCATCGAAACACACGTGCCGATAACGTCCATCAGGCCCCCAACGGTGCTGCCCTCCTTGGCCATAGTGATAAACAACTCACCAGGCTGTGCATCCTCGTACAGCCCCACCGTCAGATATCCTTCATGTCCCGCCACCGAGAACTTGTGCGTAATGCTGTTCCTGGTCTCAGCAAGACGCCGCCTGAACGGCCTTGGCGGGGCTTCTTCGCTCTTTTGAGCTTTGGCATGGGCGTCTTTGTTCGTATTGACCGGCTGCACCCGCTTGGAACCATCGCGGTAGACCGCGATAGCCTTCAAACCGAGTTTCCATCCCTCCATGTAGGCAGCGGCGATTTCCTCCATCGTACTCTCTTTGGGCATGTTGATCGTCTTGCTTATCGCGCCGGAGATAAACGGCTGCACCGCTGCCATCATCTTCAAATGCGCAAGATAATGGATATGCCGCTTGCCCTGCCTGGGCTTGAAAGCACAATCGAACACGGGGAGGTGCTCGTCGCGCAACCCCCTGGCGGTCTCGATCGTCTCGTCGGTATCAATCGTGTCGCATATCTCCCTGATCTCTTCGGCGCTGTAGCCCAACCGCTCCAATGCCATCGGAACCGTCCGGTTGACGATCTTGAACATGCCTCCGCCGGCAAGCAGTTTGTATTTTACCAATGCGATATCCGGCTCGATGCCGGTGGTGTCGCAATCCATCATGAAGCCGATCGTGCCCGTCGGGGCAAGCACGGTAGCCTGGGCATTGCGAAAACCCTGGCTGGCGCCGGCGTCAAAGGCCTCATCCCAGGCGTTCTTGGCGGCGTTTATCATATAGTCGGGACAATGCACCTCTGGTATGTTGTATGCATGCTCCCGGTGCATGGCGATGACCTTGAGCATGGCGTCTTTGTTCTGCTCGTAACCGTCGAAGGTTCCCTTGATACGAGCGACTTCGGCGCTTGTGATATAGGCGGTTGCCGTGAGCAGGGCGGTGATCGCCGCCGCCCATGTCCGCGCTGCGTCGGAGTCATAGGGCATTGCCAGACTCATCATCAGTGAGCCGAGATTGGCATAGCCTAACCCCAGGGGACGGAACCGGTGGCTGTTGCGCGTGATATTCGGTTCGGGGTAGCTGCCGTTGTCAACGAGTATCTCCTGGGCGATGCTGAAGAGGCGGGCGGCCCTTTTTAATCTTTCCACCTCAAACGAGCCGTCTTCATTGCGGAATTTCATAAGGTTCAGCGACGCCAGGTTGCACGCCGAATCGTCGATAAACATGAACTCGCTGCACGGATTCGACGCGTTGATCGGCCCGGAAGCGGGACATGTGTGCCATTTGTTGATCGTCGAGTGAAACTGCATCCCCGGATCGCCGCATACCCGCGTACCTTCGGCAATAAGATTCATCAACTCCCGCGCCGAATACTCCTCGGCCGGCTCACCCGTGGTTACCGAATGTGTGGTCCACTTGCCGTCTTTTTCCACCGCCTCCATGAATTCATCGGTCGCCCGGACGGAAAGGTTGCTGTTCTGGAACATTACACTGTTATAGGCCTCGTTGTTGAGGTCTCCGCCGTAGCCCTGCTCGATCAGGGCCCAGGCCTTCTTTTCTTCTTCGGTCTTGCAGGTGATGAAATCTTTGATGTCGGGATGGTCCACCTTCAGCGACTGCATCTTGGCGGCGCGACGTGTCTTGCCGCCGGATTTGACCACGGCGGCTATCTGATCGAAAACACGCATGAAACTCAAGGGGCCGGAGGGCTTTCCGCCGCCGGAGAGCTTTTCGCGACTGCTGCGAAGGGTGGAAAGGTCCGTGCCCGTGCCGGAGCCGTGTTTAAAGAGCATCGCCTCGCTCCTGGCAAGCCGCATGATATCGTCCATCGTGTCGGCAACGGACTGGATAAAGCACGCCGAAGCCTGTGGGTATTCATAGCTGTTTTCACACGGAACAGCCCGCTGCTTTTCCTCGTCCCAGTGATAGTTGTGGCTGCTGCCCTTGACGCCGTAGACGTGATAGAGCCCCACGTTGAACCAGACGGGCGAGTTAAACGCCCCGTACTGGTTGACACAAAGCCACGTCAGTTCGTTATAGAAATTCTCCGTGTCCTCCTGTGTGGTGAAGTACCCGTCTTTCCTGCCGCGGTCGGCTATGGTTCGGCAGACGCGGTGCACGAGTTGCTTGACCGAATACTCCCGTTCGCCTAAATCGGCATCGCCGTAAAAATACTTGCTGACGACGACTTTTGTAGCTAATTGACTCCAAAAGGCCGGCACCTCGATATTATCCTGCTCGAATATGACCTCGCCGTTATCGTCAGCAATGGTTGCCTTACGGGTCTCCCAATCGATTTCGTCGAATGGGTGGATATTCGGCGTGGAAAAGTGCCTGGCTATCTTCATTCCCCGGCTGCCGTGCGAATCAGGGCTCCTCCACGGTTCAAATTTGCCATCAGCGGGTTTTTCACTCGAAATGGACATTTCATCGTCCTTCATACAACTACGCCTCCTTGCATAGAAAAAACCGACTCCATTACTATATATAGTGTTTTATCAAGGAACTGTTCAACATATTGTTGCTTCGATGGATTAAGATGATATTGGCATTGGCGGCGGAGGGCAAACAGAAATTCCTCAGATTTCTATAAAAATTTGTCAATGTGGAATTAAGTTACTGTAAATACGACACCTACATTAAGAAAAAATTTATTTGAGCGGGCCAGTCTTCATGCTGAGATATCGGGCTCTTGTAAAATCGCCGCCTGCTGCGGGCGGTGTCGGTGCTATCTTTGCAGACGAAACGCTGCATCCCAGACTGTTTCAGGCAGGTCATCTGCATTCGATTCTGACGGTTGAATTTGGCGGAAGTGTCCCCGGGATGTATTTTCGAAAGAATTTGACGTTGGGCCCCTTGCCCGGGACGTTTCGGGGGACGTAGATGTTCTCGGTTCGCGTTTCCAGGGTTTTTTCGCCGTCGGGCCCAATCACGACTATATCGACATGGGTCTTGAGCGGATATGCAGTGGGCAGACGCCGCCTCAACGCCACCTTTATCAGGGTATCGTCTCCATCCTGGTAGACTTTCGCCCAGAGGATTCTCGTTTTCTCGCCGGAGACAGTCTCCACTGCGACCTGCCCCTTTTTCGTCAAATCAACCAGCGAGCTCGCACATCCGCACAAACAGACCGCCAGTCCAATACATATCACTCCAATACCGGCGCTACGGATACTTGTCATAGTATACTCCCCTGTAAAGCTGTGTTTTTCTCTCACAAAAGACCTCTCCGGGCTCGGACTCTTGATCATTCGGCACCTCCGACAGCAATTATTATACTCTTATCGGCATCTTTTTTCAAGGTCGCTTTGGCGTGGGCCAAAAATCGCCTGTCGGGATTATTTGATTGAAAAGAGGGCTTGGGATGAGTATAATGCGGCTATCGACAAATAATCAGTTACCCTCTTGTTAAGGAGTTGAGCGATGAGTGAAGGAGTCATTACCAGACGTCGGTTTCTTCATAGCAGTGCAACGTTAGCGGGCAGCCTGCTTTTGTCTACGGCAGTGCTCGCGGCGGCGCCGGCAAAAAGGGTCCCGACGGCCGTCGATCAGGTAAAACTGGGCAAGACGGGGCTGAAGTTGAGTCGTCTGGGTATGGGCGCCGGCAGTATCGGCGGCAGTATCCAGCGGGCGCTGGGGCAGGACGGATTCACGAAGCTGATACGGTACGGGTATGATCAGGGTATCACGTATATCGATACGGCCGAGGCATACAAGACGCATGAAATGGTGCGCGAGGCGATCAAAGGTCTGCCGCGTGAGAAGCTCTTCATCCAGACCAAGATGCCCGGCGGAGCACAAAAGCCCCTCGAGACAATAGATCGTTACCGCAAGGAACTGGGCGTCGATTATATCGACAGCCTGCTTACGCATTGTACGATCACGAAGAACTGGGACGAGGAGCGAAAGCGGTTCCTCGACGCGTTCGAAGAAGCAAAGCAAAAAGGCATCATCCGCGCACATGGTGTGTCGTGCCATGCGCTGCCGGCTTTGACGAAAGCGGCCCAGATGAAATGGTGCGATGTGCACCTGGTCCGGATCAATCCGCAGGGGGCGCACATGGATACGCCTGCGGAGAAGTGGAACGCCAAGAGCGATGAGTCGCATGTCGCCGGCGTGATGGAGCAGATCAGGATCATGAAGGAGAAAAAGCACGGCATCATCGGCATGAAACTCATCGGCAACGGCGATTTCAAGAACTTCGAGGACCGCAAGAAATCGATTGAATTCGCCATGCAGTGCGGCCTGCTCGATGCGGCGGTGATCGGATTCAAAAACACCGCCGAAATCGACGAGGCGATAAAGCTGATGAACGCGGCACTGGCGGAAACGGTTTAGACAGCATGTGGCATCGGGACCCCTCAACGCGCAGTTTTTTGTTGTGATTGGTGTTATACCACGACCGCTAATCTCTCTATCAGGGCGATGGCCTTTTCGTCGAGGGGCTTGACAATATAGCCGTCGCAGCCCATGTCTCGGCAGCGGCGTATATTGTCCGGATTGTCGCTTGATGTAACGATCACTACGGGCATGTGGTTGAGCCCCTCATCCTGCCTGATCTCTTGTAATATCTCGATCCCGTCGATTTTCGGCATTCGGATGTCAAGCAGCAGAATGTACTTGTCCGTCTGCTGCAAATTGGGTAGGCCGTCATGGGTGAAAAGGAAATCAAGGGTCTCCTGGCCGTCACAGAGCCACACAATCTCATTGTCAATGCCTGCATTCCTCAGGTAATGCTTCATGAGAATGAAATGCCCCCGGTCGTCTTCGCTTATCAGAATAGTAACATCTTTGACCATACTTGCTACTTACCTTTCCACTGTACTCATGCCTCAGAGTAACGGTTCTTCATGACTTGACTCGGGCTTCTTGACAGGGTCCGATACCTCCGGGCAGCATGGCGCCCGCCGGGGGGCGTTTTTCGGCTGTTTGCGCCTTGCGAGATCTGATTTGGATCCCGAAGGTTTTGGACGGCTTTTATTCATATTGACTCCGCGATTTCAACACTGGCCCTGAGCACATGCCCACTAAGCCCCTCCCTGCTCTTTGCGGCGGGTGTTTCCCCTCCTAAAGCCCCCATGGCCTTGCCTTTTTACTTTCTATAGTCCCGGCCCATGCAAAATGTTCGGTCGGCTGCACCGGCTTTTTGCATACTGCACAGACCCCGGAGGACTCTGCGTTGGCGACATCTGCGACCGCAAACATGACAACTCCGGGGCGCATAACCCCGCCGACCCGGAGACAGCCCTGCGCAGCGGTTTCAGTTGACAATGCTGCGATTCATCGAGTACAATCGAACAAATGATTTTCTCAAGTAATGCATGCCAAATCGCAATTTTGCAGAAGGCTTAGAAATTCAGAATAAGGAGATGCGATGAATCGAAGAGAATTCATTAAATCCGCCGGAGTCTCGGCACTTGCATTGATGCCGTGCAATCTGCTTGGTTGTGCAGCGGTCCCCCGATCCGGCAGGCAGCGAAAACCCAACATTATCTTCCTCTTTGCCGACGACTTAGGCTACGGCGACCTGGGCTGCTACGGCCAGAAGGAAATTAAGACGCCTAATCTGGACAGGATGGCCGCTGAAGGTATGCGCTTTACGCAGCATTATTCAGGCTCCACCGTCTGTGCGCCGTCGCGATGCGTGCTCATGACAGGACTGCACACGGGCCATTGTCTCATCCGCGGAAACGCCCTCGTGCCGCTTCGCCCCGAAGATGTCACCGTCGCCGAACTGCTCAAGGGTGCAGGCTATGTGACGGCACTTTGCGGTAAGTGGGGCCTTGGCGAAGAAGGCTCCACAGGCATCCCGAACAAGCAGGGTTTTGACTATTTCTTCGGCTACCTCAGCCAGGTCCACGCACACAATTACTATCCCGAATTCCTCTGGCGAAACGAAGATAAAGTCAAATTGAAAAACGTCGTCGTTCGACCCGAAAAAGGCTACGCCAGTCAACTCGGCGGGGTCTCGACGAACAAACTGGACTACTCCCACGATCTCATCGCCGCCGAAGCATTGAAGTATATCGAAAAGAATAAGAACAACCCCTTCTTCCTTTATCTTTCCATGACCATCCCCCACGCCAACAACGAAGCGGGTAAGAAGGGCATGGAGGTGCCCGATCACGGCATATACAAAGACAAGGATTGGCCCGAGCCGCAGAAGGGTCATGCTG
>SDBV01006604.1_pt1 | contig 16036 bp, 37 predicted proteins | sample 2277081 | NCBI WGS metagenome assembly SDBV01 (sample SAMN10402039, study PRJNA504765) | marine sediment metagenome | isolation source: marine sediment core GS10_PC15, 223 cmbsf | place: Arctic Ocean: Southern Knipovich Ridge | collected 2010
TAATCACAGTGGAGACCATAGGCAACTCCGATAGCTCCTATTATACTGATCGGTATCAAACCTATCCATCCCAACAATATCTCGACTATTATTGCTGCAAGGTTTGCTATTAATACTGCAACCGGAATTATATAGTTCATTTTATTCTCCCTTTGTTCTTTGCCTAATTCAAATGTTTTGTCCTCGGTATATAGCAAAAAGCTAAAAAAAAATTTTCAAAATCCAGCGCATTCAAAAACTTGTCCTCGAGAACTATAGATATATACGATAGTTCCACATTCGGGCAACACTCGGAAATTGCCTTTAATAAATTTATAGCACTATACCCCATATAATATACCAACCCCACTTCTGGCTTTTGGCTTGCCAATGTCACTGTACAAGGGACCGAAGGGAGGGAGAAGAGACAATGATAGAGGACATCGATAGGTTTGATCATTCTCCCTGCCGTCCTTCGGTCAATTTAAGTACGTACTGCTGGCATCTTTCTTCAAATTTTTGCTGGTTGAAAGGATTAGTGATCCATCTAATATCTTTTGCCAGTACTTTAATTCTGCCAATTGGTCCTGCCCTATTTATATATGCATTGTGAAAACTAATACTGATTCCCTCTGGACTGCACCAGACGCAAGTAATTTTAGCTTTGACCTTAATTGGACGACTGTTATGTGAGTACACTGTGAAACGAACAGGCTTGTCTCTTTCAATTAATGACAGTAGTGCTCGTCTAACTACTTCTGCTGGATAAGTTTTCAATTATCAACCTTCGATGTTTTAATTAGCTCATCAAATTGTTCACCTGGATTGCCCCATCTACTAGAATACTTTCTTATAGTTGCATTTCTGTTTCTAGCATTTCGTACACTTTGTGCCCGCGCATGACGCTCACAATGAGTAGCAGTTGCCAATTCAAGATTCCCACATATTATACACGACTGATCTCTCTGGTGCCTTAATTGATACTTTCGTTGTCGTGATACGTTTAAATTAGTGAATTCATCTTGTATCATATAAATCCCTCAATTATTCTTTGTCGAGCTATTAGGTTTTAATTATCCGCTCAAACTAAGTATGCCAGACATCTGTTCTTTGCGTCTGTCACTTCACGGAACCCTTCGCTACTCCCTCCCTTGTCAGGGTGATGAGTCTTTGCGAGCTGTCTATAAGCATTCTTAACTGCATCTAAGTCTGCAGTTTCTTTTAGCCCTAGTGCTTGAAAGGACTCTAGAGGAATAGAAATTGACATGCTTCTGTACATATTTTCCCAGAACTTACTGCGAGAAGATCCCTGACTTTCCCACCATGGGTCTTCCCACCTGTGTCTTTCAGCCTTTCGCTGTTCGTACTGATCCTTCTTTGCTTTTAAGTAATCACCAAACATTTCGTCTCTTATTGGTACAATTACAGAAGCATAAAAATAGTTCCATAACTTTTCAGGAAGGCCAGTACCAAGTGTTTTATTTGATATTGAGTTCAACTTCTGCCTTATTTCCTTAACACAATTTTTAAACTTTGAATAGTTCCATATGCCAACCTTTGGATGAAACTAAAGCATTGTAATAAGGTCAAATTTAAAATCAGTAATAACTTCAGAATGACTAAACTTATTGGTGTTGTCATGCTTATACTTTTGTATGTATTTAATTGGTTTCATTAGCTTTGATTTTATCTATGTGTGAACATTTCTTTCTGAAGTTAAATCCCAAGCACGTACAGCCATAGGATCCTAGCATGTTGCGTTCCACAATATATAAGCTACCTGTCGAGCCAGTAACCTTCCATGCTTGTGGATTGTTAAACTGCAATTGTTGTTGGGAACGTTTATGATCACTACGCAGGTCTCTCAAGCACGTTCCTTTGGGTACCTCCATAGGAGACCGGCCTGCTACTGCGAATAATTTTTCACCGTCTCTATATAATGCAGGTGGGTACGGGCCTGGGACGTGAATCATTCATCAACTACAAATTGTCCTTGTGCAAGAACAACTGCTCTATCCGTTTGCACTATATCAAATACCTCTCCTGTTTCCAGAATAATAACTGTGGTCACTTTAGTTTCCCATTCGGTACCACTTGTGTGCTTGCTTACTTGCTCTTCATGGTATCCCTTCATACAAACAGAAACAGGCATGTTGCCTTGTGTAGAGTCAAACATAAATAAGAATGTGTCGCCACACCTTAAAAGGCTGAATGGAATCGTTTCTTTGTCCGGAAGTATAACTCTCATGATTGTCCTTTTAGCTGTCTTCTTTAATAAAATCTGCTAACCAATCGGCTTGTTCCGTTAATACAAGTATCTGATTCATTTCAGTAAGCTTGTTCAACGTCTCTATAACATGCCGCTGGATGTCCTCTTTGATTGCGGCTTGCAGCCATTGTTTAGCTTTGTCAAGATCAATGAATCCTGCGTTAATGCAGCCTCCATTTTTCCAACACCGGAAAAGATCAGAGTCTCCTGTCATAAAAGGACCTTCAGAAACATAATAGACACCAAGATTTGGTATTTTATATTCGATCACACTTTTAAATGCTTTAGGCATTATAGCTCCTTCAATGCCTTTAATTGCTTGTTCATGAAGTCAGTAAACTCTTTCCAATCTTCTGGTAGAGTTCGACCATTTTTCTTAAAATCTTTTCTGAGCTCTACAAGAAATTCTGATGTTGTCATTTGTTCGATGCCTTTGATGCCTCCATAAAACAAATGAGCAATGTCTTTGCGATCACATTGTTCGATTATTTTGTTCCCTCTGTAATAAGCAAACAACCATGCTACGTTACTGAGTGCATGATGCTTTAACCATTCGAAAACTTGCTCGTTGATTGGCTTTGTCTTTGATGTCACGGCAACGTTCCTTCTTCAAGTTGTTTAAGTATTTTCCAGAAAGGACCATGATCTTTGCCTCGTTCGTTTGTGTACAAGGCAAAGTACTCTGACAATGTATGGCCAGAGCTATCATGAGCAACGGTACGGATCTCTAAATCGAATATGAACGTTTTTTGAATAATCTACAGGCTACGATGTCCCATGGCACGACTCTGTAACCCTCGAATGGATAATCAGGTCTAGGATCTTTTACTTCAATGTAGATGTAAAAAAACCAAGCAAGTCTTATCCACCATGGTGATTTCCTGTGAAGCTCTGATGGTGGGTTGCCTATACACCAACCATACGCAGAGTCAATCATTCTGTAGAATTCACATTGTTCGCATCGTGGATCAGGCAATGTGTTCATTGGTTTATCAATTAATAAATTGCTCATGCTACCTCCCATGACATTTTTTATATTTCTTGCCACTGTCACAAGGACACGGTTCGTTACGTCCTGTCTTCTTGATCTTTGGAAAAGTGTAGTCGAGTGATCTTAAATATTTTTTGCACAGCTGATCCACGTCAGAAACAATATCCAAATTTAACGTCTCATGTCTAAGTGGTGTATTGCACCACCACTTGAGCATGTCTCCTAGCTTAGGATGTGTGACTTCAATAGGTGATGTCACGATACTTTCTCACACTCAGCTATTTTCTTTGCAATGGATGAATCTGCTTCTCCCAAATTTAATACAACTTTACCTTTACTGTTGCACGTTGATACAATTGCTAATTGAGATAAGCACAAATTTACAACAAAACTTAATCTTTTGTGATAGTTTTGAAAACCATATAAAAGATACTGAGACTCTTCTGCCGTTAATGATGAAATGATGTCCCCAATAAAGCGCTGAAGACTTCTTGTATTCGGTACATGTTCCAAAATGATCTCTACCAAAGTTCTGATTACATGATCAGTAGTAATTGCTTTAGGCTCGATACCTGATCGCTCAGCAAGAATGATTTTCAGGTCCTCTAAGAGATCACCTCTTACATAATGGTACTTGGCATATAGCCAGATGTGACGATAATCGATGTACTTGTCTCCCATTATAAATATTCCTCCATCTCTTCTTCTGTCCAAGACGTTCCCTTAATAGGTTCGCCTTGTGCATTTGTTAAATAAGTAAAGATTACTGGACCACTTGACCATGAAGCCGCTTGTACCTTTTCGAGAACAAATACGCCTGCCTTTAGCCAATACTTGCTGAGTGAAATTTCTTCCATGTACATTCCCTGAGCATGTTTGCCACTTGCTTCGGATCGTGACTCAGTCCACTCTTTAATAACTTCACCGTTCTTTGTCGTAACAAAACTGTCTTCCTCAGCATTCTCTGCTAAGAAATCTTTTGCTGCTGGCGATAAGCCAGCGAACTGAGTCATTCTCATGAGATGTTCTTTTTGCTTTCTCTGCCGAGTGGTGGACATGGATATTCACGAGCAGTACTAGGACCAACGCCCTTGAATACATGAAAACGTGAAGTCAAATTCGTACAGAGATTTCCGATGGAATGATTGCGAGGTGTACGGCGCGCGAGTCTTCTGGCGCCTCTTCGGCGGGCTTGTTTCCAATATAGCATGATACTCCCTACTTTGGAATCAGATGTGTTTGATCAGTCACTACAAGAAAATCTTTGAGCATCAAACCAAATTCAGTTGGCTTACTTGGTTTGTTACGCTTTATACGAACTGGAGGATTGCTTTGGCCTCGAGATTTACGAGTCTTCTTTTCTTTGCGAGGGTTGCCACTATGCTTTTTCTGGCTAGACACAATTTTCCTTTCACATAGCAAAATTTATAGTGCAATGAACCATACGCAATGAGACGTCAACTCCGTTGATAGTTTTCCTTGTTCCATGCATAAATTCTGAGAGACGCCCTTCACAACGAAGTTCAAAGTCTCTTTCAGCATCTTGTGACACCAAAAGCAAGTATGGTTACAGGTGAACGTTCGTCGATCACTAAATACCCATATCGTGTCATGTTATTTTCCTTTACTAAAACCAATACAAAAGCCGCTGACGGAACGCCAACGGCTTTGTATTGATGTAACGGCAACGCCTATGTTAAGGGCTGCCTAGGCGGTTGCCTGCTGTTTGGGAGCAGATGCGGCAGGGGCCTGTTTGGCGGCTGCCTTTGCTTGGGCATCGGCCAGCCTGGACTTGATTTCGTCCTTGGACAGCCTGATTCGGTGATTGCTGTAGTCGTACTCATCGAAGCTCCTCATCAAGGACAGCTTCTGAGTGACACGATACGTAACCGAGGGGGCACTGTGGCCAACAGCTTTGGCAACTTCGGGGATCGACTTGCCCTGCTTCAGAAGCCTGACAATCTGCTCGTCTTCCTCACGGGAATAGAACTTCTTGGTTCTATTCCCCCTGATTCGGTTGACCAGGAAGTTGGTCTGGACCTGTTTGGTCTCACTGGAATTGGACATGATTGTCCTCCTTTGTTGTTGAATCATCACAAGAAATGTATCTTCATTCTTTCCATTATGTGAAGTTTTGGAAAGTTAGAATTTCTGAACATGGAGGAAGGAAGCGGGAAGCAAAAGCTTCCCGCTTCTTACGTGCAGGAGGTACAGGAGGCACGTGAGGTAAGATTAAATTGAATGTTGTCTTGTTTCCTCAAGACTTATTTTATGATCATATTGATCAAAACGCTTTTGATCAATGAAGCCATTTCGTAATTGTTTGTAATAATGACGTCTCAAGTCCTTAGCATTGACCCAAGCTATTCTAGAATGATAGTCTCCTCCTGTCGGAAGATAGCCTCTTACTCTGTTGTTAATAATCAAATGTCCTATGTACTGATCTGTTTCACCTAAAGAAAGTGCAATAACAGGTACAATTAAATTCCTTCTTTTCACTGGACCATAATTGAACCACAACCACCTGTAGACGGGTGTGTTTGGTTCAAGAGTAAGTCTTCGAGGAATCCAGTAGATTTTTTTGATCATTGTTTCCCGAAATATTCTGTAGCCAAACATTGCTTGTTCTCCAGTTCTGCAAAAAGATTAAATTGTCATATCGTCTATCGCTACGCTGATCCTTGAAAGATATCTTCGTGCTGCTTGCTTCGCATATAGAAACGCAGATATACTTGTTTTGCACCTGCCTTGATCAAGTGTGTGACCATATATCTGAACACTCCACCGCCAATTATCTTCAATGCGATCGGGAATCAAGTGAAGTCCCATAGGACCAGCCGATTTAATAATCAGGTGATCACTCATTTTAATATTCATTTGTTCTCCAGTTCTGCAAAGAGATCGGTGAGTCCGTTACCTGAATCGATTAATGTTAATAAAGATCTTTTATCGTGCCTTCTAAATCGTCTAAAGCAAGATGTACAATATTTAGTCACGGTCCACCTTTTGTGAGCCTTCCATTGATTATGACAGGTGGGACACTCGTAAGTAAGTTTTCCAACAACCTTAACGATAGAACCGTTGTCACTTCGTTGGTCAAAACACCTAACAGGCTCAGCTCCTGTTTCAATGCACTTCCGTTTCCAAGCATAGTCATGGCCATGTCCAGGTCCAACAAGGGCATGTGCAATCTCGTGACGTAAAGTTTTCTCAATCTGGAACCAATCATTGAGCGTGACATAGTGTCTACTCAAAGAGATTGTCTTGTGACGGTAACTACATTGTCCGAACCGTCTCTTGGCCCCGTCGAATTTAAAGATCCATGCATCGAGACTGAACTGTCTGAAAAGATCATTTGCAAGCAGCTCGGTGTCTTGTAGATTCATTACGAGCCTTTGATTATATTTTCAAGCATTAAAACATTCTCAGGTTCAAGCGCCATCCAATCAAGCAGATGTTCAGGGATCTTTCCTTCCTTCATTGATTCCCACTCTTCATCGGTACAAATTGAGTGCTCCTTTAGCAGACATAATCCACCACCTTCTTGGCACAATACCTGGTTCACTCGATAATAACGAACAGAGCTGAAGGATTCGTCGCAGCTACCACGCTGACCATACGTCTCTAACAGAGCATCAAATTGTTCACTGTTTGTTAATACACCAACAAAGGACAGTAATTCAGTTCCTTCATCTGATATGTGCACATGAGGCACGATACGATATCTTTCATCGAGGCCTTTGGAAGCTTCTTCATATTCTTCATGGATCACTTTGTTGATTGCTTCAATTTGATCGACAAGACGGTTATACTCTTTGATAGCATCTGTCGTGCCACCTTTATGAAACAGAGAACAGGTTTGATGAACTACTGCAGCAGTTTTTTTTGACATGATCGATCTCCTATGCTCGTGTACAGGTAAAGTTACCTTCACCATACACGCTGTTCAAGTGTTGTTCAAGCACTGGCAATGCTTCAAGTGTATCAGCTGCTGGTAACAACGAGCAGTCTGACCAATGATGATCAGCCAACCATACACGTACCCAGCATCCGATTCCACGAGCAAGTGCTTTACCACTAGGCCATACCAAGCACCACTTAAGTTGTGTCATAGTCATGCCTCCAAAGTTAAAATGAGTGTCCTGTACCTTTATATTATGTGATGATTGGCACAGTTTAATAAGCTGAACATGGAGCGAAGAGCCTTTGAGCAAAAGGTCTTACGCTACATATGCATTGTTCGCTCTCCTATGTATCAGCTTAGTTTAAAAAGAAGAAGGGAGAGGCACATGCCCCTCCCTTCCGGACCGGATTGATTACTCAGCTTCGGACTGTTTGACGGCTATTGCCTGACGTTCAGCCTTCCGCTCAGTTTTCTGATCGGCTGTCAACTGCAGTTCGTGCTTGTCATAATCGTACTCATTAAATGAGTGCATTAGAGCAAGCACTCTGGAGATTCGATACGTCACAGATGCTTGAGAGTGACCAATTTTCTCGGCAATTTCCTTGCTGGTTTTGCCAGCCTTACTCATCTTGACGATTTGCTCATCGTCCTCATGAGTGTAGTACACTTTCGTGCCACTACCGACGCTTGGAACAAGCAGGAACCGACTCTTTTTGATGACAGTACTCTTGCTGGGTGACTTGGACTTACTCATCATGACTCCTTTATCTGTTGTCTGTGATCAATTAACCTCAATACATTCTTTCGTGACTTCTGGAGTTGGATAAGTTGGTCATGGAGAACGGAGTCCGTGACCAAAAGACCATACATGGGGACAGGAACTAACAAGCAAAAAATAAGAGAAACTTGGTTAAGTTTCATCAAATTTATCCAAACAAAAGGACATTACTTTTTTAAACAATCATGTAAGTGTAGACTTTCCTGCCTATATAAAATTAAAATGACCAATATTGCTCCATTCCAGTCTATAAAATCAAAGATGAGTGCCAAATCTATTTTAGATTTGATAGACTCTTTCTGTTCCTTGTCTAATGAACGAAAAATCGCGTTTTCTACGCTTTCAATCCGTGCAGATACGGGCGCAATGCGAGGAATATATGCGCGATTTTTTGGCTTCAGATTCCGTTCATATATGATCCTTAACCATATTTTTTGTGTCCTTCCCTCTTAAAATCGATCCCAATAACCTACTGTTTATTATTGAGCTATAGATACTCATATTACTTCATTCTTCCTCTCTTAAACACGATCCTAGTAAAACATTAAAGTGGAGAAATAAAAGCACATAAAACGAGGGCATATTTGACAAATATGTTGTATTATAACATATGAACGATTGGAAACAGATAATAAAAAATGCAACGATTGCTGCTTTGGAAAATGATTCAGCAGACATTTTATTAAAAGCTTGTAGCGATAATAATTTAGATATCACGAGCAAACCAGTCCAAAGAATCATTATAGAAGCCGAACAAAAGTATATAGAGGCAGCAGAGCATATTTACAGAACAGCCAAGATTCTTTTAGATAGAATGCAATGTAACTAGAGATTCAATGAACTTACGAAAACATAGTAGAAGCCAATTGATTAAATCGCAAGTAAGTAATGTCCTAACACAAAGAACACAAATGAAACTCTTCATTACCGCAATCATACTTATTGTTTCTTGTAGCAAGCCTACATTGAATATAATGGGTGTCATGAATTATGATGACGAAAAGCTAATTGTTATTAATAGAAACGCTTTTACACTGACGAATGTAACAATTTCTCTAAACGGCACCTACTTTTATAAGGCTCTATCGATAACTGCTGGCAGACGGTATGAAATAATCTTAGCTGACTTAATTGATAAAACCGGCAGATCCTATAGTCTTGCATACGCAGAGTACAATACACTTACTATAAAAGCTGATCAAGGCTATTTTAAACAAGCATGGAAGAAATGAATACTCAACAGACATTTATACTTAAAGCACATGGGACCTGAAACAAAAATAGGGGATAGAGTACGATATCTTAGAGCAGATACAATTCCATTACAAGGATATGTTGATCCTGAAAGATGGATAAAAATGAGATACTTGAAGTTGATCATGTTGTTGTTGGACCATGGCGAACTTATCTCTCTTTTGTAGGTGTTAAAGGAATATTTAATTCAGTATGCTTTCAAAAGATAGATCAGTCCTTTGTTAATGGATTTATAAAATAGGGATGAATAAAGAATCATTAAAATGGTTAAGTAAGTTGTTGTGCTATCCTCTCTTAAACTGGGATACAAGTGGTATTTGGGTTTGTGAAACTCATCCCTTAATGCCATTCGAAGGTTGTGAAACTTTTGCATGTAAATGTGGTGGAGCAGGGCGACCTCCTATTCATATGCCAATCTGGGTCAATGGATTCTGCTGTTCTCTGGAAAAGTACAGTTACATTAACTATGTTGCCGCAAAGCATTGACCCCCATGCATATGACTTATCCTTTGTTTGCGGACGCATACATTACGAAGGAATCTTTCGTATTGCCAAAAAGACCAGTTTGCTTGGTGACAAGTACCATGCTGAAGAATTGATTTTGATTAAGCAGGCTCATTGGTTTAGAAAAGAAGTTAAGAATTGGCAACGAATCTCTATGTTTATTTACTCATTCATAGAAGCCATAGATGATTTAATATTAGAGATTCAGGTAAGAATAGATAGTAGGACACCACAGGATGCTTGATGCTTCTCAAGAATGTCCTTTTGTTTGCGGTGCGATTCATTCTAAGAGTATTCGAGTTACCAAAGTAACAAGGCCACAATACCATGTTGATTTAAAGATAGGAAATGATTGGGTAGAAATGGAATACCCCAAGAACACTAAGTTAAGCGATCAGGACTCTCTCATACTTTTTATGTGCAATTATTCCAAAATTAAAGAATAATCTGGAGTTAAACGTGATTATACTAAACATGTTGTAACGTAGTTAACTTCTGGGATCTAAGGAAGTGAGGAATAAATGGAGTCAATAATCATCATGATAGCTTTGATTGTACTTATAGGAGGAATAACTAAGTATGCCATAGACCTCAAAGGCCTTAGTCGTCACAATTCAAAAGTAGTCAAACATCCAATGTCTGTACCTGTGTCACACTCTAATGATTGTTATGAAGCATTAACAGAACATAAAAAGCAGATCATTCGGAATACTTTCACTTGTCCTGACTGTAGTGGTAGTTTTTTAAAAGGACCTCGTGGAGGAATGATGATCAACTTCAAATGTGATGGATGTGGCGCAGAATTTAATCTATCTCCTGGTTTAATTTTTGCACAGCGCATTTCTGACAGGAAAATTCCTATACGTATAACAACTTAAGATTCTATCAAAAGGGTAAGTAATGAAAGTAGGAATGTTTATTGATCCCGTAGAGGATCGCAAAGAGTACGAAGACATGCGAATCTCTATAGCAAAGATCTTACCTGAAAAAGATCTTACTTTCTTTGAAGATCTCCAACCATACAAAGCAAGCGAAAAGTCAATTGATATTTTTATGTTAGATTTTGGTGAGCTGATACCAAGGGTAGATAAATTGTCAAGTGATAAAGGGCAACAAGTCAGACAAATGTTAAACGACTTACCATCATGCTTATTAATACTATGGGCATCCTTTACTGCTGGTTTAATTAGACTTCATTTACAACGAGTAAAAATAGAGTCAGAATTTTATAACTGGCCAAACGTAATATTGCCAATGGTATATGAAAGCAAAGCAGCTAATCAAAATACTATTAAAAAGATAAGGACTTGGTGTGGATTAGAAACCAGTGAAGAGCTTTTGAATAAAATAGATATGAGCTTAAAGCAATCACTGACAAAAATCATTCCACAAAAGAAACCTAAAACAATGACCAATGCAGATATGATTACCGTACTTAAAGTTGAACGAAAAAAGATTGTCAATGAAATTAATTGTCTAAAGGGTTTTCTCAATAACATTGACGGTACAATTAAAATATTCCAAAGAGAAGAACATCAAACTGATAAACTTGGTATACCAAAAGAAACAATCACTGAATTCGTTCGTGAGATTTTTGAACTGAATCCTGGGAAATGGCTTACTCCAAACACAATTGTCACTCACGTGAGACTTGGAATACACAAAAGATTAGTAGATTGCTCAGATCCACTGGCAGCAACTCACAATGTACTTAATAGACTTTCAGTCAGAACCAATGAGCTGCAGACCAAAGGAAAGCCGAATGCTAAACACTATAGACTTGCTAAACCAGTGAAAAAGGAACAAAAATATAATCTATGGACGTCACCGCCAGAGGCATGGGAAAAACCTGAGATAGAAAAAGCATTGGAAAAACTAAGCGAAGAACAGTGGGAAGCTATTTGGGGACAAATTACAGCAGATATTGAAAATGGTGTCATCAAGCCTCCTACTAACGAAGAGTTAAAAGAAGCGACTGAAGCATTTAATGTTGAACCAAGACGAATACCAGACTGGATTTTGGATTAGCAAAAGCAACTCTAGAAGGAGATTGTGTGACAATACAAGAAGCTTTTAAAAAAGGGATCAGACGAATTTATCTAAAGCGTTGGGTAACCGGCGCTTATCTTGAATTGCCACTGTTGCCTGGTGGAATGCATGGTCCATGGATAAGTCTCATTGATCCAGTTAGCCAGAAAATGCTGGGTGATGTTTCAATACCTCAAAAGATCCTTAGTTTATCGTACGACACGGACAAAGAAGATGAGTACTTTGAATATAAAGGATCGATAAGAGAGGGTGATTCTGAATGGAATGAGAGCTATGGGATTGAAAAAGTTCCTGTTTAACTGGTTTTGTCCAAGTAAATAAAGAAGGGTCAATCATTGTTGATATGGAAGGAAATCTATAAATGATAAAGTACATTAGAGAGAAGATACTAAGCTGGAGAATTAAACGAGTCTATGGTCTTCTTGATAAAAACGGCAAACAGGTTTATGTAGGGAACACTCTTTGCTTCACATCTTCTTTTCACAAAGCAAATTTTACTGGAGAAATATTCTATAACAAAAAACTTTTTCAGTATGAACTGCGATGCAAAGATAAGTCGTCAAGCAATAAATGGGCACAATGGCTAAGGGAAGGTAGTGCAACTGTTGAAATAGTAAGGGAATAAGCTATGATTAGCTATGGAATAGGGTTTATAGCAGGAATTATCGTATCTTATGTATTTAACAAATTTTTGAACTATAATACCGTCAAGATTCACGAAATATACACATGGTTTAAGAAGAAATGCGAAGAAGAGATTGAGGTAATGCAACTGCCAGTAAAATGTCGATTAAGATACAGGCATTTTGGTTGCCACATCGGACGGCCACTATCTAGCGGAAAACTAGTGACGAATATAACTATAGCTTGGGGACATCCTGCTGCTATGACAGAATCAACTGAAGTGTATAGGCCTCATATTGTGAGTTCTTGGATATTATTTACGATAGTAATGATGATTAGTTTTTGGGCTATGACTAAATGGTTGGAAATGTAATGAAAGTATCATATTGATTAGGAATGAAATGTCTGAGATAACCATAATTGCTACTAAGTTTGTTGATCTAATATATAACTATTGGAAAGACGTATTAGCAATATCTAAGTATGAAAAACTGTTTAGGCTTTCAATATAATATTTGTCATAATTCTAGAAAAGGTAAAATTATGGATGAAATAGATATAAGAGTTGCTCAAACGGCACTTAAGGAGATGTTTAAGGGCGATCATTTTAGTATATGTACTATTGATACATTACTAAAATTGACTGGGTGCATACCTAATGAGCAGAATTATAATCGTCTTTCAGCACTTCATTGTATTCATTGGAAAGATATGGATAAGGACATTAGACAGTGGTGTTTTAATACCACAATAGATTTGTTTGACAATACTGGCTTTGATCTTGAAATGATCAATGGTGTATTGCGTGAGAAAAATTTGATTGAAGAAGCAGAGAAATCACCAGGATTTTTTAAAAAACTCGGAATAAGTTAATCCATTAAAGGAGATCAGGTGAAAACAGTAGAAGCACAAGCACTAAAAGAGATTGCTCGAACGAGGGAAAATGTTTATAAAATGAAAGTTCGTTTAGCTGGACAAATTGCTGACTTGTTCCCAGTTGGGTCAGATATAACATGGCAAAAAGGAGGTAATAACTTAAGTGGAACAGTAACTGCGCTTGCGCTTAATCGCTTTGACTCAGGAATTGGAGTCCGCAGTACGTTGACGGAGAAAACTTATTGGATTGATATTTATGATGTACTTTTGCGAGAAGGACTGGTATAAAATAGAGACTTGTCTAGGATGTAATTTTAGTAGCATCTTAACCCGATAAATCAAAGCAGTAGAAAATCTTTGCAAGGAATACTAAAAAAATTAGAGAAACAGGAAAGCGAGTTGCTCAGTGAATTCAATAAAGTGTCTAATGAATTAAATAAAATACAATATGCAATTGACAAAGCCAGAGAAAAAGAAAAAATGGAAAAGAAAGTTGGTGTCAGAGTTGGTAGTGTTGTTAAAGGATCTGAAGGAGAATATCGCGTTACATCAGTTGACACAAAGGGACATGAAAATTGCCCTTGGTTAAAGGGTGATCTAAAACAGAAAGATGGAATATATAGAACTGAGACTAAATCTTTGTTTAGTAACTGGGAATTAATTTCCTTTTAACAAAACCTACTTTTGAGAATATGAATAAAGAACTACATAAATATAAAAAAGCAATAAAAGTTTTAGATTCATTTAAAAAGAGCATTCGTCTTATTCGCTCTATTCCTAAGACAAGGTATCTTTATAGGCGCGTTATTAATAATTCAAAATGGCAACATGATAATGGATAGATGATGGAGGATATACAGACTATCCTTTGTCAAAGAAGAAACTTTAGGACATTGGAAGGGTGGGATGATGGTAAGAACGCTGGCTTGGTTAGTTATTTGGGCATTAACTCTATTCGCAGTAGACATACAAGTTATTTATAAAGATGGATTAACAATTCATTTGAATGGCTGGTGGTTTCCGTTACGGAAAAAGTTCAAATCAAGGCCTGGCAAGATCACCCCATGAACCTTAACCATTGGAGGAATAGATGAAAACTATAGCCGCGATACTTTTTGGGATTTTGTTAATCTTATATGGAATATTTATCAATCTAACCATTATTGAGGCCATCCCATGAGCCTTAACCAACAGATTGCGAAGATTGACGGGAAATGCGTTTGCGAATCCCCGGATATACGAATCCGTAATTCAGTGAGTGATTTGCACCATCCCGATAATTATTTTGAGGAATGTCATAACCAGATATGTGGTAAACCACTCAGCCCCGACTACCTCGCCCCTGAAAACCAGCACGAACTGATACGGGTTCTGACAGATGTGATCAACATTCGAAGCCTTCTCAATAATAGTGGGTGGTCGATTGCGTATTCTCCTGGTAACGATATTTATGAAGTCGCGGTATGGGAGGCTCCAATGTTTCATAAAGTAAAGAAGGGCCCCGACCTTTCCACCGCCCTAGCCGAAGCCATCGTGGAGGCCAATGGATGGAAAAATCAATAGATTGGTGGGTTGCCCTAAGCGATGATGGAGTTATATCATACTCAGCCGGGTTAGCGCAATTAGTAGATGAATGGATTGAGGATGCAACCGCGGGAGGAGATCCAGAGTTAAAATATAAGCGTGTTAAAGGGAGACTAACGATTAAAGGATATGATGTCAAGGCACCCCATGAACCAATGGAGGGATAGATGAAAACCTACATGATAAAGCCGTTGGAGTGGGAATATAAAAAATTGTATAAAAGGAACGAATGGGGGGCGTCAACACTGATTGGGTGGTACAAGATAGATGAAGAAGATACTACTAAATGGGAATTTGACTCTGAGATGCTTCAAAGGGTTAAAGGCGAGGCAAAAAACTTCTCAGAGGCCAAGAAAGCCGCCGAAGCCCATTATATCCAGCAGATGGAGAGAGGGCTAGAGACCATCTCATGAACCAGTCCATGACTAAAGGCATTGTGGAGGCAGCAGGATGAGCGAACCCCTTATGTTAAAAATAGAATCATGCCATGATTGTCCAAGGCTAAAAGTCAGTGAGGTCCGAAGTTGGCAACTTGGGAACCAGCCGGCATATGAATATTGTTGTACCAAAGCAAATCGGTTAATTACACCAAATGAAGGAGTGAATCCACCACCTAGCTGGTGTCCAATAAGGCAGGCGAAGGCCGCCCAAGATGAATCAGCCCATGACTAAAGACTCTGGCGGAAAGGAGCGCAGGAAGGAGCAGAGGCGGGATCCTAATTTTTATTGCCGGGCAGACACGGATGGTGATTGTTATTGGGACGAGTGCCCTCAATTACGGGATGGTGAGCCGGAAGCGTCAGGAAGGCATTGCCCGCTAGATCATGGACCGTATGAGGGGGAAGATGATAACCGCTGCACAACAGGAGAACGTACTCTCGAAAACAGAATCATGTCAATACTTACTGAGATGCGACGCAAGGAATTGTATGGCAGAGAATCATTTGATGAGTGGTGGGAATGTGCTTGCAAGATCGCAGAAGAACTCAAAGACCGGGGGGAATCATGATGAATAAGCAACGAGTAATTGCAACGATAGATGTCTGGCTAGACGAGCATCGCGCAGACGCGGAAAATCTCTACGCCCGTATCGCCCCACTGAGGGAGTTCCCGGAGGAGGCGGTGATATTATGTCAAAAATTTGACACATCCCAGAGATGGCTTTATGATCCAATAGGAGATAGCCCCCCTAAATACTCACTTACGGAATTGATCACCGATCTC
>SDBV01006606.1_pt1 | contig 16034 bp, 27 predicted proteins | sample 2277081 | NCBI WGS metagenome assembly SDBV01 (sample SAMN10402039, study PRJNA504765) | marine sediment metagenome | isolation source: marine sediment core GS10_PC15, 223 cmbsf | place: Arctic Ocean: Southern Knipovich Ridge | collected 2010
GGTATGCCGATAAACATTATGCCGAGTTTCTACAGGAAGACCTGAGACTTCGGAAGGCTATTGAGACCAGGTACCGGGACGCCGCCGTCTCTCTGGTGGAGATTGAGCGCCAGTCAAATCAGGGTTCGGTAACTGTCCATACGGCCCGACCCGGTATTGTCATTGGGCGTGGTGGGCAGCGTGTCGATGAAACGAGGCGGCACCTGGAACGGCTGGTTGGTAAGAGGGTGCAATTGAATATTCAGGAGATTCAGCAACCCGAGCTTCATGCTTATCTGGTGGCCAAGACAATCGCTGAGCAGATTGAGCGCCGTATCGCCTACCGCAGGGCTATGAAACAGGTGATGCTCCGTACCATGCAGGCGGGAGCCAAGGGAATGAAGGTTAGTTGTGCCGGCAGGTTGGGTGGCGCTGAGATAGCCCGTCGCCTGACTATGCATGAAGGGCAGGTGCCCTTACATACACTGCGGGCTGATATTGATTATGGTCTTGTTGAGGCGCGTACCAATATGGGCCGCGTTGGGGTGAAAGTCTGGATATACAAGGGTGAAATTCTGCCCGAACCCAAAATAGTGGAGGAAGAAGAGGTTGAAGGGGTTCTTGATGAACCAGTAGTCGAGGCCAGCGCTGAAACGGCGCCGGCCGCTAAATTAGAGAAAAAGACTGCCGAGCCGAAGGCAGAGGATACTGCGGAGGCGCCTGTCGAGCCGGCAATCGAGGCCAGCGCTGAAACGACACCGGCCGTTAAATCAGAGAAAAAGACTGCCGAGCCAAAGGTAGAGGACACTGCGGCGGTGCCAGCCGAGCCAGCAATCGAGGCCAGCGCTGAAACCGCGCCGGCCGTTAAATCAGAGAAAAAGACTGCCGAGCCGAAGGTAGAGGATACTGCGGAGGCGCCTGCCGAGCCAGTAGTCGAGGCCAGCGCTGAAACCGCGCCGGCCGTTAAATCAGAGAAAAAGACTGCCGAACCAAAGGTAGAGGATACTGCGGAGGCGCCTGCCGAGCCGGCAATCGAGGCCAGCGCTGAAACCGCGCCGGCCGTTAAATCAGAGAAAAAGACTGCCGAGCCGAAGGTAGAGGATACTGCGGAGGCGCCTGCCGAGCCAGTAGTCGAGGCCAGCGTTGAAACCGCGCCGGCCGTTAAATCAGAGAAAAAGACTGCCGAGCCAAAGGTAGAGGACACTGCGGAGGCGCCTGTCGAGCCAGTAGTCGAGGCCAGCGTTGAAACCGCGCCGGCCGTTAAATCAGAGAAAAGGACTGCCGAGCCAAAGGTAGAGGACACTGCGGAGGCGCCTGCCGAGCCAGTAGTCGAGGCCAGCGCTGAGGCAGAAGCACCTGTGGAACCGGGGGAGGGTGATGCTACAGCCTAAGCGAGTGAAATTCCGCAAGAGCCATAAAGGACATCGCCGTGGTGCCTACTCAGGGGGCGGGATTGCCTTTGGCGATTTTGGCTTGCAGGCGCTGGAACCGGCCTGGCTTACCGCCCGTCAAATTGAGGCGGCCCGTCGGGCAATTACTCGCCATGTTCGTCGTGGCGGGAAAATCTGGGTGTGTATTTTCCCGGACAAACCGGTTACTAAAAAAGCGGCGGAGACCCGCATGGGTTCAGGTAAGGGTGCCCCCGACCATTGGGTGGCTGTAGTTAGACCGGGCCGGGTTTTGTTTGAGATGTCGGGTGTTGAAGAGGCGGTAGCCAAGGAGGCAATGCGTCTGGCTTCACACAAGCTGCCGATAGCCACAAAATTTGTCATCCGGGAAAACAAAGTCACTGTCGATACTGAAGAAACAGCAGGAGCCAGTGTAAGTTGAAGCTTGGGGAAATTCGAGCGCTCAATTCTGAGGAAGCGGCGAGACAATTGGAGGCAGCTCATCGGGAGCTTTTTGACCTTCGTTTTCGCCTGGCCACCAAGCAATTGGTTAACCATCGCCAGGTTCGGGCGGTGAAAAAGCAGATTGCCCGGATGAAAACTGTAATAAGGGAGCGAGAGCTAGGTATCAGGTAGATTCTGGAGTGGCGGGTCTAAAGCCAAGCCGGAGTTGGATTAGCATTAGCGGGGATAAGGTTGGTCTTGAGGTAGGTCAAAAATTATGGTGGGAAAACAGAAAACCAGAATTGGGCGTGTAGTCAGCAATAAGATGGATAAAACTGTGGTGGTAACAGTGGAGGTGGCCAAGCATCATCCACTATATAAAAAGACCATCAAAAGAGCGATTAGATATAAGGTTCATGATGCCAGGAATGAGTGCGCAGAAGGGGATAAGGTCCGGATTGTGGAAACTCGTCCCCTCTCCAGGGAGAAGCGGTGGCGGGTGGCGGAGGTGCTAACTAAAAAAGAAATGGTAGAGGTTAAACCGGGGGCGATAACCTGAAATTGGCTTTATGATGGAGAAATATGATTCAAACCAATACTAGACTTAAGGTGGCAGATAATACCGGGGCAAGGCAGGTGATGTGTATTGGCGTGCCCGGTGGCACCGGTAAGAAATATGCTCGGGTGGGTGATATTATTGTCGCTTCAGTCAAACGGGCAATCCCGGGGGGAACGGTAAAGAAGGGAGAGGTGGTTAAGGCGGTTATTATTCGTACCGCCAAACCATATCGGCGCCCCGATGGTTCTTCGATCAGGTTTGATGAGAATGCGGCGGTCATTCTCACTGATAAGAATAACCCCAGGGGAACCCGGATATTCGGACCGGTGGCCAGGGAGTTGAGGGAAAAGAATTTTACCAAGATCATATCGTTGGCCCCGGAGGTTTTATAGCAATGACCAAAGATTTTATGGAGGTTAACCGGGAAAGGCAAAAGCCTGGTGATCCAGGTTTCCGCGGGCAGTGTTAGTGACGATGAAGATTAGGAAGGATGATACGGTACTGGTTATTGCGGGCAAGGACAAGGGGAAGAAGGGCAAGGTGCGCACTGCTTACCCTAAGAAGGAACGGGTGCTGGTAGAGGGCATTAACTTTATCAAAAGGCACGCCCGGGCCATGCGCCAGGTCAGGCAGGCAGGCATCATAGAACGGGAGGCCCCAATTCATGTATCGGATGTTATGTTACTGTGCAGTAAATGTGATCACCCGACGCGGATTGGTTCCCGGTTTTTGGATAACGGGAAGAAGGTTCGGATTTGCCGTCGTTGTCGTGAGGTGATTGATTAGATGACGCCATTGAAGGAAAAGTACCGGAAAGAGGTTACCCCGTCCCTGATGGAGCACTACGGGTACAAGAATATAATGCAGACACCGCGTCTGGAGAAGGTGGTGCTTAATATTGGCATCGGGGAGGCAATTCAGAATGCCAAGGCTCTGGAAGCGGCCGAGAGGGACCTGGCGGCTATTTCAGGGCAGCATCCGGTGACCACCCGCGCCACGAAATCAATCGCTGCCTTCAAACTAAGAGAAGGGATGCCCGTCGGGTTAAAAGTAACCCTGCGCGGGGAGCGCATGTATCAGTTCTTTGATAAGCTGGTAAATACCGTCCTCTGCCGTGTCCGTGAGTTTCAAGGGGTTCCCCGGAACTCGTTCGATGGCCGGGGTAATTACACCTTAGCTTTCAGGGAACAGACTGCTTTCCCGGAAATTGATTACGATAGGATAGACAAGGCACGGGGACTGGAAATGTCAATCGTCACTACCGCCAGGACAGATGAGGAAGGCAGGTATCTATTGGAGTTACTGGGTATGCCTTTTGCTAAGGATTGAAGGAGTCATAATGGCTAAGAAATCGGAAATTGCCAAGTGGGCGCGTCCTGCCAAATATAAGGTTCAGCAGCATAATCGGTGCCATGTGTGTGGTCGGCCGCGCGCTTATATCCGTAAGTTTGCCTTATGTCGTATTTGCTTTCGAAATCTGGCTCTTGCCGGCCAGATTCCTGGGGTGAGAAAATCTAGCTGGTAGCTGGAATAAGTAGATCTCAAGGGGGGAAAGGTGACTGTCTCTGACCCAATAGCGGATATGCTAACTCGAATTCGTAATGCGGTTATGGTGCGCCATGACTCGGTGCTGGTACCGTCCTCGAGGATGAAGCTGTCTATTGCCAGAATTCTCCGGGAAGAAGGTTTTATTAAAAACTATGAGGTGCTCAGGGTCAAGCCACAGCGGATTATAAAAATTGAACTTAAGTATGGTGATAGGAGCCGGCCGCTCATTTCCGGGTTGGAGCGAGTCAGTAAGCCCGGGCTAAGGGTATATGTGGGACGGAATGAGATCCCCCGTGTTCGTGGTGGTCTGGGTGTGGCTATTGTTTCGACATCCAAGGGGCTGGTGACTGGGCACCGGGCCTGGCGCCAGGGTATCGGTGGGGAGCTATTATGTTATGTCTGGTAAATAAGTCTGGGAGTAACCTGCATGTCTAGAGTAGGATTAGCGCCGATAGCTGTGCCACCGGGTGTGGTGGTGAGCATAAAGCAGGATGAGGTCACCGTAACCGGACCGAAAGGGGAGCTTCGTCGTCGTTTTCACCCGGATATGGCGGTTAGGCTGGATGATAGTACCCTGACGGTATCGCGGCCGAGTGATAACCGGCTACATCGCTCTTTACACGGACTGACACGGAGCCTTCTGGCCAACATGGTGGAAGGGGTAAATAACGGCTTTGAAAAGAGGCTTGATATCGTCGGTGTCGGCTATCGGGCTGAACAAACCGGTGATAAGCTGGTAATTCGTGTCGGCTTTTCCCACCTGGTCGAGATAGCGCCGTTACCGGGCGTATCTCTCAATGTCGAGGGAACTACTCGCATCAAGGTTACCGGGATTGATAAGGAAGTGGTTGGTGAGATGGCGGCTCAAATTCGGGCTATCCGTCCGCCGGATGTCTATAAGGGCAAGGGTATCAGATATGTTGGAGAGGTGGTACGTCGTAAGGCGGGTAAAGCCGGTAAGGCGATAGGCAGGAAAGCATAAATGGCGAAAAGTAGCAAGAGAGTAGCTCGTTATAAAAGGCACCTTCGAGTTAGAACCAAGGTAAAGGGCACCTCATCCGGGCCCAGATTGTGTGTCTTCCGTAGCCTGAACCATATTTATGCTCAGGTGATTGATGATGGACGGGGGCATACGCTGGCGTCTGCCTCATCCCTGGACCCGGAGATAAGAAATGTGGCTGGCGATAAAACAAGGACGGCCACATCCGGGCTGGTGGGCTCTCTGGTAGCCAAGCGAGCATTGAGCAAGGGGATAAGCCGGGTGGCTTTTGACCGCGGTGGGTACAAGTATCACGGCCGGGTCAAAGCCCTGGCTGAAGCAGCCCGTAAGGATGGATTGGAGTTTTAAGGGGGCGGTTCCGGGTTACCGGATGAAGGAGACGGGTTTGCATTGACGGGGGATCTAAAAAAACCAAGGGAGAGAGTTTAGAAAGTAAATGAGCGAATTGCCAACCAGGATAGACCCAACCGAACTGGTACTGAATGACAAGCTGATTAATATTAATCGGGTGGCCAAGGTGATGAAGGGGGGCAAGCGTCTCAGTTTTAATGCTCTGGTGGTCACCGGGGATGGCAAGGGCCATGTCGGTATTGGTTTGGGGAAGGCTAATGAAGTGCCGATGGCAATTAGCAAGGCAAACACCATTGCCAAAAAGAATTTGATAAAAGTAGCGCTGGCTGGCGCCACTATCCCTTACCAGGTGACGGTTAAGTTTGGCGCGGCTAAGGTCTTACTTAAACCGGCACCGCCGGGCACCGGTATCATTGCCGGTGGCAGTGTCCGGGCGGTGCTGGAGGCAAGCGGCGTCAAGGATATTCTGACCAAATCGCTGGGCAGCTCTAATCGTATTAATGTGGCTAAGGCAACGATACGTGCTCTTGGTCAGCTTCATGACCGTGAGCAGGAGTTGGCCAGGCGCCGGGGGCCCGGTAATGAAACCGCTGAAAAACGGGGTTCTGCGGCGGAAGTTAAGACTGGAGGCAGTGAGGCGTAGTTTGCGGCAAAGGCGCAAGACCTGTTCAGCAGTCTTGTTGAAGGAAACAGTGACAAATGACTAAACTGAGTATCACCCTGGTGAAGAGTGGCATCGGCTGTAGAGAGGACCAGAAGAGGACCTTGAAGGCTCTGGGTTTTCGTCGGCTAAATCAGAGTGTCACCCATAGTGATTCAGCCTCAATTCGAGGTATGATTAATAAAGTGAGACACCTGGTTCAGGTGGAGGAAAAGACTGATGAGGCAGGATGAGTTATCACCGGCTCAGGGCTCGAAGAAAAGCCGGAAGCGGGTGGGGCGGGGAGATGGTAGCGGCCACGGCACCTATTCGGGACGGGGCTGCAACGGGCAGAAATCTCGCGCCGGCTACCGGATGAAACCTGGCTTTGAAGGTGGGCAATTGCCACTGATTAAGAGCCTGCCGCGAAAGCGTGGCTTTGTTAATATTTTTAGGGTAGAGTATTACGTGGTTAACCTGAATAAGCTTAATATGTTTGCCTCAGGGAGTGAGGTAACACCGGAGACATTGGTTGCTGCCGGGTTGGTGAAATCTCTGCGACATCCGGTTAAGGTTCTGGCCGAAGGTGACATTGGTCATCCCCTGCTGGTAAAGGCACACAAGTTCTCAGCTGCCGCTAGGGCCAGGATTGAGGCGGTAGGGGGTAGCGTGGAGGAGGTGGGGCGTGCGTCCGAGGCAAGCTAGGCCGCGACTCCTCCAGGCAATGCTGGACGCCTTCCGTCTGCCTGACTTAAGGCGCCGCATTTTACTGACTCTGGGTATTCTGGTAATATTCCGCTTTATCGCCCATGTGCCCCTGCCTGGAGTGGACCTTGATGCCCTGAAAGAGCTATTCAACCGTAATGCCTTGCTGGGTATGCTGGACATGTTTAGCGGTGGTGCCATGAGGAACTTCAGTGTGGCGGCGATGGGGGTTTACCCCTACATAACCGCTTCCATCATTATGACATTGATGGTACCGGTCATACCGCGGCTACAGGCCATTTCTCAAGAGGGAGAGGCCGGCAGGAACAAGATTAACCGAATTACTCACTGGCTGGCAGTGCCTATGGCCGGTCTGGCCGGTTACGGTCAGTTAGCCTTGCTGCGGCGTGAGGGTGTGGTGACCAATGCCGAGTTATTGCCCACACTGGCCATGGTTTTCGCCATGATGGCGGGCACTATCTTCCTCGTCTGGCTGGGCGAACTGATTACTGAATACGGCATTGGTAATGGCATATCCATCATCATCTTCGGCGGGATTGTGGCTGGTTACTGGGAACTGATCGGCAGTGGTTTGCTGGCCGGGGGGCAGGGGCAGGGTGGTGGATTGATGGTTTACCTCCTCATCGCCCTGGCCACCATTGTGCTGATAGTCATTTTCACTGAGGCGCACCGTCGTATTCCGGTTCAATATGCCCGTACCACCTTTCGTGGTGGTCGTATGTATCGGCAATCAGGGGCATCCCATATACCGTTGCGGGTAAATACCGCCGGCATGATACCCCTTATCTTTGCCATGTCCCTGGTTATTTTCCCGGGGATAGTTGCCAGCTATTTTGCCAATCCGACTGGAGCCGATCCCAACCTGGCTAATCATATTATGAATATCTTCAATGCTAACGCAGACCTGCCGTTGGGCTTATTTTACTGGGGGCTCTACTTTGTGCTGGTAATCGCTTTTGCTTTCTTTTACACGATGGTCATGTTTCAGCAGCAGGATATGCCGGGTACCTTGCAGCGGCAGGGAGGTTTTATCCCCGGCATTCGACCCGGGAAGAATACCAAGAAGTATCTTGATGATGTCATCAAGCGTATTACCTGGGCGGGGGCTCTCTTCTTGGCTACGGTAGCAATAATACCCTTCATGTCCCGAGAGGTTACTAATGTGCAGGTGATACAGCTATCCAGCCTGGGCTTGCTGATTGTGGTTGGGGTGGCTCTGGATACTATGAAGCAGGTAGAGGCGCAATTGGTGATGCGCCGCTACGAAGGATTCATAAAATAGTCGGTGGTAATACCGTGAAGCAAAGGTTTTGTGAGACAGCCACACTTGGCAGTACGGCACCATGAAAGTTGAGAAATAGAAACACTGAGCAACTGTGTTCGTGGAGAGCATAGGGCTGGGTCTAGTTGAGAGGGTTGAGATTGGTGAGAGTGGGGCTGGTGGAGTGTGAAATGGGAGTAAAAGGTGTATATTGTTTTTCTGGGTGCCCCCGGGGCCGGTAAGGGAACACAGGCGGTCAGGGTGGCACAGGAGATGAAGCTGGCGCATATCGCCGCTGGCGACCTGTTCCGGCAGGCACAAGAAGAAGGGACTGAAGTGGCCAGGCAGGCCAGGTCCTACATGGAGAAGGGCCTGCTGGTCCCTGACGAGATAACAATAGCCATGGTTTTGGAACGTATATCGGCACCGGATTGTCAGTCCGGGGTGATTTTTGACGGCTTTCCCCGGAATCTGAGACAGGCTGAGGCTTTAGGTGAAGCGCTGACTCAGCAGGGTAAGGTTATTGACAAGGCGGTGTATATCAAGGTCGCTGAGAAGGAATTATTGGAGAGGCTCAGTGGGCGCTGGATTTGCCGCCAATGCCAGACCCCGTATCATGCGGTGAATTCTCCTCCTCAAGTTTGGGGTAAGTGTGACCGATGCAGTGGTGAACTGTATCAGCGAGCCGATGATACTGTGGAGACGATTAAAAAGCGTCTTGAGGTCTACTCTGAGGAGACGGCTCCCCTGATTGACTACTATACCCGGGCGGGCAAGCTACTAGAGGTGGCTGGAGAAGGGGAGGTGGATGAGGTGGCCAGAAGAATAATCCAAGCTCTTCTCCGGGAGCCTGCGCAGCTGGGGGAGAGATGAGTATCGTCATCAAATCTGACCAGGAAATGGCCACTATGCGCCAGGCTGGCTGGATTGTTGCCAGCGTGCTGGAGGTGCTGAGATCACAGGTGAGAGCCGGGATGAAAACTGAGGAGCTGGATGTGATTGCGTCTAGAGAGATAAAAAAACTGGGAGCCAAACCCTCGTTTAAGGGATATCGGGGATTTCCGGCCAATCTCTGCGTGTCAGTTAATGACGAAATAGTGCACGGGATTCCGGGAAAACGGGTGTTGTGCGAGGGTGATATTGTCTCCCTTGATTTTGGTGTCATCTTCAAGGGTTTTCAGGGTGATGCGGCGCTGACAGTCGCTGTTGGTAACGTTACTCCGGCGGCTGAACACCTTGTCGAAACTACGGAAGGTGCCCTGGAAGCCGGTATCGAGGCGGCTTGTCCGGGGGCCAGACTGGGAGACATCTCAGCCGCCATCCAGCATTATGCTGAGTCACGGGGGTATTCGGTGGTGCGGGAGTACACCGGGCATGGCATTGGCCGGGAGATGCACGAAGAGCCTCAAATACCCAACTTTGGCCTGCCGGGACAGGGCCCGGTGTTGAAGAAGGGAATGACTCTGGCTGTTGAGCCGATGGTGAATATTGGTGACTGGCGCACCAGACTTAGTGATAACCACTGGACGGTATTTACCAGTGATGGCAGCCTTTCGGCACACTTTGAACATACTATTGCCATCACTGATGATGGACCGGAGGTGCTCACTGTTTTATAGATGGGGGACTTATGCCTAAGAAAGAGGCTATTGAGGTTGAAGGAGTCGCCATTGAGCCTTTACCTAATGCCATGTTTCGTGTTGAGCTACCCAACGGACATAAGGTACTGGCTCATATTTCGGGTAAGATGAGGATGCACTACATCAGGATCTTACCCGGCGATAGGGTACTGGTTGAGCTATCGCCTTATGACCTGAACCGGGGTAGGATTACCTATCGGTTCAAGTAGTCTTTTTACTGGATATAATGTGAGAGGTAATTACAGTTGTCATGAAAGTTAGAGCTTCGGTTAAGACCAGATGCGATAAATGTAAGGTGATAAAGCGGAGGGGGGTAGTCAGGGTCATCTGTGCTAACCCCAGGCATAAGCAGAGGCAGGGCTGACCGGCACGGCGTAAGGAGAGGAAAGATGGCACGTATCTCCGGGGTTGATATCCCCCGAAATAAGCAAATCTGGGTGGCGTTGCAGTATATTTACGGCATTGGCTCCACGCTGAGTCATCGGATTCTGGTTGAGGCCGGTGTCAATGCTGAGGTTAAGACGGACGACCTGACTGAAGGGGAGGTTAATCACCTCCGGGAGATTATTGACCGGGGATACCGGGTGGAGGGGGAGCTCAGGAGGGAGGTTAACCTCAATATTAAACGCCTGATGGAAATTGGTAGCTATCGGGGTATCCGGCACCGCCATAACCTGCCGGTTAGAGGGCAGCGGACTAAGACTAATGCCCGTGTCCGGCGCGGTTCTCGCAAAACGGTAGCTGGTCGAGGTAAGAGGCGTGGTGCCACCAAGTAAGCACAATATTTAGTGAAATAGGAGAGAGAGATGCCCCAGAGAAAGCGAACTAGAGTCAGAAAGCGGGAGCGGAAGTCTATCCCCTCAGGCAAAGCCTATATCCAATCCACCTTTAATAATACCATGGTGACTCTCACCGACCCTCAAGGGAATGTCATTGCCTGGGGGAGTTCGGGGACGGCCGGGTTTAAGGGTTCACGAAAAGGCACTCCCTACGCCGCTCAATTGGCGGCTCGTGATGCGGCGCGCAAAGCCATGGAGCACGGCTTACGCCAGGTGGAGGTTCATGTCAAGGGTCCGGGCAGTGGGCGCGAGGCGGCCATTCGTTCCCTGCAGAGCTCTGGCCTTTATATTACCAGTATTACGGATGTGACGCCTATCCCGCATAACGGTTGTCGTCCTCCCAAGAAAAGGCGGGTGTGAGGTAGAGAAATGGCAAGGTATACGGAATCAGTTTGTAAGTTATGTCACCGTGTTAATGAGAAGCTAATGCTTAAGGGTGATAGGTGCTTTACTCCCAAGTGCGCTATGGAGAGGCGGAGGAGGCCGATGGGTCGGCGGCGTAGAGTCTCTGACCGTGGCCTCCAATTAATCGAGAAGCAGAAAGTCCGCTATACATATGGGGTGCTGGAAAAACAGTTCCGGCTGACTTTTGCCCGGGCTGAGAAGCAGGCAGGTATCACCGGGGACAATTTGCAGGTGTTGCTGGAGAGGCGGCTTGATAATGTCGTCTATCGTTTAGGGTTCGCTGATTCTCGCTCGCAGGCCCGGCAGCTGGTTCAACATGGGCATATTCAGCTCAACGGGCGAAAGACTGATATACCCTCTTGTTTGGTGAAAGAAGGTGATACCATTGGCTGGAAGGAGAGCAGTACCAAAACGGCGTATTATAAGCAACTGGTGGAGAATATTGGCGCCAAGTCTATAGCCAGTTGGTTGAGTTTAGACAGACAGCGACTTATTGGTCAGGCTCTGTCTTTACCTACCCCTGATGATGTTGATGCCAAGCTTAACGGTAAGGCCGTGGTTGAGTACTACTCGCGATAAGGAGGTAGTGTTTTGTCTCACCTTGTGGTGCCTAGGATAGAGTGTGTTGAAACTAGAGATAATTATGGACAGTTTGTCGCCGAGCCACTGGAAAAGGGCCTGGGCGTTACTCTGGGGAATGCCATGCGTCGAGTGCTGCTTGGCTATCTTTCAGGAGCGGCGGTGACCAGGGTAAAAATAGAGGGGATTCAACACGAATTCTCAACCATTCCCCAGGTCAAGGAAGATACCATAGAATTTTTGCTCAATGTTAAAGCGTTGCGGTTAAAGCCTCTTTCTGGCCGGGCGGGCAAGCTAACACTGGACGTGTCCGGGGAAGGGCGAATTTCGGCGGCTGATATTAAGCCCTCGACCGACTTTGAAATTGCCAACCCTGAGCTTTATCTGGCCTCCCTGGATTCATCGGAAGCCAGCCTTTACGTGGAGTTTGATGTGGAACTGTCTACGGGTTATAGACAGGCTGGATCCAGTGATAATCTGCAGGTAGGAGTAATTCCAGTGGATGCCATCTTTACCCCAACACGTAAGGTGAACTTTACCGTTGAATCCATTCATGCTGGCGAGGAGGCCAGCCGTGATCGCTTGTCTCTGGAAGTGTGGATGGATGGCACGCTATCGCCGGTAGACGCCATCAGCCGCAGTGCCGAAATCTTGATGGAACAGCTAGCTCCATTTGTTAATTTCCCCCGGATTTCTCAGACGGAGGAGGAGGTCAGCCACTCATCTATTCCTGAGGAGCAATACAACATGCCCGTGGAGCAACTGAACTTATCGGTGCGTACTTTGAATTGTCTGAGGCGAGGCGGCATCATTACGGTGGGAGAGCTGATAAGTAAGGGGGAGAAAGAGTTAATGTCTCTCCGTAATTTTGGGCAGAAATCTAAAACAGAGATAGATGAGCGTCTTGAGTCAATGGGGCTCTCGCTGACAGCTCAGGCTGGAGACGCGGAGGAAAACGGAGAACCTGCCGAGCAGGAGGCGATTTAGCGTCAGGAGAATTAGGTAAGGTAACATGAGTCATAAAGTAGCCGTTAGAAAAATGGGTAAGACTTCAAGTTTTAAGAGGGCGATGTATCGCAATCTGGTGACTAATCTTCTGGAGTACGAGAAGATTACTACTACTGAGACCAAGGCCAGGCAAGCCCGCGGTCTGGCCGAGAAGATGATTACATTGGGGAAAAAGGGCGGACTTCATTGCCGTCGCCAGGCATTGTCGTTTATTTTTGATAAAAAGGTGACCGAGAAAGTGTTTACTGAGCTTGCCCAGAGGTATGCTGATCGTCCGGGTGGCTATACTCGCGTCGCCAAATTGGGGCCCAGATTGGGTGACGGGGCAAGTATGGTTCAGATTGAGCTGGTGAAGTAAATGGCCCTGATGACAGTTAACTCAGCAGTAGAGCCGGTTGTCAGCCTGGCAACAACTACCAGGGTGGTATTGACTCTGGAATATGATGGCACAGGCTACCACGGCTTTCAACTGCAAGCCAGCCAGCCCACCATTCAAGGAGAAATAGAAAAAGCACTCTGGAAACTCACCGGAGAGAGGATCCGGGTTATGGCCGCCAGCCGGACTGATGCCGGGGTGCACGCCAGGGGACAGATAGTTAGCTTCAGGACCGGGTCATCTCATGCCCCGGGGACATTTATCAGGGGACTGAACTACTATTTGCCCGGGGATATTGCCGTTAAGGAGGCATTTAGAGCACGGGATTCCCTTAACGTCAGGCACCAGGCAGTGAGCCGGGAATATAACTACTACATATTGAATAGCTCAACTCGGTCTCCGCTGAGAGACAGTTTTTCTTGCCTTATTGCCGGGCAGCTGGATATTGGTGCTATCAACCAGGCATGTCAGGTTCTTATTGGTGAACATGATTTTGCCTCGTTTACCAGCCGTATTGGGGCCGGGATAAAGAGCACGGTGCGCAGAGTGTATCGGGCTGAAATGAGCAGGGACGGTGAAGAGGTTGTTTTCGGTATGGAGGCTAATTCCTTCCTGGCCCACCAGGTGCGTAATACGGTGGGCGCTCTGCTGAGAGTCGGGCGGGGTAAGATGAGCCCTGAGGAGTTTTGTAGTATAATGGTGGTGAAGAAACCGGGACTGGCCGGGCCAATGGCTCCGGCCTGCGGGCTTTACCTGATGCAGGTAAATTATCCGCGCCCTTTTGAGGAAGAGATAATTTAGGAACCAGAGAACCAAATTTTTGAGGATGATATATGTCAAAAACCTATAGTACCAAGGCCTCTGATATTAAGCGGGAGTGGCACGTCGTGGATGCCTCGGATAAGATATTGGGCAGGTTATCTACCCAGATAGCCAGTCTGCTTATGGGTAAGCACAAGCCAATCTTCTGCCGGCATCTGGATGTGGGTGACTGGGTGGTGGTGGTCAACGCTGAGAAGGTGCGTGTTACCGGTAACAAGGCTAAACAGAAGCTCTATTACCGCCATTCCGGATACCCCGGGGGGCTTAAGAGTACCAGTTTGGAGAAAATGATGCAGACCCACCCGACCCGGGTTATTGAGCATGCCGTCAAAGGTATGTTACCCCACAATCGGTTGGAAGCCAGGATGATGAAAAGGCTCCGGATCCATGTTGGCGATGTTCACCCTTATCAGGGCCAGATAAAAGCTACCTTACTCAAGGTGAAAGAGAGTGAAGTTGACGAACAGGTTTCGGGCTAGCTCCCGGGCATAAAGGAACTTGAACCAGGGATAGGGAGATTTTAGTGGTAAAAAAGACGTACTTCCATAAAACGGGCCGGCGCAAGACGGCGATAGCTCAGGTAAGGCTATTACCGGGCGGTGGGGCTATTATTGTTAACGGTATCCCATATGAGGAGCGGTTCCCTCGCCTGGCGCACCGTCAGACAATAGAGAAGCCGCTGGTGGTTACCGAAGCTCTCGGTAAGTATAGCGTCATGGTCAAGGTAGGCGGCGGCGGCGTATCCGGGCAGAGTGGCGCCATCTCGCACGGTATTGCCCGGGCCCTGGTAGAGGCTGAGGAAAACCTCAAGCCGGTGCTGCGCCAGAACGGGTTGCTCACCCGGGACTCCCGGGCCAAAGAGCGAAAGAAGCCCGGCCTGAAGCGGGCGCGTAAGGCTCCTCAATACACCAAGCGGTAGGGTTTGGAAGAAGGCTAGAAAGTCTTTTCTATTTCCTGGGCTAATGTCTTTGATGTGGATCTTCCGCTGTTGTGGTTGGCAATTGACAAACAAATAACAGTATGATATTGTGTTGTGCCAGTTGGTAGGGGGGTGTGTTATGAGTCAAGAGGAAGATGCTATAACTCTCCCATTAACTTACCTCGGTCTGGAGGATGTGCCTATCCTCTTTGCGAACCAGTTTGTCATCCAGCATGAGAAAAATGAGTTCGTCTTGACGGTGGGACAGCTCCAGCCACCTATATTGTTGGGGTCGCCTGATGAGCAAAAGGAACAAGCAAAGAAGTTGACTTATGTGCCTATTAGGGTAGTGGGGAAGTTTGGGCTGACTAGGCAGCGTTTGGCTGAGCTGATTGAAGTATTGCAAAGCAATTTGCGGACATACGATGAAAAACAGGAGCATATAAGTTAATGAATGGATTAATAGTCGTTGACCTAGCTTCCACGGAAAATATTGATGGGGCTTATTTATACACTCGGTTCGACCAGACCAATGTATCTCCGATGCCACGGTCTGTTTCTCGCACCGTTCCACCGTCCATTGAGAGGGGTCAGGCGATTTATTGGAGTTATGCGTGGCGGGCTGGGGAGCAAGAAACCAGAAAGGCGCTGGCCGAAGGACAAGGGATAACATTCCCCAACGCTCAAGAAGCGATTCGTTGGCTCTTGTCCGATGATGATTAGGTAATGCCATGTCATTCAGAATTACTATTGAACCGAAATTTAAAAAGCGTCTTGAGAAAAAAACAACTTCACAGCAAAGAGCTATCATTGGGTGTATTGATAGTTTGGGAGAAAACCCACACAACCCGGGCTTAAGAACACGCCGTATCAAGGGTAGAGGTTCCTGGGAAGCCCGAGTTGATGGCACGAATCGTCTCGAATGGGAGTATGGACAGCCAGACGAAATCATCTTAATCAACCATTGCAGCCACGATATTTATCGCTGAAACTCCTTCTTCATTTCACTTTAGCCTCCTTTCTTAACTACAGCTAACCAGTTCCTGAATGGGAACTTTATCCCTGCTTTCACTGCTAACGGGTCAATTCTGGATGGGAAGAGATTTAAGAGGGGGGCGAAGCCCCCTCTCTTTTTTTACACTCCCCCCTTTCCTTATCAAGGGAAGGGGGTCAGGGGGATGGGTTTCATAAATTATGCTAGTATGGTCTTGATGCTGAACCCGGCCACAGGCGAACAACTGCAAAAAATCTATCACCAGCTTAGAGACAGCTATGGGCCTCAGTACTGGTGGCCGGCTGAAGAGCCCTTTGAGGTGATGGTGGGCGCCATACTCACCCAGTCAGCCGCCTGGCGGAATGCGGAGAAGGCAATAACCAATCTCAGGACAGCCAAAGCGCTATCACCCCGGGCGTTGCGTCAGCACAGCCTGCCCGAAATTGCCGCCATTATCCGCCCCTGTGGTTACTATAACGCCAAGGCGCTCAAGCTCAAATCCCTGGCTCAGTGGCTGGGAGAATGCTGTGGTGATGACCTCGATAGCTTGTTTGCC
>SDBV01006607.1_pt1 | contig 16033 bp, 18 predicted proteins | sample 2277081 | NCBI WGS metagenome assembly SDBV01 (sample SAMN10402039, study PRJNA504765) | marine sediment metagenome | isolation source: marine sediment core GS10_PC15, 223 cmbsf | place: Arctic Ocean: Southern Knipovich Ridge | collected 2010
ATGTGATAGCTTTCACAGATGTTGGGAGAGTTATTGAAATAGTTAAGTCACTTGGTGGAACTGCTAATCAGGTAGTGGTTACGCTACCAATAGAAGGAGAATAATTATGGCTGGTGGAGGAACTGGACAGCTTACATTACCAAGTAATCCTTATACTGATGGAGGCCCTTGGTTACCGGTAACTGCTCCGGGTGATGCTAATGCTACTGATAGGAATTACACAGATATGGTTGAGACTATTACTGATCTGGTTAGTCTCTATGTCCCTGCTACAATAGCAGTTGGAGGTAGAGCAGGTGCAGGTAATGATAGTCCTTATTATGATACGGTAGATACAGTTCAACTTACAGATCCAGCTACTGACCTAGCTGCGGTTCAGACCAGGTTAACGACATTCCTTGCAGTAATAGATGCATTAGTTCCAGAGACGTTATTCGATACTTATTCAGATAATGCTCAGGTTCAGGCAGACTCAGCTTCTATGTTTCCTGAGGATAGTATCACTACAGATGTAGCTACGATTATAACTAATGCTATAGCAAAGGCTGATGAGCAGACAGATAGTGCAGTTGCTGTTGCATTAACAGCTGCTACTGATGTAATTACTAATGCTCTTGCAGCAGCTAGATCAGCAGTAGTTCAGGATGAAGTAGACGAGCTGGTTGATAGTATGGAGGAGGATTCAAGACTGGAGTTCTTACGAGGTGTAGCTAGATTCACTCAAGGCATGAGTGATATTAATGCGGTTAATAGCTCTGCCTTTATATTCGGACTGAGTAATATGGAAAGACAGAGGGTTGCGGATGTCTCTCGATTCCGGCGTGAGATTGCTGTGAAGATATTGAGCGATAGTATTGCCTCCTTCGTGAACGCCTACGGGACTGTTGTTCAAACCAACACACAGGATTTCGCAACCCTCCTTTCTACTCACCTAGGTGCTTTTACTGCTACCCATGCACAGAGGCAGGGTAATAGGGATAGGATGGTGTTGGAGGGGACAGGGATACAGGCAGGCCTGATGAATGATAAAGTGCAAGCAGGTAATGTTGGAGCTCAGCTGCAGAGTGAGGTTAGTAGGATTAAGATACAGGCAGCTAGTGAATATATATTTGATCAGTTGAAGATAGATGAGGCAGATGCCTTGTGGACATTTCAGCTATTCCAACATGCAGGGAATATGCTATCGTCTGCATCAGGTGCAGCTATGATTCCTGGGAAACTTACGAAAGGACAGAGTGCTATTGGAGGTGCAACTGCTGGGGCTGGTATAGGGGCTAAGGCAGGACTTTCAATAGGTGGTCCTGTTGGTTCTGGAATAGGAGCAGGGATAGGAGCTATCATTGGTGGGATTGCAGGATTCAATTCCTAATCCCTGACGACCACGAATTTATTGAACGCAAGGAGATTAAAATGCCACAACATTACTTTAAACAACAACAACAGATAGGAAATTTTATCAGCCCTTCTCCTCCTAATACTAACATCAGTGAGGAGATAAAGGAGAGAAATGCTGATGGGCAAGAGAAGACTACAAGGAAGTTCTTCGATGATAATCTTCTAATTGCTGATCTATTGAAGGGATCTACTGACGCTCCTGAGATATCAGTTGGTCCTCAGAGAACATCACCACTTCCATTTGGTGATCAGCCAGAGGTGCAAGGAGGTGGAGGATTTCTTGGAGGAGTAGGAAAGGTGGGAGATTTCCTAGCAGGGGATGTTGGTCAAGATATCCTTGGTCAGATCGGTCAGGCGTTTACAGCCAGTGATCCAAGCTCTCCAGCGTTTCAGCTGAATAAGGGTATTAGTGAGAGAGCTCAAGGGAGTATTAAGTCAGGGTTATTGGGTAAGGCATTAGAAGGAACACTAACCCCTGAGGATCTACAAGGAGTTGATCCAGCTGCAGCTCAGGAAGCTATACAAACCCAGCAAGGTCTTGCAAGTTCTAAGTCATTGAGTGGGCAACAAGAGGCAGTAGCAGGTGCTCAGATTCCATTCCAGGATAGACTCAACTTGGAGTACTTCAAGGCTCGACAGGTTCCTACTGGAACTGGTGGGAGAGTTACAATTAATGTAGGTCCTGATGGTAGTCAAACTGGAGCCAGGAATAAACACATCTGGCAGGTTGATTCACAAGGTAATCCTATTAATTATATAGGTCCGAATACAACTCCAATGCCTTCATCTGGGGATAGTAGATTGCCTGAGTTTGTAATAGGTAGTGTTGATGATGCTCTTGTCAGGGAGTTCATGAATGAGTTTCAGAATAATCTAGTTAATAGGTTTAGTCCTCAAGAGTTGGATGTCAATAAACAGTTGGAAGCGCTGAGAGACTTCACCAGTGGGAAGGTTATTCCTGAGAGAGTCTTCGAGGGATTGTCAGATCCAATGAAAAAGAAGTGGGTTGCAAGGTATGAAGATCTTGTTAAACAATATGAGACAAAGGGATCATTTCAAGGCGAGCTAGGTAAAGGGTTTATTAAGAAAGAACGATTTGAATTCTAAGGATTAATTATGGCTAATGGACAGGGACAGGAGAAGGTAAGTCGAGCCCGGAAATTATACAACACAATGAGTGGGTCTTTCGAAATGGCAGATGACTTCGAGACCTTCAATACTAAGCTATATCAGGATGAAGGGAATAGAAGGAAGGCTTTCGATACCATGTCAGGGTCATTTGATATGGGAGCTTGGGATGTGTTTAATCAGAAGCTACTGGATGAAGCACCGGATGCTCCTTCGGCTGAGAGTTCCTTTGCTCAAGACTTCCAAGCAGCTAAGGCATTCATTCCTAACAAGCAGACTCTATCAGGAGCAGCTAGCATATTCGGAAATGTGGTAGGGAAGGTAGCAGAGTTAGGACAGTTTGTTAAGGAGAATATAGGAGGTATGCCTATTGGAACTGGTGGTCTTACCATTGGTGGTGCTCAGGGCGGAGTTGAAGCACTGGGAAATATACCAGTTGAACCTGGTGGTGAGTTCGCTAATGTGATTGGTAGAGCCGGTGGACTTCCTGATGTTGATAGAGCTATACCGTTGAAAGAGTCTATTCAAATACCTATGGCTCCTATTAGTAAACTCCTACCTGAGACAATCCCGGAATCGTTTAGGAATCTACCTATACCTACCCCTGGTGGTGGTGTGTTATATTCTCCCGAAACTAATGAGATGTTATTTGGTGGACTGAGAGGATTAGCATTACTTGGAGAAGGTCTTAGCACACCGATGAATATAGGGCTCCTTCTTGGAACAGCAGGATTATCAGGTGGAGGTAGTAGAGCTATCTCAGCATTGTTTAGTGTTGATATGGCAAGGGCTTTACCAGAACTAACAGGTCAGTTTGTTGAGGCGGTTAAGGCAGGGGATATACAGAAGGCGGCTGAGTTATTAGTTCAGGCTGCTGGGACTGCTGCCTTTGCTATAGCTGCTGGGAGACATGCAACTAAGGGAAGGAGTAAGAAAGACGTTGATGTATTTAAGGATGCATTCAAACCTGAGGATCTAGAATTAATGGAAACCCTTATGAAAGAGAAAGGGTTTGAGACCAGTATGAGTCCTGAACTCCGGGCTGAGGTTAGGGAAGGAATAGGGAGACTAACCAGTGTTGAGAAAGGGGTGAAGGAGATTCAGAAGGTAGCTGAGAAACCTATCTCTCCTATCCAGAAGAAGTGGGAAGAGAGTCAGGCTAACTTCAAGAGGAAAGAGAATCTTGCAAAGATCAGGGAAGAGGATTCAATGCAAGAGTGGGCAGAGAGGTATACAGATTACTATGAGGAGGGGATTAGGACAGGAGAGTTTAGGAAGGATATAGCTGATCCTGTTCGGGAGATTGCAAAGGAGACTGAGTCCCTATATGCAGATGATGTTAAGCAACTCCTTGAGTTTGAGAATTGGATAGAGAAGGAACAGGCAGGTGAGATAGGTTATACGAATACGGATAGGACTCCTGGGAAACTTAAATCTACTATTGTTGATGAGAGTCAAGGGAGAGTGTCTCAGGCACATTTGGATAAGATAGAGACTGCTGTTAAGTTTGCAGAGTTTCGCTGGCCTAAGTTGATGAAGAAGGTTGATAAGATTAAGGTGTTAGATGCTGAGACGTTTGGTAGGAAGGTTCAAGCACCTAGATCACTTAAACCTTTCGTATCAGCATATTATGAAAGTAAGGTTGTAAAGGGATCGCCTCTCGATGTAGCGAAACAAGAATGGTATAGACTAACAGATGAACTTGACTCAGCTACTATTCAAGGTAAGACAGATACAAATCTAATGGATAGAACATTAGAAGCAAAAAAGAAGTATGATAATTTACGTAACGCAGCTGAAGGAAGAGGAAGTAGAACAGGAAATCTTATTATTAAAGCAGAAATTACATCTGGAAATCCTTATGGTGAGAGTCCTCATCCTACTATTCAAGGACAGTTTGAGAAAGGAACAAAGTCTTATCTTAATGATATAACTCATGAAGCTAAGCATAACTATGATTGGAATAAAAGGAACAGGAATGATGTTAAGTATGCTGAGGAGAAAGGTAGAATAGAAGAAGAGACATCTCGATTTGGAGAATCTGCTGTCAAGGCTTACACCAAGTTCCTCGAAGGTGGAAAAGAGATGATGAAAGGTCTAGCAGAGTTATTGAAGGTAGATCCTAATACTCTCCAAGCTGTAATCCTCCCATTCAATCCGGGGAATTATAAACAATTCTTACCACACTTTAAGAAAGGTTGGAAGGCTTATAAAGAAGCAGGCAAGTCATTTGAGTTAATGAGTAGTGATCTTATTAATAGTATGGGTGAGGGTGTTAAGCCTTACTTGGAGAAGTTTGGAGCTGAGTTAGCAGAGGGAAAGATAAGAGCACCTGAGGTTGATAAGGCTCTTGAGAAGGATGACAGTCCTCCCATTGAACATCCTGTTAATCAAGATGCAGCTGTAGTTACAGGGAGTGCTGACACTACTCCACCTACTCAGTTTAAGGATCTTAAATCAAACCTAAGCGATTGGCTCATGAGTCCTGAGTATGCACTCATTGGTGATCCGAAGAGACCTAGGAAGAATGTATCAGAAGCGGCTCAGACTCAGGTCAGTAATACCATAGACGCTGAGACTAACTTCCGCTGGGAACATAGTCGGGATAGGATGTTCTTTGATGAGATGTTGAGTGAACTCCGTAGGACTCCTGAGGGTAGGAAGATCAGTCGGAATGAATTTAGAGATAGGAAGAAGGGATTAAGGTCTATGATCAAGATGCTTTATGAAGGTGATAAAGCTACCTTGACTGAAATGAATAACAGACATCCTGTTACCTTTGAAGTTGCGAGTAAGATGAAGACTTGGTTCGAGGGAATGAGAGAATATATTAAGGCGTATAAGAGGGATATCTTCCGTAAGCAAGCACCTGAGGATATAGCAAGAGCCCTTGATGATTGGTATCAGGAACCTAATATACCTCTTGAGTATATTGCCAGGGAAAGAAATATTGATCTAAAGGAATTTACTGAGTATGTTAAGGAATATCAGGAGATAGACAAGTGGGGATTTGATGAGTATGTTACTAATATAGAGGTAGGTCCTTGGAAGGTGATGAGGGAAGAGATTAATGCTGAGACCGGTCAGGTAGAAACTCATGTGGTTGCTATAGGTAGGAATAAGAAGGCAGCATTTGAGAAGGCTAAGGATATAACTAAGGAACAACCTGGCATAGGACCACTTAAGGTTGAGGCTGACTTTGCCCGAACCGATCCGTTGAAGCCAAGTAAGGAGATACTCAGAGGAGAGGAAGATATCTTCGATGCGATTATAGCCTACTCGTTTAAGATAAGACAGAGGGCTAACCTCCATCCACAAGAGATTAATCTTAAGATGGCTAAGGAAGCACTGCCTGGAGATCTTCCACCTAATGTGGTTAGTTTACTGGAGAATCAACTTGACTATGCAGGGGGGAAGTACTTCATGAGTGATAGACTAGCCGATGGAATTGTTAGGGATCTAGCTGAAGGATATGGACATAACTGGGATCAGTTGACTAAGACTCAGAAGGCTTTTCGAACTGCTGGGTTGGAAGGATTAGCGGCAAGAACCAGTTCATCTATTGCTAGTCGAGGTATTGCTCAAGTAAGGAAAGTGATTGGAAACCTTAAGTTAGGTTATAGAGTAGTAGGGGGATTAATTAATGCAGGTGGTGGCTATGGTCACACCTGGACTAAAGTTGGTGTTGAGTATATGGTTAAGGCAGCGAAGTTTAAGAAGACTCCTGAGGGTAAGAGGTTTATAGTTCAGGAAGAGCCATTCATGGGGATGGACTTTGTTGCTGATATCAGTGGGAAATTACATGTTAAGGGAAGTAGATTAAGTCCCCTTCATATATTCGGTATGCCTGAGCCTGGGATCAGGAGAACTTCACTAGCTGCAAATTATCTCTATGCTAAAGAGAAGATGAATATGAGTGATACTCAGGCTAGGATGTTTGCAAGGAGGAGTAATAGATTCCAGTCATTTGTCTATAATGCAAGTGCTATTAATACTACACTTAGAACTCCAATAGCAGGTAAATTATTAGGACAATTTAAGACATACTTATCTAAGGAAATAGAGTTTGTCCATAGTCTAAGGGGACAAGAGATAGCAAGATACCTTGGTATGCATATGGCTTTAGGTGGACCAAGAGCAATAGTTTATATGATAAGGTCTATTCCTATTCTTGGAGCTCATCAGATATGGGACAAGGTAGATGATTGGATGAACAAACAGACTGTTGATCTTCCACTGATAGGACCTGTTAGTCCACTAGGAGGAATAGCAGGAGCACTAGGGGCTGACATTACAGCACCAGCTGCATTTCAATTACCAGGAAGTCCTGAGGAATGGGGAGGACCACTATCAAGTGACCTTACTACTGCATATAAGAACATAATGAAACCTCTAATCGAAGGAGTTGATCCCTCCCTAATTCAAGGGGATGCTATTAAGTGGGTTAAGAGTCTTGCCCCTATTGCGAAGAATTGGGATGAGATAGTTAAGAGTGTAGTGGATGATGATGGCTGGGTGTGGGATGAGAATAAGCAGGTTAAGTTATATCAAGTAGGTGATTGGTTTGACAGATTCATCATGGCATCAGGTGCTCCAATACTGGAGAAGACCAGTAATCAAATGGCTAATCATATACTGGATGAGGGTATGAGAGTTAAGCAAGAGAATAGGAGAAGGGCTTATCGTGATGCGACTAAGGCGTTGAGACAAGGGCAAGCTATTCCTGATCATGTAGTGGAGAACCTAGGAGTCTGGGGATTAACTGGGGAGGGACTTAGAGGGAAATTAAAAAGAGCTCATCTCAATCCAGCACTGAGGAGATTGGTGGAGGCTGAGTTGACTGAAAAGATCAGAGCTCTTGAGATATTTGAAGGGATTCCTGGAGGGAGATAGTTAGGTTATAACCTATGGAGACTAATTGGTTTCTTAGTCCATAGTTTTCCTCCAGGTGTATCTATAACAGTCATTTCTATACCAAATACTGTGAATACAAATACTCCTGGACAACCCTTCTTCTCCCATAGTCTGTATAGAAGATCAGGGTTTATGTTATTCATCCAAGGCTTATCTGTGAAAACCTTGTTATTCATTTCTCCTTCCTCCACTTAGCCATCAGGGTTTCGTGAAGTATTGCCCTAAGCATTATAAACCAACCTAAGAAGAATAACACATACCATATACTACAAGTGTGACATCCTTTTATCTGATAGGTTGCTTCTATTAGATCATTAAGGAGATACCCAACCGCAACTGCACAGAATAACCAACCGTACTTAAGAGTGTGCCAGAGTTTCATATTCTTATACCAGCGGAATACACGATAGAAGTTAATTGCATCTCCAATAGTGTTTAGGATTATGAATAGATTTGTGAATATGAATACTAGTGTGAATGATTTTAACATGAGTTGTTCTCCTTTTATTCTATCATCCAATTACTTAATAGCTTCTTTTGAATTACCTTAGATGGTATCTCATTATAGTCTATATATACCATCATTTTAAGTTCAATATGCTGACTAGCCTGTTTTAATAATACATGAAAAGCCTCTACAGCCTCGTCAAAGGCTTCCTTCTCTGAAGCATCTCTTTCTGTTATTCCTTGATTCTTAAACCATTGCTCATGGACTCCATCTTTTATACAGAATGATACTATCCATTCCCAGTTGTTGGGTCGTTGATACAGTTTTAAATACATGATATGGCTTGCCTCCCATAATTTATTGGTCGTCAGCGATTCTATCTTCTTTATCCTGTTCCATTTTAAATACCTTCTTCCAATAATATCTAAATAAGAATATCACTATTGGAGAAGCTACTCTCATTGCATGAAACATTGCATTGAACTCAGCTGTTTCTTTTAAGAACTCTTGTGGAGTTGTCTTGAGTTCATTTATACTCCTTTCAGTTTTCATTACCCAACGGAGATGGTGTTCAAGAGTCCAGGTGTTGTCCTTTCTCTCTTCTAACTCATACCCACACCTACATCCATCGTAATCATCACTTGCTTCAACACACATAATTAGGTGCAGGTATAGAGTTGAGGCCTTTAGGTCTTCACTAGGTGTTTTGGTTATAGCCTGGTCGATTTGTTCCTCACTTACTATCCCTTCATCCTTCAAGTAACCAAGGATAGCAAGGGCATCGTTAGGGTTTAGTTTCATCCTTCCTCCTTCTTCAAGTAAATAATATTAACATCATTGCCTGTATGAACTCTCTTACAAAACTTCATATCTACTAACGTATCAAGACACTTATTCATCAAATCTCTATCAGCATTGAAGTAGAACATATTTATTAGATCTGAGTAAGGCATAGTCCCTCTCAACCCAATCTCTTTCATCACATCTGGGATCAGTTGAGCAATAGGTGAAGTGCCAAAGCCAGTGAAGGTAGTGCTCATCTTCCTTTCAACCTGTCGGAGGTAGCTAATAGCAGTCTCGAAGTTTTCCTTGGTCAGTATCATCTCGCTGCTATGGCTGGCTGAACATATCATACAGAGCTTAATAATATGTGCAGCCCGGCGATTAAAGTATCCCTCAAAGCGGACGTCCTTGAAAGGAGGGACATCATCTTCAGCTGCTCTCCACTTAGAGTATTCCTCTATCCATCCCTCAGACATTTGAAACTCACCGTGCATACTTCGGATCAGTTCCAGATCGTGGATTAGTTTCTTACGAAGCTCTATCTCCTCCGGTGTCTCCACTGGGAAGATTACTAACTTTCCCTTCTTAGCCTCATAGACGAAGATCATTCGAGATGTTAGTCCGCCTCCGATTGCATCTTGAGGAAGGGTTGATTGGATTAGGGTGGGAGTTGTAGCTCCTAGGAGATTAACCCAGACATTTATTATCTTCTCCTTGTCACGTCCTATTGTCCTCTTAGTCCAATCATCATCACAGTCGAACCAGTTGCATAGGGTAGCCATTAGGTCAGTCTGGTTTGTGCCGAGGAAGACTGTGAACTCTTCTGAGAATACGGTTAGGGAAGCGTGGGAATAGATGCTGTCACCGAAGAGGGCGTCTTCCTTACAGTCTACCAGTTCCTGGACAAGTGCAGCACCGGTTGAGGCTTCCACTGCGATCTTTATTCCAAGCTCTCGTATCATCTTCCTAGCCGGCTTCATTGCTGTTCCCTTCCTGCAACCGCTAGGGCCTACTAGGACTATATACATATTAGGGTATATCATCCCCATCATAGGGATACTGACCTTACGTTGGAGAGCTGAAGCGACAGTGGAGATAGCTACCCAGCGACGATAGGATTCAGGCGGTTCGGTCTCGTTGGTGTAGATTAGGTAGTTAGATATCCAGTCGGTTACTTTACGGTTAGTCATTAGGCATCCAGCATGATATGGACATAGTCTTTACGTTGTGAACATGAGACTCTCTCAAGACTACCAGCTAAAGCTTTGTCTCCTTCTCTTCTTATCATCCATCCGTTAGTGGTTCCACATAAGTTTTCTATGTTGGCAAAATCTCTAACTTCATCATCTGTCCAATCCTTAGGGACACAAACCTGCATGTCTAATATACCCTGTTTAGTTACCATTGCCTCTTTCACTCCAGACCTCCTTTAAATTATTAGCAACTCCTTCAATACTATCACTAGTTCCAACCTCCTTCATATCTTTCATATTCCTGCCCACCTTACAATCCACCGGTATAACCATCTCTCTACCTTTCCAACGGATGGGTGTTTCGAGATTTCGTTTGAGATCAAGGATAATCTCAGCGTGCCGTCTCCATCCAATAGTAAGAGGTATCTGGAAGACGAGGGAATCGTGAACCTGATTGAGCAATTCGACTGGGGCGAACTTATCTTGATTGTAGTGGACATAGTTAAGTCCCTCCTCATTTATCTTAGTAGCGACAGTGGATTGGGGGACATAACTGTATGCCTCCTTAAACAAGCCATCTCCCCATCTCTCCATGAACTTCCTCTTCCTTCCATAGCAGTTGGTTAGGATTCTCCGATCAGCTCGGAGTGCTTCCACTACCCACTCCCAGTAGGAGTTTTTAATATTAGGGTAGAGTCTGTGGTAGGCTAGGTAGATCTTCTTAGCACTTATTTGATCACACTCATACTTAAGGGCAAAGCTAACATAGCCAAAACCATAGTTGAAAGCATGATTAGCTTGCTTACCCCAAAACCTCCAACTCTTTGTTCCATCACCAAGGTCACATGTTGTTCCTTCATTGTACCACTGCTTAACCATCTCTGGAGTTATATCATTACGTCCTAGGATTATGTTTGCAATAGCCGCACCAGTAGCAGAGTGAACATCATCACCATCTTCAAACTGTTTCCACATAAGAGGTTCAGGAGCTATGAAAGCTACCAGTCTATTCTCTGCCTGGGCTAAATCTATATCATATCCCACATAACCTTCATCGAAGAGCATAAATTTTCTGAACTCCTCAGTAGTATTCTGTATATTACCACCTGTCTCCCATATTGTTTTACTTGAGCTGAGTCTACCAGAATCTGCTGCTCCTACTGGGTTGAATGAAGACCGGATACGTCCATCAGGATCAGCTATTGTAGTAAGATATCTATCGTGGTATGTAGATAGTTTCCTTATTCTAAGTAATATTGATGCTTCAGGAATTCCCTTATTCTGTAATCGTTTAAGAGCAGTTACATCAAGAGTCCAAGCTCCAGTTCCTCTCTTTACATAAGGAGTAAGATTCTTTTCCACGTAGAAGTATTGCATCATCTGTTTATCTGATGTAGTACTAATCTCTCTACCAGCCATACGACTAAACTTATCCTTAAGTTCTCTTATGTCTTTAGCTACAGATATTCTTTCAATCTTGACAGCCTCCACATCGAATTTGATTCCTCTCTCTTGCATGTATAGGAGAGGATTGCATACTCTATTCTGAATGCGATAGGTATCCTCATTTCCCATGTGATCTACTTCCCATTTTAGTTTAGAGAATACCTCATCACAGACTATACTATCCTTAGCATTGTAGATTTGGAAAGAGTCTGGATCACGTTTAGCATGTTTATGCATCTTACCTTCATCTTTGTAGTAAGGTATGCGAGTATAAACAGAGGCAATCCAATCAAGACCCTTTGGGAAGTCAGGACTTATGATAGCACTTTGTATCATTGTGTCCTGAGTATTACGAATAACTATACCATACTTACGAAACAGGAATTGTCTATCGAACATAATACCTTGACCAATTTTCACTACCTTGTCATCTTCGAGAAGGCTGGCGATACTATTCCAGATATCTTTTTCCTGATTGATAGGGAAGTATTCATAACCACTTGAATTTGAGAAAGGAATACTTATTGATTTCTCTCCTCCATTATATGAGAAGGATATATGAGTTACTTCAGGATTGATTCTAGTACATTCGATATCGAAAGCTATTATTTTCTTCCCCTTACATGTCCAGATAAAGTTCATTACCTGATCGAAGGAAGGGTTGATGATTATATTATGCTCAGGTAGTGGTAGTTCAGGGTGTTCTGACTCATACTTAGCACGAGTTAGATCATAGGTTATGAAGTATCTCCAGATATACTTACCTCCGTATTGTCCTTTGGTGTTGTATAGGCAAGCAGCCGGATGGATACAGGCGACTATCTTCTTTCCTGGTAGACGAGGGCTGAGATATATACTCCCCCTTCTCTTAGTAATCTTATGAGGATGTAGATCCATCAGGGTGAATAATGGTATCCCTCCCATTGCTACTATCACCTTGGCATCTATCTGCTTAAGCCTATCAAATAGGGATTCTCTTGCCTCCTTATAGTAATCGGTAAGGAGTGGTTCCTTCTTACTCAGATCAACCCAGGCTGTTATGTCATTGCTCTTCTTCTTACTATCAGCTGGTCTGGTTTGGAATACATTGTCTATGTAGGTTATCGACCTAGGGATTTGTGCTACGGAGAGGAGTTGATTGAACAACCCTCCTGCTCTTCCGGTAAAGGGTATTCGTTCTCTCTCCTCATCCTTCCCAGGTGCCTCGCCTATTATTGCTATAGGAGCATCAGTAGGTCCTACGGCTGGGACGATGATAGATTGCATTGTTATTCCTCCTTCATTGGATCAAAGTTCTTAGCTTCCTTGTGAAGAGGAGTTTCTGTTAGTTCTACTTCTTCATAAGTCTTATCAAATATCCCTGGCTTGCATGGGTAGAATTCTCCTTCAACTCCCTTGATGATCCAGTCATACATATGCGCTCTCATGGTTCCTTCTCTTGTATCTATATCAATCTCTCGTTCAGGTAGTAGTAAGCACTCCCATAGAACTCTACCACTGCACCATTCTGCAACCATTGATATATTAGTTGTGTGTATCTGAACTGCTTCAATCACTACAGGTTTCTTACGATACTTTTTCATTTCCTTTTCTCCTTATCCTTAACCCAATCCTTCTTCATCCTTCTGTATTGTCCTACTGTTAGACCAAGACGTTGGGCAATTCTTCTCAGTTGTTTAGCTCTCTTTCCTCGCATTATTTATCTCCTTACTGGAATTAATTCATCAAGATCATCAAAGACTACATAGTTTGGTCTACTTGGATGCCACTTATCTCCATCACAGTATACATCATAGTATCTAACTCCATCTCTGAAGTTAACAGGAAGCCAATCCTCAGTAAATAGAGGTTGATTCATTATCCTAACCTCTGGTGGTGGTATATCCTCTCCAAGTAATCTTGGAACAAGAGGTATACTTGGGAGGAGGGATAGGAATGTTCTACGGTTCATCTGTATTCTCCTCCTTCGTTTTTTTATAAGAACTATAATCTCCAGCACTATTCCTTCCATGCTCTACCTGCCAGATGAATGTGTTCTTGTTATCCTGGCTACTATCACAACCAACCCCTTTCCCACCAAGATTATCTAAGGCGAGTAGACCACTACCACTTCCCAAGAAAGGGATGAGAACATTTTGATCCTTCCTAATGAATGTGTAGAATAGATCCATGTATAGTTCTACCGGCTTGGGGGTCAGATGGTCGACATTCTTGAGGGAGACAGTAGGGTAGCTGAATATATTATTCCTTCCTTCCTTATTAAGACAAGCCTTACCTTTGCGGGCGTAGAAGAATGTCTCATAAGAGGATCCCATATAACGGTCAGGCCAGTTGGTCTGTCCGGTTCCCTTACTCCACAGTCCAGCTATTCCATTGCAATCGAAGCCGGCTTCTCGGATACTTTTCTTAACAAACTCATACCAAGGTTCTTGAGCGAACCACATGATGAGCCATCCAGCATCCTTTAACAGGCGATAGGATTCTTCTAATATCATATGAGTGCTAGCTGTATATTGCTCAGGAGTCCATTCGTTGTATTTCTTTTTCTTATCCTTCCCTCCTCCTCTCTTCTGTCCACCTTTGTTTAGTCCGATGCCAAAGGGAGAATCGACTTCAATCAGGTCGAACTCCTTATCATCTATCTCTCTAATTATCTCAAAGGTATCTCCGACTATATAGCTGTCGATTAGTTCCTTCTTCTTCCTCTCCTCAGGTTTGGCTACTTCTCTCACTTCAACTCTCTTAGCTAGCTCATCAATGAGTAGCTTCTCCTTCATCTTAGCCCACATCTTATTTGCTTCGTGTTTGTTCTTACACTTGCCAAGTTCGGGAATCTCTTTTATGGCTTTGCCAAGTTCAATATCAGCAGCAGTTTGTGTAGGAGATTCATTGAAGATATCAGCGGTTTCTTTAACCGAGTGTCCAGTCCAGGTCTCTCCTCCTCCCTTACTCCTCCCACCCTTCAATTCCACCTGAGTCTGGTGGATTCTTAACTTAAGAGATGCCTCTTCAACAAAGGTCATGTCCTTCCGACTAACATTCTCTACCAGCTCCACATATAGTTGAGCGAGGGGTGGTAGATCCTCAGGATATAGATTAGCCATAATGTGAGACCAGTTTAGATATTCAGTTACTGCAAGGAGGCGTCTACCACCGGCTAGGAGTTGATAACTCCAGGGTTTCTTTTCCTTCCCCTGTTGTTCCTCACTAATCTTCATGACTACTATAGGTTGGAGGAGTCCGACTTCCTTTATATCTTCGGAGAGCTCTTTAATCACTCCCATCTCTTCCCTCGTCCGGTTGTCAGGTTTGATTGAAAGGATGAGGATCTCCTCAATTGATTCAGGTTTGATGTTAGTGGTTAGGATGTTTCGCATTGGCTATCCCTCCATGTATCTAGCTTATCAACATTATAGAATACTGGTATCTTATTCTGCACTGCATATTCTACTTCCTTATCGGCACCAGGAGAGTCTCCTTCTAATCTAAGTAGAACATCACAAGCATCTATCCACTCAAGATCATAGGCTAGCCATATATCATATTCCTTATAAGAATGAAAATGCCAGAAGCCTGTGAGGTGAGGAATATATGGAATATAGTTATTATCGAGGAGTGTATCTGCTACTCTGACTGCATAAGCTATATTATCCATCGTATCTCCACCTGAGTAAGGTCCTGCTATATACACCTTAAGTTTTTTCATCATCAAGCTCCTTTATCATTCTCTCAAGTTCCTCCTTGCTGATTCCCAGTTTCTTAACAGCCTTTGATTTCTTCTCCACTGATGTGGTAGTGGCTGGCTTACGGTATAAGCGATTCTTCCTTATCTCAGTATGGTGGAGGAGAAGTTCCTCGTCTGTCATACTGCTTATTGATTTCTTAATGTCTTCAAGAATTGCCACTTGTTATCCTCCTTTCTCTTCTATATCATAGTGTTTCTTAAACTCAGCCAGACTCATAAAGGTTTTTGTATCCTCAGAATTTATAAAGAATAGTTGAAGTGGAGGATGCTTTCCCCATTCATTATGTCTGTATCTTACTATCCTAATACCTTTAGTCTCTGGATGTTTTACACCTATTAGATCCCGTATGTTGACAGCATGAGGATCAACAAGAATCAGCAACAGTTTCTTATCACTCATAACTCCCTCTCTTTCACTGCGTTCCTTACCTTCTTAACATCCACCTTCTTCTCTTTAACTGCATCTCTTATGGTCGGGGCAATGTCGAGTAGGTGGATTCTTTTATTCAGGATGTAACCTACTACAGCCCTGGGGTTTTCCTCCACACAGTCGAGTATCTCATCGACTATGGTCGACATGAATGAAGATGCTACTCCATGACCCAAGGGTTTGATGCATTTATCATAGCGCTTCCGAGTGTTCTCACTCACCTCGAAGACTATACGATATCTTTCCACTGGTTTCTCCTATTGGTTAAATAAAAAAGAGGTAGATGTCAAGTGAACCTATCCTACCCATCGTTTGATAAGTCCAAGATCGTCTACCTCTTGTCCTTTACTTCCTACTTAGCAGCAATGAACCTTGCAACCTTATTGACGAATCCATTAATGTCAGCGTATTGAGGATCATCCTCTGCTTTCATACTTACACTGGCTGATGCTTCCATGTTGATTAGTTCCTTCGTATCAAATGGAGGAGTAGCTCCGAAGGCAGCATAGAAGTCACGTAGGCCTAACTTGCATCCATTACTAACCCTGGCA
>SDBV01006608.1_pt1 | contig 16028 bp, 20 predicted proteins | sample 2277081 | NCBI WGS metagenome assembly SDBV01 (sample SAMN10402039, study PRJNA504765) | marine sediment metagenome | isolation source: marine sediment core GS10_PC15, 223 cmbsf | place: Arctic Ocean: Southern Knipovich Ridge | collected 2010
GGTTAATATGGAAGATATATTACAGACATCATTTCTTCAGAACACGGTTTTAGATTACCTTATTTTTCTATTAACTTTTTTAACTGGTGTCGTTATTATCCGGATATTCAAAAGCATTGTTTTACACCGCCTCAAAGCATGGGCAAAGAAAACCGCTACAACCATAGATGATTTTTTGATTCATAGCTTTGAGAAGACATTGCTTCCCATATTTTACTTCGGAGCATTCTACCTATCTACACGCAGTTTAACCTTAAATCCTGCCTTAAGTAAGGTTATTGATGTTTTAGGAGTAATTCTCCTAACTATCTTTAGTATTCGCTTTTTAGTGGCAACAGTTAATTATGCACTTGAGACTTATTGGTTAAAGAAAGAAAAGGATGCAGCCAAGAAACGCAGTCTCAAAGGAATCCTCACAGTAATAAAGGTAATCATCTGGGGTATTGGTATTGCTTTTCTCCTGGACAATTTAGGTTTTAAGATTTCTGCAGTAGTTGCCGGCTTAGGCATTGGCGGTATAGCAATTGCCCTGGCAGCCCAGACAATTTTAGGGGATTTGTTCAGTTATTTTGTAATATTTTTCGACCGTCCATTTGAGGTCGGTGATTTCATAATCATAGACGATTTTTTAGGGTCAATTGAGCATATCGGTATTAAAACGACAAAGATACGCAGTCTGGGCGGAGAACAATTAGTGTTTTCCAATACTGACCTCACCAATTCTCGCCTGCGGAATTACAAAAGAATGACCAACCGCCGCGTAGTTTTCAAGCTTGGAGTCACGTATCAAACCTCCCTACAACAGTTACAGGAAATACCGGTAATAATTACAAATATTATTAAAAATGTTGACGGCTCAGCCCTTGACCGCGCACATTTCTCCTCCTATGGGGATTTCAGTCTTGTCTTTGAAGTTGTCTATTATGTTATTGGCGGCGACTATACCAAATACATGAATATCCAGCAGGAGATTAATTTTAAAATTAAAGGAGAGTTTGAAAAACGAGGAATTGAATTCGCTTACCCGACGCAGACGCTATTCTTAGAAAAAACAAAAGATAATAATTAAGATATAGGAATGAAATACGGGGAAAAGGCAATCTCAAAGGCTAAGCTAAAAAAATGGCTAAATCCGTATCCTGACAGGGACTATAACATAGAGATAAATTTTCCCGAATTTACATGCCAGTGTCCCCGTTCTGGTTACCCTGATTTCGCAATAATAAAAATCAATTATATCCCTGACAGGTATATTGTAGAGCTCAAGTCCCTGAAACTTTACCTTAACAAATTTAGAAATCAGAGTTTATCCCACGAGTCCGCAACCAATAAAATCTTTGATGACCTTAGAAAACTCCTTAAACCACGCCACCTCGAAGTAATCGGAGATTTCAATCCAAGAGGGAATGTCAAGACAGTGGTAAGAGTAACGCTCTAAAAATTTCAAAATTATTATTGCAAAGTTAGCATTTAATAAATGAATTGAAAAATAAATTTGCCGCAGGCTCGTAGAGAAATGTTAATTGTTAATTTTGCAATTTGAAATTAAACATTCAGTATCTTCATCCCCTTACCGATTGAAACAGCTGATTTTATAGCATTCCATACAAATTCATTTGCCTTAACAACTGATTCTTCGACATCATAACCAAGTGCAAAGCATGCAGTAATAACTGACGAAAAGACGCATCCAGTACCATGATATTCGCCATCAAATTTTTCTCTTTGTATAGATATAAAATTCTTGCCGTCAAAAAGGATATCAAGAGTTTTCCCCTCAATATGCCCGCCTGTGATTATCACTGTCTCAGGGCCAAATTCCTTAAGACTTGCTGCTGCTTTTTTCATGTCTTTTTCATCTTTAATATTTATCCCTGTGAAAAGTGATGCCTCGCTAATGTTAGGGGTTATTACCCTGGCAAGCGGAAAAAGACATTGCTTTACAATTTCTACCGCTCCTTTTTTAATCAGGGGAACACCAGAAGATGAAACTACCACCGGGTCAACAACAATATTTTTTAATGCATACTGCTCTATTTTTTCAGAGACAATCCTAATAGCTTCAATGCTGTATAACATCCCTGTTTTGGAAGCATCAGGACACACATCCCTGAGGAGCACATCAAGCTGTGTTGAGAGAAAATCTGATGGCAAATCATATACATCAAAAACACCCTCTGTGCTCTGGGCAGTCAGAGATGTCAGGACGCCAAGACCGTATACTCCTAATGATTTAAATGTCTTTAAATCTCCCTGAAGCCCTGCACCGCCTATCGGGTCAGAGCCGGCTATTGTAAGTGCTGTGGGTAAAGGCCTGCCCGGTAGTACAACTTCGAATTCGTTTGTTTTCATTTTAAATTAGCATAATATTTTTTAAGTCTTTTAGCTAAAAACCTGCGCCCACCTGTAGTTTTTAAATACCCTTCCCTTCTAACAGCATCTTCTAAATTTAAACATATTTCGGCATAAATAAGCTTGAAAGGTCTTCGAAATTTCGTAGAAAAAACGTTGCCCGCATTATGATCTTTTATCCTTTTTTTAAGATTAGTTGTAAATCCAACATATCTTTTATTATCTTTCAAGCTCTCTAAAACATAGACCCCGTAGTATAATGTTTTTTTGTCTGCTGAGATTTGAGACATTTTTAATTGCCCGGATATAACTATTTCTCCGGCGTGCCTGCTCGAAGTTGTACTACCGGGTATCAAAGACTATATCAAGTTGTTTATAATATTTTCAATGAGATTCTCAAATCGACCGAGAATGAGTGAAAGGCTGATATTATCTCGCCTTCAAACCGTTGGTTAATTTATGCCAGAACAAGAAGAAATATTAGAAGTAGTCACTAAAGAAGGTAAAGTCATCAAAACCCTTCCAAGGTCTGAAATACACGGCAACCCCTTGTTAATCCACAAGGTTGTGCATATCCTTGTATTCACTGAAAAGGGGGAGCTTCTTCTTCAAAAGCGTTCGATGCACAAGGATGTTGCCCCGGGGAAATGGGACACGTCTGTTGGCGGACATGTCAACTCCGGCGAAACACTTACTCAGGCAATGGAGCGTGAAATGGATGAAGAACTCGGCATTTCAACATGCAAACCGGAATTCCTCTACACCTACATCCATTCAAACGTATATGAAACTGAACTTGTACATACGTATTCGTGTATCTATAACGATGAAATCCGCTTTAATAAAGATGAGATTGATGAAGTAAAGCCATGGAGTATTGAAGAGATAAATAAAAATATCGGGAAGAAGATTTTCAGTGATAATTTTGAGCATGAAATTAGGACGTATATTGAATTTAGAGATTCGAAAAATAAATAACTATGAAAATAGAACATTATTCATTCGGCAGTATTACAATTAACGGAAATACGTATACTTCTGATGTAATTATATTCCCTGACCGCGTTTATTCATCCTGGTGGCGCAAAGAAGGACACCTTCTGCAGGTCACAGACCTTAAAGACGTTATTAAAGCTAGACCAGAAGTGTTAATCGTGGGCACCGGTGCATACGGAGCAATGAAAGTTCCGGAGCAGACTATTGAATATCTTAAATCAAACGGAATTGAAGCGTATATTGAAAATACCAAAAATGCCGTAGAGCTTTACAATAAGATTGCCTCTAAAAAATCAGCCATAGCCGCTTTACACCTTACGTGTTAACCCACTCAATTCATAAACATTCTCAAGCCTGCCTCCACACCCTGCAAGACGGGGCTATTCATGGTTATTTAAACAATTTGGGCTAAGCGTAATCACAGCATTACTTCGGAATGATAAAATAGAAATTATTTCCATATTGTGTAGTTTCATAACCAACTATGCCTCCATGAATCTCAACAGCATTTTTTAAAAAAGCCAGTCCATGTCCTGTACCCGGCTTGTTTAAGGCATTTGCCCCACGATATTCTTCTTCAAATAGTTTGTCCCGTTCTTCCAGAGGGATATGCTGCCCGGTACTGAAAACATTGTACTTGCCGCCGTCCTTACCAGGCCCAAAAAAGTCTTTAATAATCTCGTGACCATACGACATATATTTCCTTGTTTCACCTGTGTCATCAGTAACTTCCTGTGTGTATTTAAGCGCATTTGAAAACAGATTGGCATAGACCTGAGCTATCAATCCAACATCTACAACACTTATGACTTCTTCATGAGGAATGCCGCTGAAGCGGTCGTCTATTGAAATGTTCATTCCTTTAAATTGTTCAACATACCGCTCCAGTTGCGGTCGCACAACATCCTTTTTCATATTGCAGGACTTAGTGCGCAGAGTCAGCCGTCCCTGATCAAAATGACTCTTTCGAAACAGTGTTTCAATAAACAGGCTCATATTCTTATAATGTTTTTCTATGTTTTCCAATTCTAATGTTAACCCCTGGTTGACTTCTGTTAATTCTTTTAAAAGCTCTTCCAAACCGCCCTTATCAGTTTTTCCTGCTGATGAATATTCGGAAAAAAGCTTTTCTATTTCTATGTTCATCTTGATCTTTCCCTTAAGACCCCTCAGGAAAAGTTTATATATCATGTTGGGCACTATTATATTATGTTCAATGTCAGTAACAAGGGAGCGAATAAATTTCAGGTGCTCAACATTTTTCTCATACAGATATCTGTTGTGGATATTGAAACCAATGCGGTTCGCATATTTCTGGAAAAAGAGTTCATGATGCGCATTTCTTTTTTTAACCGGATACACCTCTAATAAACCGAGAACGCCATCTTTAATCTGAAAAGGGAGCTGGTCAATTAAGGTTTCCTTCCCGCGTATAGTCAATACAAGACTATCTCTATCTGTGTAATAAGGGGTTTCTTTAGGCATTACATTATCGGGAGGAGGTGTGTATAATTTATATTTCCCGCTTTCGGTCTTTGCCGTGAGTGCCAGTGCATTAAGCTTAGGGGCTACAAGATAAAGACAGGCTTCCAGGTTGAAAAAACTCTTGGGAATTGCCACACACAATTTATAGAAGTCTTTAATACTGTCAAACTCCTGTGCAAGATCAAAAAAGGTCTTTAAGGCGCCATTTTCTACTTGCGTAAAATTATACCTCTGGTAATCACCTTTTTTGGTTTCAATGCGTTCCAGTATATCTTTAAATTTTTTCATAACAAATTCAGATAAAAGAGATGATAAAACACTACTTGATTAGGTGCCGATATCTCAATTTAATACATCAACAGAAATTTGTAAACCCCGTTAGAGTTTTAAGTGTTTTTTCTGTCGGGGCAGGTCAGAAAATGAGATGGGGTATTGCATAATCAATCCTGCTTTTTAACCATTTTCAGCAACCCACTGTAAGAAACAGTCTTTACTCCAAGGGATTTTGCTTTCTTTAGTTTTGAGCCGGGATCTTCACCTAACACAAGATAATCAGTATTCTTTGATACTGAGCCCGATGCATGACCGCCCATGCTTTCAATAAGCTCTTCCACCTCTTCCCTCGGTCTGGGCAGTGAACCGGTTATTACAAAGGTAAGTCCATCAAAAAGGCGTTTTTCCGCACTGTCTCCTCTAAATTCAGGATTTGATATCTCTAATCCAGCTGATTTGAGGGATTTGAGGGTACAGAGATTTTCAGAATCATTAAAAAATTTTGATATTGAATATGCAATCTTTTCACCCATTTGTTTGATATTAATAACCTTTTCAGACTTTACATTGTACAAATCCTCAAGGGACTTAAAATTCCCGGCAAGGAGCTTTGCAGTATATTCACCTGCATGGAGAATACCCAGAGAATAAAGAAACCGTGCCAGAGTGGTCTTTTTACTTTTTTTAATCGCATCAATAAGGTTGTCAGCTGATTTTTCAGCAAATCTCGGAAGTTCAAGAAGGTCCTGTCTTTTTAGCCTGTAAATGTCAGCAAAATGCCTGATAAGCCCTTTTAAATATAAGAGTTCTACATTCTTCTCCCCTAACCCCTCAATATCCATTGCTGCTCTTGAGGTATAATGCTTAATGCGTTCCTGAACCTGTGCAGGGCAGTTTAAACCAATACACCGAAAAGCTACCTCACCTTCTTCTCTTTCTACTACCGAGTTACAGACAGGACATTTCTCAGGCGGTGGGAAAGGCTTTTCTTTGCCTGTTCTTTTATCCTTTATTACAGCTATAACATGTGGTATAACATCTCCGGCCCTTTCGACCACAACAGTATCTCCCCTGTGGATGTCCTTTCTTTCAATTTCATCCCAGTTGTGTAATGTGGAGCGCGAAACTGTAACCCCGCCAATTCTTACAGGCTCAAGCACAGCAACAGGAGTTATGACCCCTGTTCTTCCCACGTTTACGACTATCTCCGTTATTTTAGTTGTGCCCTGATGGGCAGGAAATTTATACGCTATTGCCCAGCGGGGCTCCCGTGTTTTTACACCAAGAAGTCTCTGGAGGCTGAACTCGTCAACTTTCAAAACAGCGCCGTCTGTTTCAAAAGAAAAATTATTTCTTTTTTTTTCAATTTCTTTAATGACAGTAACTGCTTTATCAATCCCTTTTACGAGTTTAATTCCTGAAGGAATAGGGAAATGCGCCTTTTCAAGCCACATGATAAAATCCCACTGGGTTTTAAAATCCAACCCCCTCGCAGCGCCCATCCCATAGCAGGCTAAGTGAAGCTTTCTTGAGGCCGTTACAGAAGAATCAAGTTGTCTTATTGCGCCGGCTGCAGCATTTCTCGGATTGGCAAAAAGGGGCTCATCCTGTTTTTCTCTTTCCTTGTTCAGGGCTTCAAGTTCCTTGATATCCATATAGACCTCTCCGCGGATATCCACCTCATCAGGCACATCCATCCCTTCTATTTTCAGAGGCACAGCTTTTATGGTTTTGATATTCATAGTAACATCTTCTCCCTCATAGCCATCACCTCTGGTCGAGGCGCTGAAGAAAGTCCCCTTTTTGTACGTCAACTCAATAGCAAGCCCGTCATATTTGGGCTCAACAGTGTATGCTACTTGTTTATCAGATTTAAGGAGCTTTTTAACCCTCTGGTTAAATTCTTTTACATCATCTTCAGAAAACGCATTATCCAGGGACAGCATAGGCTCCTTATGCCGGACTTTTTCAAACTTATCAAGTGGAGGAGCACCAACACGCTGGGTAGGAGACTCAGACAGAATATATTTGTAACGCTTTTCAATCTCTTTCAGGTGTCTGTAGAGACGGTCGTACTCCTCATCAGAGATAACAGGAGAGTCAAGAACATGGTAACGATAACAGTGGTAGTTAAGGTCTTTAACAAGCTTCTCTATTTCGCGCTTGATATTCTTAGGAATCTTTTCCATAGTAATCTACATTTAAAGATAGATTAAGGATATTTCTTTGGGCAATAGGGTTTAAGCGGTTTGTCGATTCGACCCTCGAAGGTCGATTCGACCGAGAATGAGTGAAGGGCTAATCCCATTGCCCATCTACTTAACGTTAAACTCTCCATGCCTATTTTTTTCAATAAATTCAACCAGAAGTTTCAGCGCCAAAAGGCTTGCCTGTTCTTTATTTGCTTCTCTGCCTTCATTTAATTTCAATTTTTGCGAAAGGGTTTCCCCCTCTTTACTTACCGCAATGTATATAAGTCCCTGTTCTTTGTCTTCAATCACATTTGGGCCAAGGTTGCCTGTGACAGAAATGGAATATTCTGATTTTGTCAGTAAGCGAACCTTTTCAGCCATCTCCTGCGCTGTCTCTTTGCTTACCATTCCATGAAGCTTCAGCGTCTCAGCCGAGACACCAAGAATGTCTTTTTTAGTCTCTTCTGAATAAGCAATAATTCCTGCTTTAAAAAAAGTGCTGGCGCCCGGGAGGTTTGTAAGATAATGGCTTATAAGCCCGCCAGTACATGACTCAGCAACTGAAAGGGTTATGCCTTTTTGCTTAAAAAGTTCATGAATTTTTTTTACGGTTTCCAAACCGTGCTGTTTCAGAAGACGTATTGCTCTATGTTTTCATCCGGTTAAAATAATCACTGCTTAGTTGTTTCGTTAATTTGGCAAGCAGTATTACGCTTATAAGGTTTGGTATTGCCATAAATATATTTGCTATATCAGCAAAATTCCACACCAGTTTCAAAGGAATATACGCACCTACCACAACAAGCACTGTATAAATAATACGATATGGCAAAACAGCCCTATGGCCAAATAAATACTCGGCACTGCGGTCACCATAATATGACCATGCAAGAATTGTGGAATATGCAAAAAACATTAGCCCCAATCCAACTATCCAGGCACCTGCTGTCCCTAAAGCCTGCTGGAACGCATATGCAGAAAGTGATGCTCCCTCAAGGCCTTCTGGTTTTGCATCACCCCAGGCACCCATGATAATTATTACAAGGGCTGTCATGGTACAGATGATAATCGTATCAATAAAGGGGCCTATCATAGCCACCAGTCCTTCTCTGACCGGTTCTTTGGTACGCGCTGCAGCATGTGCCATTGGCGCAGAACCAAGTCCTGATTCATTTGAGAATACTCCGCGAGCCACTCCGAAGCGAAGTGCAGTGCCAATAGCTCCGCCTCCGACAGCCCATGGGTTGAGCGCGTGGTTTATAATAGTGCCGAAAGCAGAGGGAATTTGTTCAACATTCATCACCAGGATTACTATTGCTGAGCCGCAGTAAGCAATAGCCATAAACGGAACAATGCGAGATGCAACTTTTGCAATACGCCTGATTCCGCCAATAATAACAAGACCAACCATTATTGCAATAAACACTCCTATAATGAGCTTATACTCACCTATCTGCGGTACAATGAACGTAAAACCATCTACTACAGAATTTGCCTGCACCATATTACCAATTCCAAAAGAGGCAATAAGTGTAAATACAGCAAAGGCACCACCTAACATGGGCAGTCCTAGACCGTTTTTCAAAGTGTACATAGGACCGCCTGATACCTCGCCGTCAGGGTGGATCTCCCTGAATTTAAGGGCCAGCACGCAGGAAGTATACTTGGAAGCCATACCTACAAGAGCAGTAACCCACATCCAGAAGACAGCACCCGGGCCGCCAAGGGCTATTGCTGTGGCTACACCAGCTATATTACCTGTACCGATTGTTGCAGATAATGCGGTAGACAAAGCCTGAAAGTGCGTAACCTCTCCGGGATCATCTTTTTTGTCATACTTGCCCGATATAAGCTGAAAAGAGTGTTTTAATCCCCGAAACTGAATGAACCGCAGTCTGATGGTAAGATAAAGACCTGTGCCGACAAGCAAAATAATTGAGGGTTTACCCCAGGCATAGCCGGCCATTATACCTGTAAAATCAGTCAGCAGCTGGATTATGTTGTTCATCTTTTACCTGCTTTTAACATGCAATGCCTACGAAAAATATATCCATATGGCTTTCCATTATAATCCATCTTTCCTGCTTTATGGAATAATTAATTGTTCACTGCATTAGAAATATCAGAACTTTCACTTATGCATGGTTGCTTTTTTAAGCAGATTTGATTTAATCTAAATTGTTGTTGTTTTTATTTTGAGATTAAGGAGGATTAATTATGTTAACAATATCAGATGCAGCTGCTGAGAAAGGGAAGCAAAAACTGACTGCTGAAGGAAAGGCTGACTGGGGATTGAGGGTTTATATGGCCGAAAGTAGTTGCTGCGGGCCTTCCTTTGGAATGAATGTAAATGAGCACCCCTCTAAAGATGATAAGATTATAGAAAAAAATGGACTTAAGGTTTTTATAGATAAAAATGCTTTTGAAAAACTAAACGGCATGGAAATTCATTTTGAAGAAACCAAAGAACACAGTGGTTTCACACTAAGGGGCTCTCAGCAACAAGCAGGAGGCCATAGCTGCAGCAGCTGCGGGTAAACTATTTAATTCCATTGTCTTTTTTGTTATTTTTTAATCAGCCATAGTAACCTCTCGCCGTCGCGAAGCCTCGCTATGGCGGAGCATGGCACAGTAACTCACCATAGAAAGAATTAACTTTTCGGTAAGCATTTAGTAATATTAAAAACTTCTTATAGCACCTATAAGTATTTTAAATTGGACGAACTAAGCCCTTCATGATACTGTGTTTATAAGTCTTTTTTGTTTTCTCACTTCTAAAGTGGATTATAATGACTTTTTAACATTTTTGTGAACGAATAAAAATGAAAACAATAAAAATTATAGGCATTGTTATTTGTTTGGTGGTTGTTATATGCCTTTCATATGCGGAAGGTGCAACAATTTACGGTCATAATAACACCACTATTTTCGCTTATGATACTACCACAGGTTTTATGATTGATTCTTTTCCAGCATCTTTATACGCTGCTAGTGACCTTACTTTTGGTCCTGATGGCTATCTTTATGGTACAAACACAGTAGATTATTCAATCAATGCTTATGATGTTTCAACAGGTTCTTTAGTAAATTCTTTTCCAACAATAGGTTCAGACCCTATACACCCTTATAGTGACTTAGAGTTTGGTCCTGATGGCTACCTATATGGTTTATACAGCAATATTGTTAGGGCCTATGACACATCAACGGGTGCATTTGTTAATTCTTTCTCAACAGCTTTCACTCCTACTGTAGGTGGAATTACATTTGGTTCTGATGGATACCTTTATGGTATATCTGGCGGTGCTATCAGGGCTTATGATACTACAACAGGTTTACAGGTTAAAGCTTTCTCATCACCTTTATACGCTAATAGTAACATAACGTTCGATACTGATGGATACCTTTATGGTATATCTAGCGGTGCTATCAGGGCTTATGATACTACAACAGGTGCACAGGTTAACGCTTTCTCATCAGCGGGTTTACCCCCTTATAGTGATATAGCGTTTGGTCCTGATGGCTTCCTTTATGCCTCAAACAACAGTGTTGTCAGGGTTTATGACACTACGACAGGTTTAATAGTTAATTCTTTCTCAACGGATTTTTACGGTGACAGTGGTATTGCTTTTCAATTAAGTGTTGTCCCTGAACCGGTAAGTTCTATCCTGTTTATTATTGGCGGAGCTACATTAGGACTAAGACGTTTCATACGAAGAAAACGCAATTAATCTAATTTTTATTTCTTTCTGTAATCAATATATTTCTATCACCCTCAAATTATTTAGCAGTAGGCGTAATAATCAAACGTATTTATTTAATTTCCCTGCTGTCATCCAGTATATAATGCTTTCTTCCGGTTGATAAATTGGTATGGCCTAACTATTTTGCTGCCTCTTTACGATTGCCAGTATAAAAATGAGAAGTAGGATGTTTTTTAGCATTTAGAGTCGAGTTTCTCTGCCAGAATTTACTTATTAATCAGATTAAACAACTTGTTGGCCTTTTCAGTGTCAAGGTTTTTCAATATCTTATATTCCTCCAAAGCAGAGCCTTTATCGTTTGTAGATAAATATATAACACCAAGATTGTAATGTGCTTTTATATCATCAGGCTTAATCCTTATAGCCTGTTTATAAGCCTCTATCGCTTCTTTATATCTGCCTGATTTTCTATAGGCAACACCAAGATTGTAATGTGCATCTGCATCATCAGGCTTAATCCTTATAGCCTGTTTATAAGTCTCTATCGCATCTTTATATCTGCCTGATTTACTATAGGCAACACCAAGATTGTAATATGTATCTACATCATCAGGCTTAATCCTTATAGCCTGTTTATAAGCCTCTATTGCTTCTTTATACCTACCTGATTTTCTATAGACAATGCCAAGATTATTATGAGCATTCGCATCATCAGGCTTAATCCGTACAGCCTGTTTATAAGCCTCTATAGCATCTTTATATCTGCCTGATTTATCATAGACAACGCCAAGATTATAGTGTGCCTTTGCAAACTCAGGCTTAATCCTTATAGCATGTTTATAAGCCTCTATCGCATCTTTATATCTGCCTGATTTTCTATAGGCAACACCAAGGTTATAGTACGTCCCTGCATGGTCAGGCTTAATCCTTATAGTCTGTTTAAAAGCCTCTATCGCATCTTTATATCTGCCTGATTTACCATAGGCATTACCAAGATTAAACCAATATTCTGCTGTTTCTTTATCTTGTGCAAAAACAGGGGAAATGATGAATATGCTCAATATAATTAATATAATTTGCAATTTCTTAATCATAATATTCCCAGTATATCAAAACAGGGAGGGAAGTCAAAATAGCCAGTTAATGACAACACCCACTAATCCTCAGTTTTAAGGTAGTTTGATATTAGCTATTACGGATGGAAATGTATAGAACAAAGCTTTACTCTTTCTGAAGTGGATCAATGCCAATATGTATTTTCCCGGGAGCCTTATCTGTAATAATTTTTACTCTTATTTCCCCTGGCTTTATTGTTCTATATTCTTTACTCTTTGCAGTAAGATCTTTAGATGTTCTATCATAAGACATTATTGGAACCGTAGGTCCACTCACATCAAATTTTTTAATAATGGCTTCATTCCCTGTTTCAAAAGATATAGTGAGCATTGGCACAACATTTTTGCCTACTGGGATAAGCTTAAGTGTAATTTCATAGGTTCCGTCAGGCATTGCATCTATATTATTGCTTGCGATTTTAAATGCTGTTTTTTTAGTTTTTTCGGAAAGTGTTTCAATTTGGGATTTTAGTTTATTTTCTTTTTCAAGAAAAAGATTATCTTTGCTTTCGTCAAGTTTTTTCCCAAAATAATAAGAACCAAAACCCCCAATAACAACCAAAAATCCACATATAAGTACAATAATATTGCAAGCAGTTTGCCAAGCCCCAAAATTCATCATTTTACTCCTTATCTTTTCTGATTATATTTCAGGATTATATATAAAGTTGACTGTCTAATCCAGAAAATAATTTTGTTGATTTCAGTTTGCAATCTTGCATTCCGAGGTGAAATTTAAAATGAAGGCTTCAGGAAGTTATTTGCAATTATGGATCACCATCCACAGTAACCCCACAGTAAGTAGATTTTAAGGTGAGCAGGTTTGTAACTTATTAATTTAAAATATTTTTAAGTAAAAGAAAATGGTGCCGAAGGCGGGACTCGAACCCGCCATACCCTCTGTAAACTATATAATTTCATTATCTTTTTTGTTATACCAAAAATCATCACAGACAACTCACAGACAAATTACTATTTAATTTCCTTCTTACTATTAACCCACTTCTTAAATGCTCCGGATTCTATTGCTTCCTCCAGAATATCACAGATACGTCCTGTCATTCGTGTTGCATCTTGCATTTCTTTTTTGGCCTCGTTGAACTCCTTATGCCCTCGATAAATAGCAATAATTGCCACTATCACAACATAGACAAATACAATCCATTGAAAAATTTCCATATTATTTAATTTCCTTTTTATCGCTTAAGATATAATGCTTTTTGCCAGTTGATAGATTAGTATGGCCTAACTGCTCCGCTGCTTCCTGGAGTGCTTCTCGTTCCTTCTTTTGCCGGATCCTGGACACTCTGGAATGTCTTGAAGCCTGCTGTAAATCAATATGCTCAATTCCTGCCTTTTCAAGCGCTGATGTCCATACAGCGCGGAGCCGGTCTTTATGATAAGGTGCTCCATTTTCCGTGAATAGATACTCATTACCATTCTTGTCTCTTGTATGCTCTCTTAATTTGCGCCATAATGAAAAAGACACCCTATACTCTTTTATAATCCCTGTCTTGGTCCTCTGCCTTAATTTATTATCTGAAAATACCCGGGATATAATGATTACCCCGTCTTGAAAGTCCTGAACCTTTATTGCCCTGAGCTCTCCTTGCCGCATACCAGTATCAAATAGGGTTTCAAATGCCAGTTGATGTTTTTCTGGAATATCAGCTAAAGCCGTCATTTGTTTTTCAATACCAAGCCATTTCTTCTCTTTCTTTGGTACAACTGTAAATCTCGGCAAATCAGGCACTATTTTTATGATATCTTTGTGATCTCTCAAGAAAGACCCAAAAACATTAAGAATATGCCTTATAGTCTTTGGTGCTAATTTTTCAGATGTTGTTTTTGACTCTGTTTCCAACAAATCATGATAGAATTTCTTAATATGATGAGCTCTTATATCCCGGATATCCATTTTCCCAAACTCAGGTAAAATGTAATCCTTTATGCGCTGTTTGATATTCCTGGCAGTGCTATGAGCCTTTGTATCAGCCTTAACCTCGACCTCATAACCCCTTAAATACTCAACTGTAAGATTTTCAATGCGGTAATGCCGGGTCTTTTTCGGAATCCAATCATCAGCAGTAAATGTATTATTATCCCAATCTCTGCGCATGGCCTCGAGCTGGCGGTGAGCAACGCGGTATGAATCAAAAGGATTGCCCTGGGGATCTGAATATAACCGGTCGGCTTTAAACTGCCTGGCGTCTATAATAAACCTGGTAGGAGCCCTATTCTTACAGCCATCTTGAGGACAGAAAATTCCAATGCTGTCCTTTACTTTAAATGGTCCTGCACAAATAGGACATCTCTGAGGCGTATATATGCGGCCAAGCATACAGAAATTGTTAACTTTTTCATCCTGAGATGTCAAGGTTTCTGTTAGCATTATTTTTGTTTTACATCAATAAATATGTTAGAATGAAGTATGAATAATAAAATAATAATTAATGGTGTTTTGATTGGCTCACTTGTTGTAGTGCCCGCCCTTGAAGCTTTACATTTAAAAGAAACAAAAGAATTCATAACATACGAACATACCCACGAAAACCATATAATATGGCCACAAGGACGCTTAATTACAATTGTGTCCACCACGAGCTCAGGCGACTCCACTAATATTTCAAGTTCTTTTCTTTCAAGCACTTAATATTCATCTCCGCTCTCATTCCGTATCGTCACAATACAGTGAGGATATCTCTCGTTATAATCAAAATCCACGCTCCCGGCTACTAACTTGTCATTATCAAATAACGCATCCTGGATACCCTTTCTGATGTTCTCCGGATCCGCATGTTTTTTGTTGCTGAAATAAATCATCACATTCAAATAAATCTTTTTTGTCGGCTTCCGCGGGAATTCATGATTTAACGATAGATTCCTTACCCACCTCTTCCATTCAAAGTATCTGCGTATTCTGTCCTTCTTCTTTAGATAATCGATTGACAGCTTATGGTCCGGAATATGCATCAGCTTCACCTGGCCCTGAGTCATCCGCAAGTACGGTACCGGATTACCGATTATTTTAAATACTATGTTCATTATTAACATCCATCAAATTCAGGTGTATTTTTAAGTTCATCCTCGGTCATTTCGTCAACTCTAATAGTTAATTCCTCTCCAATATCAATATCTGTTATAGGTACGGTATCTAATTCCGCTGTTAACATATCTATGAGCTGCTCTGGTGTCTCACAAACTATATTTTTGCTGCATCCAAAACCACCAGACATTAAATAAACTCTTTTTTTAGCCATCTTATTCACCTCTCTCATCCCATAAAATAATCATATAATCAACAACTCTTCTGGTACCACCCATAATCTAAGCGAACCTTTACAGGATATCGGTTCTTTAAGCGGTGTTATATCAGTCAACATCCAACCCCAGCGACCGTATGAATAATCACCATACATCCGTTCCAAAACCGGAATTTGTACTCTCAAATCTTCGGTCTTCTGCATACCAGTGATTGTTGCAAGACCAATTATTGCACCGAATGGCAATCGTTCAGGGATTCGGCCAAGCGCCCTTTCTGTCTCTGCAAATTCTCGTGCCAATCTCGGAAATTTCTTTGCAGCATGTATCGCTATCCTCCCACGGTAATTTGTCTTCCATGACCGCGTTTCTATTTTTTTATTCCCGAGCATAATCGCCGTGGCCCATGGCTGTGTCAAAGAAAGTGCTCTCATATAATCATTTCTTCCTTTTCAGCTTTACATCAACCTCTATCATTTCCCCGGGTAAAAGACTGATACCAGGGTTTTTAATTGGAATCCATGAAAAATAAAAGCCGAATTTAGGATCCCAATCCTGCTTTGTCTGGCTTAGTCCATAGATATTATCAACAGACCTTTTGCCGAGATATAGACTCATATAAGGGCCTCTACCTCCGCGAGCTTCTCTTTAAT
>SDBV01006609.1_pt1 | contig 16027 bp, 11 predicted proteins | sample 2277081 | NCBI WGS metagenome assembly SDBV01 (sample SAMN10402039, study PRJNA504765) | marine sediment metagenome | isolation source: marine sediment core GS10_PC15, 223 cmbsf | place: Arctic Ocean: Southern Knipovich Ridge | collected 2010
ATTAACTATGACCAAATCAATAGGTGTTATATTCTTCTCTTTAAGAATAGCCATATCTGACTGATTATCACGTCTTGCCAGGATACCACCATGTATGGAGGGGTGAAGTGTTTTTACCCTGCCATCCATAATCTCATCAAATTCGGTGACCTGATTAACTTCGATGACTTCAATACCATTTTCTTTTAAAAACCTGTAGGTTCCTCCGGATGAAATAATTTCAATCTCTTTACTTGCAAGTAGTTTTGCGAATTCTGCTATTCCTGTTTTATCATATACACTGATTAATGCTCGTTTTATCAAGTTAATCTCCCTCTATTATTTTATATGAACCTTCCGTCCAGTAACTGTAATTCTATTTTGACTGATCAGTTTTACAGCTTCCACAATCGCAATATGCTCTTCTTTAAGAATCCTTTTCTGCAGATCTTCCGGCGTATCATTGTACAACACATCAACACTCCTCTGCAAAATGATCGGCCCTGTATCCACACCGGATTCGATAAAATGTACCGTACAGCCGCTCATTTTCACACCATAGTCTATAGCAGCCTGATGCACATGCATACCATACATTCCCTTACCACAAAAAGATGGAATAAGTGCAGGATGGATGTTAATTATCCTGTTACGAAATTTTTCCAGTAATTTCCCTTTTAATATTGAAAGAAATCCTGCACAGACAATAAGATCGGTATTGTCGTCTATTATCTCCAGAATTCTGTCTGAAATTGATCCCCCAAAAACAAAAGTTGGAATATTTTTCGCACCAGCAGTTTCAATACCTCCTGCGCCTGTAGAATCACTGATTACTGCTGTGATTGTGCATTTAATATAACCTGTTTCAAGAGCTTTAATAATTGCACCCAGATTACTACCTGTACCGGAAATAAGGACTGCTATTCTAAACACAGAGTACCTCTTCCCTTTTTAATTACACCGATAGTCCTGGCGGAGAATCTGGATTTTTCAATTAGCTCCAGAGTCTCCTTCTCATCCCCAGAATCAATACAAATTACAAATCCTGTACCCATATTAAAAGTATGAAACATCTCATCCTCATCAACACCCTTGTTCATCAGGTAATCAAATACAGGATGGGTGTTCAATCTTTTTTTATCAATAACAGCATCATAATCCGAATTAAGCATACGGGGTACATTTTCATACAATCCACCCCCTGTTATATGGGCCATCCCTTTTATTTTAATCTTCTCTAAAATTTTCAGAATCGGCCGTACGTAGATAGTTGTTGGTTTTAAAAGTTCCAGACCAATCGAACTTCCTAAAAAATCTTCATCTAAATTTTCCACCAGCTTCCGGACAAGAGAAAAACCATTGCTATGAACACCGGAAGAATCGAATCCAATAAGTAAGTCTCTATCACTAATGGAGCTGCCGTCTACTATCCTTCTTTTTTCAACAACTCCAACAGCAAACCCCGCAATATCATACTCGCCCCTACTGTAAAAACCAGGCATCTCCGCGGTCTCACCTCCAGTCAGAGCACATCCTGCATCCAGGCATCCATCTGCAATACCTTTAACAATAGATGTGGCCTCTTCTGATTTCAGTTTTCCACATGCAAGGTAATCCAGGAAAAAAAGAGGCTTTGCGCCATGACAGAGGATATCATTGACACACATGGCCACACAATCAATACCAACAGTATCGTAGATTCCCAATTCAAAGGCTATTTTAAGTTTGGTTCCAACTCCATCAGTCCCGGAGACCAACACTGGTTCCTGATAATTTTTTAATTCATAAAGAGCAGCAAAACCTCCAAGAGATGAAAGGACTCCATCAGTAACAGTCCGTTTTGAATGCTCTTTGATTGAAGCAACAGTCTTATACCCTTCCTCTCTGTTCACTCCGGCACTACGATAATCAACCACCACTTTTCTCCAATACCTCTTTCCCTCTTCCAATCTGTGCCGCTACAGGATATATCCCTGTAAAACATCCCATACAGAAATTTTCTTCGCCCCCCAGAGAAGCTAAAAGACCTTCCCTGCTAAGGTAGCCCAGACTGTCTGCTCCGATAGTTTCATTCATAGTTTCAATATTGCCGTCACTACCGATCAACTCATTCCTGTAGGGTGTATCAATTCCAAAATAACAAGGGAATGCAACAGGAGGAGATGCCACCCGCAGATGTATTTCTGCAGCACCGGCTTCTTTAAACATTTCAACCAGCTTCCGGCTTGTAGTTCCCCGGACAATGGAATCATCAATCAGAACTACCCGTTTCCCCTTTACACTGTTTTTCATAACGTTCAATTTTACGTTAACAGCCCTCTCTCTTAATTCCTGAGACGGGGTGATAAACGTTCTTCCAACATATTTGTTTTTTATCAGTGTCATTTCATAAGGAATACCTGATCTCTTCGAATAACCAACAGCTGCAGGAATACCGGAATCAGGAACACCTGATATGATATCTGCCTCCACAGGACATTCATCGTAGAGTCTTTCCCCCGAACGACAACGCATCTCATATACATCGATCTCGTCGATTATACTGTCCGGCCTGGCAAAATAGATGTACTCAAAAGAACAGGTTTGACAGGAAGTTCTCTCCAGATTGTTTATGGACCGCAAACCATCTTTATCAGCAATTGCAATCTCTCCCGGCTTAACATCCCTTACAAACTCAGCCCCTACTGTATCCAGAGCACAGCTTTCGGATGAAAAAATCCAGGCATCATCAAGTTTTCCTATACAGAGAGGGCGAATACCGTTCCTGTCTCTGGCTCCAACCATACAGTCATTTGAGAGAATAATAATTGCATAGGATCCCTGAATAGTATTAGCAGCATCGCTTACTGCCTCAGGAAGGCCCTTCTTATAAGCTCTTGCAATCAAATTCAGAATAACCTCGGAATCTGAGGATGTCTGGAACAAGCGCCCGGTATCTTCAAGAAGGTCCCGTATGACATCGGCATTCACGATATTTCCATTATGACTTATACTCAAGGGACCCAGTCTGGTCTCTGCGTCAAGAGGCTGGGCATTCTTTAAATCACTGTTTCCAGTGGTAGAATAACGTACATGCCCGATAGCTGAAGCACCTTTAAGGACATTCAGTTTTTCTTTGCTGAATACCTCTGAAACAAGGCCCATCCCTTTTTGCACCTTAATTTCTTCCCCGTTACTTACAGCAATCCCTGCGCTCTCCTGCCCACGATGCTGCAGTGAATATAATCCGTAATAGGTAACTACTGCAGCGTCCATAGGAGAGCCGGAGTAACATCCAAATACTCCGCACTCCTCTTCCATTTTATCTTTCCATGGCAAACTAATATTTTTATCCATCGATATTTCCCATTACAGATCTACTCCGCCCTTATTCGTAATGGCAAGTTTTTCTTTCATATCAAATCTGTATTTCTTCATTTTGTTCTGAAGATCTCCATCCCCGCTGTATAAAAACTGAATGGCAAGAAGGGCGGCATTTGCTGAATTATTGATTCCCACAGTTGCTACAGGAATACCCTTAGGCATCTGCACAATTGAAAGAAGTGAATCCATCCCGTCCAGAGCTGCCTTAAGGGGAACTCCAACTACAGGAACTGTCGTAAGGGAAGCTATCACACCTGGAAGATGAGCTGCCAGCCCCGCTCCGGCAATAAAACATCCAACTCCATCCTCTTCCATTTTTGTAATTTGTTCTCTCAACAACTCAGGCGCTCTGTGAGCAGAAATAATATGAGCACTCCAGGATACGCCAAACTCATCAAGTACACTTCCTGCACTCCTCATTACATCTTTGTCCGAACTGCTTCCCATAATAATGCCAACCTTCATCTGTTTCCCCTCTCCCTTAAAAAAGTAATTAACAAAAAAACCGCCAACAGACTACCAGAGGTAATCCGATGGCGGTTCTTCCTACGTAACAATCACAAGCATTGTTACGTGAATTGAGACCTTCACCTGATTCACCCATAGTAGAAGGATTTAAGGTCCCTCTGTAGAAACTGCCGGTCCATATTACCAGCGTTATATGGATGAAATGCGTTAATAAAGCATTTCTGTTATAAAAAGTAATTAACCCCGGACTCGAAGATCTTCTGATCCTTCTCTCCGGGAACATTTATACCAATAAAATCTCCTGTTCTTTCAGAATGCCCCATCTTGCCCATAATCCTGCCGTCGGAACTTGTCAGTCCTTCAACAGCATAGTCAGAACCGTTTGGATTGTGAGGATACTGCATACTTACCTTCCCATCCGGATCTACATACTGGCTGCTTATTTGCCCTTTGGAAAATAGTTCCCTGATCTCATCATTTTTTCCAATAAATCGCCCTTCCCCATGAGAGACAGGAACAGTATGAATGATCCCCCGACCAAGGGAAGAATACCACGGAGAAAGGTTAGATACAACTCTTGTTCTGACCATTCTGGACACATGACGATTAATTTTATTAAATGTCAAAGTCGGTGCATCAGATGACATATCCCGGATTTCACCATAGGGAAGAAGACCAAGTTTTAGAAGTGCCTGAAAACCGTTGCATATGCCAAGAACAAGACCGTTTCTCTCATTTAGAAGATCCATGAGTGCATCTGATATTTCATTGTTTCTAAAAACAGAGGCAATAAACTTTCCTGAGCCGTCCGGTTCATCTCCTGCACTGAAACCGCCCGGTATCATTACTATCTGAGAGTTTTCAATGGATTTTGCAAGCATTGTAAGAGACTCCTCAATCTCCCCGGGTTTCTGGTTTCGAAAAACAGGACTTCTGGTAATGGCACCTGCCTTTATAAACTGCCTGGCTGAATCGATCTCACAATTTGTGCCGGGAAATACAGGAATACAAACCACCGGTTTAGCTCCTTTCGACAGGTACGGTCCATGGACCGCCCTGACAATCCCGGGAGCCGATAAGACAGGGGAAACTGGTGGCTCGTCCCCTTCGATGAACTCAGGGACCAATGGGACAGGAACTGGGGTCTCTTCATAATGATGTGCGTGAAAAACATCTTCCAAAGGTCCGGTCCATGCCGAACAGGCATCTTTGAGAGAAATAGAAACACCTTTTACCTTTATACTTTCAACGGTCATTGTTACTCCAAGTTTATGGATACTAACATCTGAAGATATCTTAAGTTCGGAAAATTTGCCTTTTAATTCAACGATTACTGATCCGTATAGGGGCTCAAAAAAATCAAAATCCCTCTCTATTTCTATTCCGATCCGGTTGCCAAAACACATCTTGCTTACAGCTTCAGCAATTCCGCCATTGCGCACAGAATGGGCGGCGGCTATCTGTCTCTCTTTTACAAGAGTATATAATAATCCGAGATTTGATTTCATTATTTCAAAATCTGGAAGTTCATCTTTATCTCTGGGAACTGATAGGATAACAATATCACTGCCGATCATTTTGAATTCCGGAGAAACAATATCTGCTGCATCTCCAGTCGAAACGGCAAAGGCTGCAAGGGTGGGAGGGACTGTCATATCCTTAAAAGACCCAGACATACTGTCTTTTCCCCCGATTGCAGGGATTGCCAGTTCCTTTTGTACTTTCAGGGCCCCTAAAAGGGCAGCAAATGGTTTCCCCCACCTCTCACTGTCATTCGCCAGGCCTTCAAAATACTCCTGAAGGGAAAGGCGTATACAGCGGAAATCACCTCCTGCAGCTGCAATCTTTGTTACCGCTTCTACTATCGCATAAACAGCACCATGGAAAGGGCTCCATTTTCCGATGGCCGGCAGATATCCCTCACTCATAAGGCTCACAGTGGTCGTGTCACCCTCATAGACAGGGATCTTTGCAACCATTGCCTCTATGGGAGTCAGCTGATATTTCCCGCCGAAGGGGAGCAGAACCGTACCTGATCCGATGGTAGAGTCAAAGCGCTCCCCCATGCCGTGCAGACCGCAAACATTCAAATCACTAAGGACCTCCAGCCATCTTTTTCTTATGTCAGCCGAATCATCCATTACATCTTTAAACAGATTTGTTCGTTTTACAAAAAAACCGATATCAGACGGGGTTTTTACTGTAATGTCAATCCTGGCAGTAACACCTCCGGAGTCAAGAAAATTACGGGAAAGGTCTACAATTCGACTCTCCTGCCATTCCATCTGAAGACGGTTATTACCTGTTACCTCCGCAACTCTCACAGCAAGCAGATTCTCATCTGCTGCCAGAGAACAGAAACGTTCTTCATTGTTGCCTGCCACAACAACTGCCATTCTTTCCTGGGATTCGGATATAGCAAGTTCGGTACCGCTTAAGCCTTCATATTTTTTAGGTATTTTGTCGAGATTTATACTGATTCCATCTGTTAGCTCTCCGATCGCAACACTTACACCCCCGGCGCCGAAATCGTTACATCGTTTTATGAGCCTTGAGGCTTCCCCGTTTCTGAATAGTCTCTGGAGCTTTCTCTCTTCAGGAGGATTTCCCTTTTGAACCTCCGTCCCTGCAGTTTCAACAGAATTTTCATCATGAACTCTGGAGGAACCGGTCGCCCCCCCGCATCCGTCTCTTCCTGTTCTTCCTCCGACAAGGATAACAACATCTCCCTTAACGGGAGTACTCCGCCTGACATTATCCTTAAGGGCCGCTCCTATGACTGCTCCGATCTCCATCCTCTTTGCCAGAAATCCTTCATCATAAACTTCCCGGACATGACCGGTAGCAATTCCAATCTGGTTACCATATGAACTGTACCCGGAAGCAGCACCCAGTGTAATGAATCTCTGAGGAAGTTTTCCCTGCAGTGTTTTATCAAACGGTACAGTAGGATCTCCGCTTCCCGTCAGACGCATTGCCTGATATACATAGCTCCGGCCGGAAAGAGGATCTCTGATCGCGCCTCCGAGACAGGTAGCGGCACCTCCGAAAGGCTCAATCTCCGTCGGATGATTGTGAGTCTCGTTCTTGAACATTAACAACCATTTCTGAAAACTCTTCCCCACCTTAACATCTATATTGATGCTGCAGGCATTTATCTCTTCCGATAGATCAATATCATCCAAAAGACCTTTTTTCCTAATTTCCTTCATCCCAATAACTGCCATATCCATAAGAGAAATATTCCTGGAATCCTTATCAGAATGGCCATAGACAAATTTTCTACTATCAAGATATTCATTATAGGTTTTTCTGATAATACCGGAAAATCTGCCTTCATCAAATAAAACATCATCAATGACCGTGGTAAATGTAGTGTGCCTGCAGTGATCGGACCAATAGGTATCAATAACCCTGATCTCTGTGACCGTAGGGTCCCTTTTTTCTTCAGATTTAAAGTATTCCTGACAGAACTCCAGATCCTTAAGACTCATGGAGAGCATCATCTCTTTGTGAAAACTCTCAAGGGAGGGAGTGTTCATAGTTATAAATCCCCGGACAGTTATTACCTCTTCCGGTTCATTGACCCTGCCCATCCGCTGTCCATCATCGTTCCAGGGACTTCCCTCTTTTGAATCAACAATATTAATCAGATAGTTTTTTATCCTCTTAAGATCTCTCCTGCTAATACGGCCCTTCAGTATATAAATACGGGCAGTATTAATTTCTTCCCGTGAACCATGTGTTATAAGCTGAATGCACTGAGCAGCAGAATCAGCCCTCTGGTCATACTGCCCTGCTAGAAAAAGAACAGCAAAGGCCGTCTCATCATCAGTCATTGGGAAATTATCCTGATAGAGATTGTCTACAGGAGGTTCGGAAAGAATTGTTCCGCAGATCTTTCCGTAAAATTCATCCCCGGGATCTTCAAAATCATAACGGTTAAGAATCCGTACCCCCTTCAGATCCGGAAGACTGAGCTGATCTTTTAATTGATGAAACAGATTCTGAGAATGAGTATTGTAGTTCTTTTTTTTCTCAACAAATACGCTTTTCATTAATATTCCTGTTTCTTATCTGTTAACTGATTACTGTTAACTGTTTAACCATGTGAGTAATTAGGTGCTTCCTGGGTAATAGAGATATCATGTGCATGACTTTCCTTAAGTCCGGCAGATGTAATCTTTGCAAACTTCCTGTATTTCCTCAGAGCGCTTATATCAGGACAGCCGCAGTAACTCATACCCTTTTTTAAACCTGTTACAAGCTGGTACAGAAAGGGCTTTAGTTCACCTTTGTATGGAACCCGACCCTCAATACCCTCTGGAACAGGAGCATCGTTTTTTGACATCTGATACCGGTCTCCGGAACCATCTTTGATTGCAGCTATAGAGCCCATACCCCTGTATGATTTAAAAATTCTCCCCTCATAGATGATCTCTTTTCCTGGCGATTCTCTTAAACCAGCCAGCATATTACCAATCATAACAGTGCTTGCCCCGGCTGCTATAGCCTTTGTTATATCCCCGGAATACTTAATTCCACCATCTGCAATGACGGGTATTCCCGATTTATCAGCTTCTTCTGCACAATCAATCACCGCTGTAAGCTGAGCAACTCCAATGCCGGCAATAATTCTTGTAGTACATATGGATCCTGGACCTACTCCAACCTTAACTGCATCTGCTCCTGCATCAATGAGTCTCCTGGTACCTTCTGCCGTTGCTACATTTCCGCCAATTACCGGGATGTCATACTGCTTTTTAATAGCTCTGACAGCTTCAATAACACTCTCTGAATCCCCATGAGCTGTATCAAGAACAACAAAATCCACATGATTTTCCATTAAAAGGGGAATCCTTTTCATAAAATCCTGAGGAGAGATTGCCGCTCCTGTAATAAGTCTTCCCTTTTTATCTGCTGCAGCATTCGGAGAAAGACGTTTCTTCTCCATATCCTTAACCGTTATTAAGCCTGTCAAACATCCATCAGCGTCAACTACAGGCAGCTTCTCAATCTTATAACTGTTGAATTTTTCTCTGGCACTATCGGGTGTAGGGGAACTGTTGGCAACAACAGGGTTTTCAGTCATAGCATCTTTTACAAGTATACTGTCATCTCCGCAAAACCTTAGATCTCTTCCTGTAATAATTCCAACAAGCTTGTTTTCCTTAACAACAGGCAGACCGGAAATATTATATTCACTTATAATCTTCTTCACAGCCGCGATGGTCTGATCAGGTGAAACTGTCAACGGATCATCAATAATCCAGTTAAGAAAGCGCTTTACTTTTCCCACATGAGCGGCCTGAGTCTCAGGGCTCAGATTTCTGTGTATTACACCGGCCCCCCCCTCAAGGGCTATTGCAATTGCCAGGGACGACTCAGTAACAGTATCCATGGCGGCGGAAATAACCGGTACATTAAGATAGATATCTGAAACAAGCCTGGTTTTTATATCGGCTGTACCCGATAATACATCTGAATATGCAGGGATAAGAAGAACATCATCATAACTTAGAGTTTCCGGCATTTTAAGCATCTTAAAGAGCCTCCTTAAGCTTTATCATTTCATTCCGGTATTTTTTTACCAGATCTCTTGTCTTTTCTACAGCTTTGCCGCAGTATTTTTGAGGATTCGAGAAAAACTCCTGCGCGTCTTCTCCTGTTGTGGCTTCAAGTCTCGATGAGATATAGTTCCATAACTTTGGATCTTCCTGCAGTGCATCCACAAGCCTGATACTGTTTTTTTCACATTCAATTGTTATTTTTCGTATCTTCTCATGAGCATCAGTATCGCCGGAGACAGAAAGAAGAACATAGGCGGCTTCAGCAAGAACAAGATCCCCCTTCAGAGTGATATTCGCAAGGAGTCTCTTCCTGTCTACACGGATTGTTGTAACAATTTTTGTCATTCGGGCGATTGCAGCTGTGAAACCGGAAATGTAGTCTGCAACAAACCGGGATGAGGCAGAGTTGGACATATCCCTTTGATGCTCGGATATCTGATCCATATAAAAGGTCATGACTCTTGGGAAAAAGGCTTTCCAGAGACTCTTTACATGCTCGGAATTCCAAGGATTCCTTTTCTGAGGCATAGTCGATGAACCAACCTGTGTATCTGTAAACAGTTCTCTGAGTTCGTCGATTTCTGTTCTCTGAAGATGACGGAGGTCATCAGCAAGATTAGCGATTACCCCGAATGCAATATTCATCTCCAAAAGCAGCCGGAGCAGATACTCCGGTTCTACCATTTGTGTAGAATATTCCGAAGGTTTAAGGTCGAGAAGTAAGAGGAACTCTCTTTCCAGAGCAATCGGGTCCTTAACCAGTAAGGATGTTGCGTTATATGCACCGACTGCACCTGCCAGCTTACCTCGAAGATCCCCGGATAGTTCTTCAAGTTTAATAATTGATTTCCCCAACCTTGCAATATACTCGGCAAAAGAAAACCCCAGGGTAACGGGAACTGCATGCTGCCCATGAGTTCTGCCAACCTGGGGTGTATCCGCCTCTCTTTCCGTAAGAGCAAGCAGACTCTCCATAAGCCCTATCAGAGCCGGGATCACCACTTTCCTGGTTGCATCCCTCATTCGCAGAGCTGCAGCGGTATCAAGAATATCCACCGAGGTAGCCCCCAGATGAACAAAATGGCTTACAGTATCGGGTACATGAAGTTTCATCACATTAACAAGGGCCCTGATATTATGATGAGTTTTTTCCTCTTCTTCATAAACCAATTCGGTGGTAATGGTTTTTCCAAGACCTCTGATTTGTTCAATGATCTCTTCAGACCCCGGCATCTGCATTTGAATGTGGGTTTCCAGAAGAGCCGATTCTACCTTGATACAGTACTGAACTACTGCCTCTTCACTCAGATAATTGCTTAAATTTTCAAAAAGAGTGCGGTTAGAGAGATAATAACGATGATCAAGGGGGGATAAATTTTTAAAGATATTTCGAGCTTCCATTTACCATTAGTAACGAAATTACGGATCTTTGTAAATAGATATTTATCAATAAATCGCTGATTGCTGATATTCCCTATAATATTTGTTAAAGTTGGATTTATTGGTTGTAAATAGTCTCATATTTTGAATTTTTTGGTTGCAAAATGTTTGACAATTATGTAAATTATATTTATGGAACGACAAATTTATACTGATTTACTAAAATGGAAATCAGATAAAAACAAGAAACCTTTGATTTTTACAGGCGCCCGACAGGTAGGGAAAACCTATATTCTTAAAGAATTTGGTAAAAGAGAATACAAAAAAACTTTTCATTTTGATTTTGATCGGGAAAGGGAGGATTTACTTCCCATTTTTGAACGAACAGTTAATCCAGAAAAAATCATCCAAAACCTCTCTATTCTAAGGGAACAGTCAATAAATATAGATTCTGATTTAATAATTTTTGATGAAATCCAAATAAGCCCAAGGGCTTTAACCAGTCTAAAATATTTCTGTGAGGATTATAATAATGCATCTATTTGTGCTGCAGGTTCCCTGCTGGGATTATCCCTGGATCCGGAATCATATCCAGTGGGAAAAGTTTCATACCTGACTTTATACCCCATGACATTTTTAGAATTTCTTTTAAATGACGACTCACCGATACTGATTAATCAATTTAAAATTGGTTTGGAAGGAAAAAATATCGAACCGGCTGCACATAAAAAGCTGCTTGAGAAACTGCATATTTACTACGTAATTGGGGGATTACCGGAGGTTGTTGCAACCTATATTAATAATAAAGATGATATTCAGACAGCGCTTAAGGAAGCAAGGAATATCCAGAAAAATCTAATAAGGGATTATATAAACGATTTCACCAAACATGCCGGCAAAATAAATGCCATGCATATTCAAACTGTTTTTCAGAACGTACCGCTGCAACTGGCAAAATCGGGTAATTATTCAGTTAATCGTTATCAGTTTAAGGATATAATTCCAGGTAAAAAAGGATTTGGAGCTCTCCACGGCCCCATATACTGGCTCGAAAAAGCCGGATTACTCATAAAAATTCATATTGCAAATCGGGCAGAAATCCCTCTCCTTAATTTCTGTAAAGAAAATATCTTTAAACTGTACATGTTTGACATTGGTATACTGGGAACTATGCTCGGTATCGAACCAAAGACATTGATGCTGAATGATTATGGTATTACCAAAGGATTTTTCGTAGAAAATTATTGTCTGCAGGAGATATTGGCATCGGGAGAAGAAAAATTATTTAGCTGGAATGAACGAAATGCTGAAATTGAATATGTAGTTCCAGTTAACCATGAGGTTATTCCTGTGGAAATAAAATCAGGCAAACGAACTAAATCCCAGAGCCTGGCTTCTTTTCGCACTAGATATAACCCAAAATATGACATACAGATTAATGCAAAGGAATTCAGTATAAGCAATTCCGGGCAAATAAATATCCCTCTGTATTACGCTGGGAATTTTAGAAAATTTATTCCAACTGAATAGCCCAATTTTATTAATCCGTGCTGAAGCTTATTGGCAGATATTATTTGGTAAACAAAAAAAGAACTCTACGTTTTACATAAACCTCATATATCAGGTACAATAACATTATGTTTAGACAACCAATCACAGACAAATTGATAAATACACATCTGGCAAAAATCAAATCAGACAAAATAGATATATTTCTGCTGAATAACGGTACAATCCGTGGAGCTCTGCTTCATGGAACAAAAATGATAAATCAGATGAGGGTCAACCACAATCTTGGAATATTGGAAACCCTTACCCTGGGCCAGTCATATATAGGTGCAGGACTTATGACATCCATGGTTAAGGGAAACGATAGAATCTCTTTTGCAATAGAATGCGGAGGACCTATAAAAGGTTTATCTGTTGAAGCAGGTGCTGGCGGTGATGTCAGAGGTTATCTCTTTGCCAATCCTATTCCTATTACAAAACCTGTTGAAAGCTTCGATCTTTCACCTTTCTTCGGCCCGGGATTCCTGAGTGTTACAAAACACCTGGAATCATCAAAACAGCCATTTACAGGACAGGTAATGATGCAGCATGGGCGCATTGCAAAAGATCTTGCAAATTACTTTTTGGAATCGGAGCAGATAAAGACAGCTTTTATACTGAGCGTCTATTTTGATAAAAAAGGCAGAGCACTTGGTGCCGGGGGACTCTTTCTGCAGGCTCTCCCGGGGGCAGAAGATACAGCTCTGGAATCTCTGGAAAAGTCTATTGAAGAAATGCCGTCCATAGGAAAGTATTTTGCAGGGGGAGGCTCCCCTATAAAATTAATAGATGAATCTTTCATTGAGTTTTCGCCGGAAATTATTGGAGAGAAAACCGTAGCCTTCAACTGCAGCTGTTCCAAAGAAAGGTTTACATCTTTCATTGCATCCATGAATCAATCGGATAAGGAAAATATACTAAAAGAGGGGCCTTTTCCCATGAAAACTACCTGCCACAACTGTGCGACGGATTATAAATTTTCGAAGGATGAACTGCAGGCTATTTTTTCGAATTGAGATTATTACAATCTTTCAATCAGTTTAATAAGATTAGAAATAATAATTGGTTTTCGAATAAAATGAGAATTATCAAGAATATTCATTTTAAATGTCAGCTCCTCTATTTCATATCCGGATGTTATAATTACAGGCAACTCACTTTTCCCCTTTATTTCTGCAGCGATCTCGATACCGCTTTCTCCTCCCGATAATGATACATCAGCAATAAGTAGATCAGGCATTTGTTCTTGTGCCCTTGCGATAGCTTTCTGTCCTGTAGATACAAATTTGGAGTTTGCGTATCCATGTTTTTTTAGATCCATTATCAAAGACATAGCAGTAATTATTTCGTCTTCAAGTAACAATATATGTGCATTTTTATCCAAACCACACCTTCAAACTCAGGAAGATATCCCTGAAAATTACATGCATGCATTTCAAATCCGGCAGCAGATCAATTACCATACACTAATCCTAAGCATTTAAAAATTAATCTGCAAGTAAAATGAAAAAAAAGTGGACAATTCAATATCTTATCTTATACTCAGAATCATAGAGTAAAAAAATTACAGGAGGTACCAGGGTGCCGAATAATAATAACCTGGAAAAACAGAAACTGAAGTGGGAAGAAACTACTCTGAACAAAGTTACAAGTCGCTTCCCTGCCAGGAAAAATCTTGTTACAGGGTCGGATTCAGATGTAGATAACTTACACATTCCGGATGATTCTTTTTCTTACGAAGAAAAACTGGGATTCCCCGGTGAATACCCATATACCAGGGGTGTCCAGCCAACCATGTACAGGGGTAGATTCTGGACCATGCGGCAGTATGCAGGATTCGGAACTGCCGAAGAATCCAACAGCAGGTATAAATATCTGCTGAAACAGGGGCAGACAGGTTTATCAATCGCCTTCGACCTTCCAACCCAGATTGGATACGACTCAGATGATCCAATAAGTGCGGGAGAGGTTGGTAAGGTTGGAGTAGCCATTGACAGCCTTAAGGATATGGAAACCCTCTTTGACGGGATACCTCTCGACAAAGTATCTACTTCCATGACTATCAACGCACCTGCAGCGGTACTCCTCGCAATGTATATAATTGTTGCAGAAAAACAGGGTGTGTCCAAAGAACAGATCCGCGGCACCATACAAAACGATATATTAAAAGAATACATCGCAAGGGGGACATACATCTTTCCTCCCGCTCCCTCAATGCGCTTAATAAACAACATTTTTGAATACTGTTCTGCAGAAGTACCAAAATGGAACACCATAAGTATATCCGGCTACCATATTCGGGAAGCAGGTTCGACTGCTGTTCAGGAAATTGCGTTTACTATTGCAGACGGAATTGAATATGTAAGAAATGCCATCGGAGTAGGTCTGGATGTTGATCAGTTTGCCGGTAGACTCTCCTTCTTTTTTAATGCCCACAACGATCTTCTGGAAGAAGTTGCAAAGTACAGAGCTGCCAGACGAATCTGGGCAAAAGTAATGAAAGAGAAGTTTTCTGCAAAAAAAGAAAAGTCCATGATGATGCGATTCCACACCCAGACAGCAGGCTCAACTTTAACAGCCCAGCAGACTGACAATAACATTGTCCGTGTTACAATCCAGACCCTGGCTGCAGTTATGGGTGGAACACAAAGCCTTCATACAAATTCCAGAGATGAGGCGCTGGCGCTTCCAACAGAAGATTCGGTTAGGGTTGCCCTCCGCACACAACAGATTGTAGCTCATGAATCAGGAGTTGCAAATGTTGTAGATCCCCTTGCCGGTTCCTACTACATAGAACAGCTTACAGACAATATTGAAGAGGAAACCTGGAATTATATAAACAGGATTGAGGAGATGGGAGGAATGGTAAAGGCCATCGAAAAAGGTTATGTCCAGAAAGAAATTCAGGATTCCGCATACAGGTATCAGAAATCTGTAGAAGCAGGAAATAGAGTTGTAGTAGGTGTGAATAAGTTTACAATGGAGGAAGCTCCTCCAGGCGGACTGTTAAAAGTCAATCCTGCACTCCGGAAGATCCAGGAAGATAACTTAAAATCAATAAGAGCCGAAAGAAATGATACAAAAGTAAAAGAGTGCCTTGCCGCACTATCGGCAGGAGCCTCAAAAGAGAATGTAAACCTCATGCCCTTAATAATTGATGCAGTCAGAGAATATGCAACCCTGGGAGAAATAAGTAATGTTCTAAGAGACCAATTCGGGGAATACCGTGAATCAATTGTATTGTAATCGTTTATGACCAATTTATTAACAAATGTTATTCACCCCAATATGACATTTGGGGCTATAACATTCGTGTTGATTGGTTACAATGTAGGGGCCGATTTATCGCGCCCTTGTTATTCGCCCAAATATTACATCTGGTTTATACCATTTGTTATGTAAGAAAACAGGAGGACAGACAAAAATGGATAAAAAAATAAGAATAGTAATAGCAAAACCCGGCCTGGACGGTCACGACAGGGGCGCAAAATATATTGCAAGAGCCTTAAAGGATGCCGGCTATGAAGTAATATACACCGGGATCAGACAGACCCCGGAATCAATAGTTGCAACAGCAATACAGGAAGATGTAGATCTTGTAGGATTAAGCCTTTTATCAGGAGCCCATAACGAACTTTTCCCAAGAGTAGTCGACCTTCTCAAAGCACAGGATGCAGGAGACATAGTTGTATTCGGCGGAGGTGTTATACCTGAAGAAG
>SDBV01006610.1_pt1 | contig 16024 bp, 27 predicted proteins | sample 2277081 | NCBI WGS metagenome assembly SDBV01 (sample SAMN10402039, study PRJNA504765) | marine sediment metagenome | isolation source: marine sediment core GS10_PC15, 223 cmbsf | place: Arctic Ocean: Southern Knipovich Ridge | collected 2010
GTTGATACACGATATCGGGCATTGGGGAAAGCAGTATCTTGATAATTACGATGAGAAAAAACGCCACGCTGAATTAGGCGCAAGGGTAGCAAGGCGGCTATTTGGTCAAAAGGGATTCGATTTGGTAAACGGCCACTGCACTTATAACGGGCAAGAACAAAGTTTACTTTCTAGCCCTGATAAGTATTCATGGGTTATAGCCCCGGTCTGGTGGATGATGTCAAACACAATATTTGAGCCAAAACTAATCAGGCGCGGTAGTACTAGGAAAGAGTCAGCCGTGATGTTTAAAGAAGCCATGCGGGAGAATATGAAAAATGGTTTTCAAGAACGCGGGCATGATATATATTTAAGGCAGTGGGGGCATGGGCAAGAAAAATGAAACTGTCAGAAATTAAAAAAGAAAAGCTGGTTGAGTTGGTGAGGATTATCATGGTGGAATACTACCGAAGAAAGGACGCAAAGTGAAATTCATAGAACTCTTTGCTGGTATAGGGGGATTTAGATATGGGCTTGAAGAAGCAAACAGAGTACGAGGGGATAGGAGTTCACGACCCAAATACAGGGGAAGCAAAGAGGGTTTATCATCCCAAGAAGAAGTCACCACCATTGAAGAGCCATCCAATACAGATTTTAGATGTGTATGGGCAAACGAATGGGACAAGTATGCCTGTCAAATCTACCGAAGGCACTGGGGAGAAGTCTACGAAGGAGACATCCGAACAGTTGACCCTACTATCATACCAGAACACGACCTCCTTTGTGCGGGATTTCCTTGCCAGAGTTTCTCAATTGCTGGAAAGCGAGGAGGATTTGAAGATACTAGAGGCACACTATTCTTTGAAATATGCCGAGTCGCTAGGGCTAAAAGAACTAAGTATCTATGGCTTGAGAACGTCAAAGGACTCCTCTCCCATGATGAGGGGAATACATTCCAAACCATTATCAGAACGCTGGATGAACTGGGGTATGACTGCCAATGGCAGGTGCTTAACAGCAAGGATTTCGGAGTCCCACAAAATCGTGAGAGGGTGTTCATTATCGGACATCTTAGAGGACAATCCCAACCCAAAGTATTTCCTATCGGAGAAACAGGTAAAGATGATTCAAAAGGAGTTATAGAAACAGTAGGAATAATAGAAGCAGATTACTCAAACGATAGAGGTTTTCATGGCAGTAACTACCGCCCACGTCATAGGATATTAAGTGAAAATAGTATTGGCAGGTCATTGTCTACCTATGAAAATCAGATGCCCTACATCTTACATAATGTCTATGGTGGCTTTGGAGAAACAGAGCCAAGGGTCTTTGCGGATTACTCACCATCTATCCGCACTTCAAAAGGTGGTGGACATTTGCCAATGGTAGCTAGTGCGGTTGACCCTGATGGGTATTTGAGAACAGGAGCTAGACCTAGAGATGAGAATGGTAAGCCACAACTATTACCAATTGGCTATCGCAGGATTAGAAGGCTTACTCCTATTGAATGTGAACGGCTACAAGGCTTCCCTGATAATTGGACTAAATATGGTTTAACTAAAGACGGCAATGAAATAGAAATTAGTGATTCACAGAGATACAAGTGCTTGGGTAATGCTGTAACCACCAATGTCATAACAGCAATAGGTAAGCAACTTTTTGAAAGTCTATACAATAAAGCCCCTTAATGCCTCTGCTGTGTATCGTATTATCAAACGAGTAGAGGGTAGGCTAGAATCTTATCCTAGTGCGTCTAGTAAGGAGTAAACTGTTGACTCAAGAGTTTGACCCTAATAAAGACATGAATGATTGGGCTATCAAAGAAATAGAGGACTTTCTAAAATTACCTATTACAGAATCTGAAACGGTTTACGGTCAATGTAGGCATTTAAGAGTGTCACTCGATAACGAGAATAAGACAGTAACTTGCCAGGATTGCAAAAAGGATTTAGATGCCTTTTGGTATTTACAACTACTCGCAAAGGAATGGAGAACAAGACGATACCACGACTTTGAAGCCATTAAAGCCTATCGTGCTTTACAACAACAAGAGGAGAATGCTCGTGCCAGAGGGCATTGTTATATTAGACCCACTAATGGTAATGGTATGTTGTGTTGGGATTCTTATGAAACATTACATGGGCATCCACCCGAATACGTATTTTATCGTGGTGGATGGTATGCTGGCGAAGATGGGAGTTCAGAGCATTTTGATTATATAAAACAGCACTTGGCTATGGGCTTAGATAAATATAAATCAAGAATGAAAACTTTTATAACACACTTTAAAAAGACTAATACTATTGAGGATTATTCCGCTAAAATTCTTTACGATGAGGGTTTTCAAAATGGGAGAGAATACGAAAGGACTAAGAAGTGAAGTGCTTGATGCCTCTGCTGTGTATAGAATCATCAAACGATGTGAAGCCTAGTGATAAGGAGCAGGGATAATGGTTCTGTTTATCTGTGACGATTGTAAATGGGATTATCCTAGTTCATGCCATAATCCTAAAAGACCAAATATCACCATACAGGATGGTTGCAAGGATTTCACGCCAAAATCAGATAAGTATAAACTATACTCTAAGGATTCCACCGTCTTTAAGAAGATAAGAGGGGAATGAATCGAATGAGGAAGCAGTAATGAATAGCTTGTTTTTATTTACCCCATTTTTCTTGGTTTGGATGAATAAGAAACAACGCTGGCATAGGGTAAGTATGGTATGGGGAGTGCTTAATGTTGTGAGTCCACTTTTATTAATGGGTATGGGTATAGTAAGTATAGTGGATGATGATGCCTTTTTAGTAATTGCGAGTTTGGTTATTGGTGCTGTAGTCTTTTGGTCAGGCTATAGCGGGTATAAGAAAAAGAGACAAGGGAGATGAGGTAAGTTGAAAATGAAGCCCCATAATGCCTCTGCTATATATAGGATTATCAAAAGAGAGAAAGATAGGCTAGAATCTAATCCTGTGGTATCTGGTAAGGAGGAATAAGATATGCACCAAGAAGATTGTAAAAGATGTGGTGGGGCTGGGGTTATTACTTGCCCTAAATGTGGTGGCTCAGGGGTGACCCCCAATACAGGGTTTGTTGAGAAGACATGCTCTAAATGTAGGGGTAAAGGCGAATTAAAGTGTCCTAATTCTAATTGTAGAGGTGGGACAGTAATGGTCAGAGGTTAACCCACAAATACTCTGGAGGATTATAATGAATTATGCCCTTCTCGCTATTATCATTGCTCTAGGGATATTTATCTATGTATATCGTAGAATTCTTTTATCTAGGGCTATCAAGCAATCAGTAGAATCAAAAAGACAACTAAGAAACCAAATGAGGATTGTCCAAGAAACAAAGGAGTCTTTTGATGCCATAATAGCAACAACCCAAACTGAAAATATTAAGAGAATCTTGTTAGGTTCTATTTATAAATCCTTAAGTTCTATGGACAAAATATCTCACCGATATGAGAACGAGGATGAAGCTAATAGAGAACTAACTGCTTGCCTAAGTGTGTTGGGGCATACATGTTCTTACCATCAACGATTTGATAATGGTCGAGAAGCAGATATCTTTGTAGATAATACTGCTATCATTGAAGGTAAATTAGAGCCACACCAAACTGACATAGATAGGCTAATTGGGCAAACAGAGGACTATATGAAGTTGGAATGTCATCTCTACATTGTAATTTATGGGAGCGTAAATCCTAGTTCAATTGATAGAATAAAGAATCACATCATAGCAAAGAGTCCAGATAAAATATCGCTAATATACTTACCGAATGCTAATCGTAGGAAAAAACTGGAGGCTTCCAATGAGTAATTACTCCAAAGGAAGAAGGTTTGAATATCGAGTAAGACATCACTTAATCAATATGGGGTTTGTGGTATTTAGGTCAGCAGGTAGCCATTCTCAGGCAGACCTCATAGCTTTAAGGAGTGGCGAGGTATGGCTTGTCCAATGTAAGGCAACAATAGATGGTTATATGTCACCCCTTGCACAACGCAACTTTTGTGAAGTTGCTCATGAATTAGGTGTAATGGCAATACTGGCATTCAAGAATGGTAGAAAAATATCCTTGAAAGAATTAAAACATTCTCCCTACGAATAATATCGAAGGGACAAAATAAAGTTCTTAGCTTGTGCTGTGGATAGAATGAAACGGGAGGAATAGAAGGAATGTTAGAGATAATATTTAAGGGACATCCAAAGGCAAGAGCGATTATATTAGAGAAACCTATTCATGTCGCCCTATCTGGTAAAGAGATAGCAGGAATGATTGAATGTACTATATGTGAATGTAAAGCTGGTCTACTCCCTGAAGGGGAAGACCAGTTAGCTAATGAAGTTGAGTACTTCATAAAGAAGCATAGATGTCTTCCCTTGGCTAGGTTGGCAGAAGTCCAAGCCTTCGCTGACAAGCTTCAAAGGAAATTACCTAATGCTTTGGTTAGGGTAAAGAAGAACAAGAATTAAGGTATTTCTTTGCGGTTAGTGCTGTGTATAGCATGAAACGGGATGGAGACCTAGAAATTAATTGCAGGGGGATAACAAAATGGAAAAGGTTCTTGTGTGTGGTTGTGGGGAAAAATTAATAGAAGTCAATAATCAAAAAGATAGTGAGTTTAATGCTTCCCCTTTGCTTAAAAGTATTAAAGCAATATGGAGAACTTATAAGTGTCCTAGAGAGTTGAATACCTATTGGTTAATTAGACCCTTTGTTATTCATACTACTACTCATATATTAGGAAAGCGAAGAGGGGAGGGGGAATGATGTTAGTAGTTGATGGGTCGGGCAAAGAAACAGGACTTGAATGTACTAGTTGAGAATAAGTCTGGCTAGTGCTGTGTATGGAATGAAACGGGAGGGGAAAGGAATGTCTGAATTAGAATTTAAACCAACCAAGCGATGGATTAGAGACCATAAAGTTCGCCCACATGAATGTATCTGTCCTGATATCCCTTGTTACTGCATTCTAGAACATTTCAATGAACATGCTTATGGCTTCTGTATGGGGATAACTATAAGCAAAGAAAATGGTTTAGACATAATCGTTTTCTGTGACCGAACATTTGACCCTGAAACAAATGAACCTGTATGTGCAAGTAGACTATGGCATCCCAGTGAAGCACAATTAGTTTCCACTTATCTATCCTTCGCAGTAACACAGGCATGGCAACTTATGCCCGACTATAGAAAACAACTGGGTAACATGAAAAGAACCCGAACTAGGAATATTCATTAGGAGAGCTACAATGGTAACAATAGCCCTAGCTAGTGCTGTGTATAGAATGAAACGGGGTAAGTAAACTTAGAAATGAATTGTTGAATATGTCTCCCACTTCCTGTTTTTCTTTTATGTTACTTCGGGGTTGAGCCTAGTTCTACCCATACTCCCTCAATATACAGTGAGGTATAGATAGCCTCAGCATCTTCCCATTGCACAAGGTAGATGTCTTTTACTCTTTTAATAATTTTTATGGTTCCTTTGGTTCCGTAGTTCATGGCAAAGGATTGTAGCACTACTTCCTTAGTGTCAACTCTCTTTTCTAAAATTAAGAGGGTCGTAGGAGTAGCAACAACGATAGCTAACAATAAGCCTACAATCGCAATAAATATTCGTTTCTTCCACTTACTCATTGTGTTTCTGCCCATCCTTCAATGATTAAGGTTTTATTCCTATTGCTACCCAGTCAATATTTAATATGTACCTAGACCTTCTATTATAAAGTAAACAGGCGAATCTCCAGTAATATTATTATCCCTATCTATGTAAAGTATGTCCGCAGAAGTCCATCCTGCCCTCACATAAGCAGTCACATTTAATGTTGGTCGAAAAGCCCTAATGTTATCTATAGATGCAGTTGTTAATGTGTTCGGTGCTAAAGTAATTGAAAATGAAGCATCCTGTTGCAAATATGAGATGTTGATAAATACTTTAGAATATACTTGCCCATTACCAAGATTTGTTTTTACAACCTTAATATCCTCAATGACGGCATTTCCTATTGATGGGTCTTGTGTAAGAGAATGTGTAAATTCTCCAGCCCCAGGTGTACCACTCGTATATGTTAACGTATCTACTCTGGTACTTACCAATAAATCGTTAGTAAAACTCCCATTATAAAAATTCAAATTTGTCCCGTTAAACCATAAATCACCCGAATTTGGTGTAGATGGGTCAATCGCCGCACTTGCTTCAAATCTTAATTGTGCCTTTGAAGTAGTTGGAGGCTTTATATGCAAAAGTGCTGTCGGAGAGTTCTCTCCAATACCAAAATTGCCACCTTGGTAAAATCTTGCCACCTCGCTTCCATCCATCCTGAATACTATATCAGTACTTGCAACCGCATTATCGGGGTCTGCCTCAATAGTTAATTGGGAGTTACCAACCTTTATTCTTACCCAGTTTCCACTATCGTCTTCTAGCTCTATGGCTGCGTTATTCCCGCTCATCTGTAAAGCCACATAGTTAGAGCCTTCTGTCAAGTTTTCTTTCCTCCAACCTGTGGTTGCCCCTGTGTTAATATTTCCAGCATCAGTAACAAAGTCTCTAAACACCCAGTTATTGCCACCTGCCGTAAAAATGGGGTTTACACCGTCATAGGTAAAGTTGGTTGAATACCCGTTCCCCTCTATGGTTACATTGGCTATAGCCCTAGTGACAGTCGCCGTAAATACATAATCGCCTGTTAGAACCGAGATTTTACCACCATTGGCAGGCAGAGCATCAAGCGCAGCCTGAAACTGCACGTTATCATCTACCCCATCAGCAGTGTAGTCAACAGTGGTAGAGGCATAGGCAAGATGCCCTATGGTAATCACCTTCTGCCCAACGCCTACTTGGAACACACTATCCGACTGCGGAGAAAGTCTATCGCTTACCACAATGCCCGACAAAGCCGCCACGGTAGCCAACACGATTGTCAGCCCGACTGTCCATGCTCTCTTTTTAGTGATACCCTTCACAAACTTTAACATATCTCATTCCCTCCTATCTAAAATAATGCCCTGATTGCTTCCTGTAGTATAACCACGAATGCCTCGCCTACATATATTGCGACCACCATTAATAACAAAGCAATAACTGTTGATTCTCTACCTATCGCTACCACAGTAAATAAAACCATAGCCACATATGCCAACACAACCACGGCATTAAGCAATTTAACTCCAACAGATACTGGCGTACCAGGGTTTTTGTCTTCCTCAACCACATCACCCTCCATAGCCACATCAAGACCAGAACTAGCCACACCACTTCTACCAATCAACAAAGAGGAATCACTCACTCCACTCCTACCTATCAGTTGCTCTGATATGTAGCCACCAAAGCCAGAGGCATAGACCGATACCGCACTAAATGATAACATAAGAAACACAGCCATTATCAGGCATAGCCACCATACCCTAGACCTATATTCAGGGAATATGGATTTGGGTCTAAAAACCAGCTCTATCGCCACTGCCATTATTTAGCACTCCGTTTTATTGTAGTCCTGCCACACTTATTACAACGGAATCTCTGGACTTTTTTCCTACCAGACCAGATATTTCCGAACTTTGCCATTTTGTAATCGCACTCTGGGCAATTCATACTATAGATAATATCATATACACAATCATCTTGTCAAATCCTCCATTATCCCGAAGGTGGAACTATCGCCTGCTGAATTATCTATGGTATAGACTAGTTATCAACATACGGCACTGAATGGCTCTACCAAGACTGCCCTTGACTTCTTTGATAGGTTAAGGTATAATAGTCCTATGGGTAGACCAAAGGGCAGCAAGAGCAAGAACAGGGACGGCTACACCAAGCGTACCGAGGACATCAGGAAACGCTATGGCGAGGATGCATATAAGAGATGGGGTAAACTCGGTGGTAATCCTATCTTGCTCAAAAACGACAAATAAATTCCACTAAGGTGATTGGCAATGATTAGAATATGGCAAGGGTGGGGAGACGACTGGAAGTATCGTGGTGGCATGACGTGGCTACAATCACGAAAACAGCAGTCTTTGATTAAGGATGGGTTATCACCTATTCAAGCACGGGAATTTATATGGTACAAATTCGGTCAAGCCTATATGCGGAGGTTTAGGAACGCCATCAAGCGAGGGGAAGCTGGCTCTACCAAAGCAACCGCTTGGGCTTTGTGGCGTAGGTACTACAATGATGCCATAAGGAGAAGAGGACAGCCAGGTGGATATATTCCCCCACCGAGGCAATACGACCCCACTCAACCACACAAGAAACTAACCTCAGAAGGCAAGGTGAATACTCAATATACGAGTGAATATGAACGGCGTAGAAGGGCAGAAGCCAAAGGTAAGGGCAAGGTAGCTCCCACACCATCGGGCACAAAAGAGGGCTTCATCACACAACTAGAATTACAACTTAAGGTGACATCAAACCCACAAAGGCATCAGCAACTCCAACAGCAAATAGATAATCTACGTGAGTCAATGTGAGGTATGATAGGCATTTTAACAAATACAAGCTCCCTACCGCCTAATATAACAAAGAGGTGATAAAAATGGAGATGTTGTTTTTAACTACTGGTGACAGAGGTGATGCAAGAATGATGGCATTGATTTCGTCTAACGATGACGAAAGTATTATGTTAAAGTATTATGTTAGAGATGCTATATAAGTGTGGAGCAAAGTTGATTAAGTGTACGGTTGATGAAAAGGGTGCTACGGGCTGGATATTCTCGTTAAGAAAACCCCCTAGAGAGGTTCAAACCTCTTTTGAAACAAAGGAACTAGAAGGGTTTTGGAGAAGAATACCACTACGTGTGTATGTATGGGTGAAAAGGTATCTTAAACAATAGAGGGAATAACAGACCCAACTTACGGAAGTCAATGTAATGAAACACGGAATAGCTGGATACACAGCAAGGAAGGAAAATAGTGGTATTCGCTTAGAGCGAAGTTATGCTGGTGTTGTGGATAGTTGTTTCACCAATTCCTTTGATGAAGTAGCCGAATGGATAACACAGGAATATCCGAACACACTACATGTAGTATGGCTACTCAGCGACTTTGCCGATGTTGTGCTATCTCTTATACCAAAAGACAAAAGGGAAGAGCTATCCAATAAAACAAGGGTGGTGGTGGATGACACCAAGATATTCTACATTGATAGGTGGCTCGGCTTTACTCGCACCGCACATTTGCATGGCAACTTTTACAGACAAGAAGAAACGAACCTATTTGGGATACAGCATTGGATGCCTGATAGAACTGATGAACCTGCCAACGCTATTGAAGTAGAACGCTATGGGCAAGAGATAGAATCTGGTTTAGAAATGATGCAGATAGAACACGATAAACTAACTTCACCAGTGGGTGTTTATGGAGAGGAATTACGACAATATAATCTACCTACCACTTTTTCAAACAATGAAATCATAGATGCCTCTATGTATTGTGAAATGATGATGAGACGAGAGTGGCGTTCCGCTTATAAAGTGGGCTACTTTGACAAGGTGAACTCCCTAGATATTACAGGTGCGTACCCATTCTTCATGTCTAACTTACCAGACACCGACAAGTGTATTGTCAAATACTCAGACCAATGGCTAAAAGCTGATTGGGGCATTATCAAGGCAACTGTAGATATAACTGCTGACTACACCCCGATAGTCTTTGACACAGAGGATGGAAAACACATATTGCCTTTGGGCAAGAGAACAGACATATTCACCACTGAGGAGTTACGTTGGGTACATAATCACCAAGCAGGCAAGATAGAGTTTATTGATGGATACTTTTTCAAGTGGCTATCCGACAGGACGCCATATCGTGATGCTGTCAAAAAACTATTTTTAATCAGGCAAAGTAATGATGGTATGGTGGCAAATTTAGCCCGCAGGATGGCACAGGGAATTAGTGGCAAACTAGACCAAGATAACACTGATGGCTCATTGGGCGAGTTCTACAATCCCATATCGGCGGCAATGACACGCTCTCGCTGCCGATTAGCAGTAGGTGATTTTATATGGGATAACGCCTTACAAGATAATGTGATTGCCGTTCAAGTTGATGGTGTATTAGCAGATAGACAAGTTGAGGTCAGTAGCAACAGAGATATTGGTAGTTGGCGATTAGAGGAAACAACACCAGCATTAGTACTGGGAAAAGGTGAAATATGGAAACCCGATAAAAAGCCTCTATTTTTGTCAATGAGCGAAGTAGTGGAAGCTATGAAAGCACACCCACAACGAAGCAATTACGATTTTGAGAAAAACACCATAAACCTGATAGAAATGGAGAGCGAGCCTGATAGGGTTTATGACCACTTCCCTAAGAATGGCAAACAGGCTTTAAATAGCATAAGTGAAAGCAAACCGATATCTATAAAGGGAGCGTAAGCCTAGAAATTGATTGATGATAGAGTAGTGTTAAGAAGAACAGGTTGGGAAACTTGTATATTTTGTGGGTATATGATACGACCTTGGGAAAGTAGGCGTGCTGTCATAGATGTGAGCAAGCAATTAGTGAGCACAAGCAATCAATTAGTGGTAAGGGGAATGTCCCTTAATTCTAGGCGTGGGGAATATCATCACTTTCCCCATTGTCCATTAAGGGGAAAAGGACTTCCTAAATTGATTTGAGGAGGCTCTAAGGAATGGGAATTGACCAACTGAACTTTGTACCCAATATAGACACTAAAACTGTTAAGTTGCAGGTGGCTAATAAGGTAGAGATAGCCATTATGAGGCTTAAACACTTTGAACCACCTGAAGGATATTACTTCGCTGATAGTTATGGCAAGGATAGCAGTGCTGTTGACCGCTTGCTAGATATGGCAGAGGTTAAACACGATGCCCATTATTCACAAGGTGGAATAGACCCACCCCCATTAGTTTACTTCGGGAGGGAATACCACCCTGATACAATGATAGACCGCCCTAAAATGTCGATGTGGAAAGGGATATCTATACATGGGATGCCACGCCGTCAAGCTAGATGGTGTTGCGAGTTAATAAAAGAGAAACGTGGAGGAGGAAGACGAGTAGTTACTGGTATAAGATGGCAAGAAAGCCCAAGACGAAACAAAAGGATGATGTTTGAAGTATGTCAATCTGATGAAACAAAGTATTTCCTGCACCCGTTGATAGATTGGACTGAAGATGATATTTGGGAGTTTATCCATCAAGAGAATATCCCCTATTGCTCTCTGTATGATGAGTTGTATTGGGATACTAGAAAAAGGAAGATGATTAGGCGTTTTAAGCGATTAGGATGCGTGCTTTGCCCGATGATAACAGCACAACAGACAAGGTTTGAGTTAGAGCGTTTCCCTAAACTGGCTGATGCTTGGAAACGAGCTTGTAATCGCTATTGGGAAAAAAGAATACTTATCCCGCCGAAGAAAGGGGTGTTGGGAGTACATAGATGGAAAACCCCAGAGGCATTTTGGCAATGGTGGTTATCTCGCAAAGGTGAACCAAAAGTCAATGATGCACAATGTATTATGTTTGATAACTAGGGCAGGCGTATGCTTGGGGAATAGGGCGGTGTTTAAGACTCACTAGTTAAAGATGACCCCAACCAGTATCCCTAATGAAACTGGATAGCCCTAGTAATAAGAGGAGAGAATATGAAACAGATTATCAGATTCTATAAGAGGCTAAATAATTTACAAAATTTCGTTATTAGAATATCGGGTACACTGTTGGTGGTAGTATTGTGTGTATGGAGTATCGTTTTCATTAAGGGTGGAGCAATAGACAATGCACAATTGGATTTGAAGCCTCTTGTCTCATCCCCAGGATTGGCATGGCTTTGGATAGGCATGTTTATCGTTTCCAGCGTTGGTCTTATTGTAGAGTTGATTGGTGAAATCAAGAAAGGTATATCAAAGACTAGAAACCCACAGCTAAGTGCTGAGGAGAAAGTACGAAGCTTATTTTGGTGGATATTCAAGCATTAGGGTTTGAGGGCTATTAGCCCTAGTAAGAGGAGAGGGAAATGAGCGAGGGTGTTACGGTTAAAATTAGTCTCAAAGAACGGTGGATACAAGCGATGAGTAAAATCCCATATTCCCTCATCGGCTACAAAGGATATTCTGAACAAGACGCTATGCTTGTATGCGAAATTTTTCGCATACAAGCTCCTATCCTTCAAAAGTTAAGCACTATTCTAGCATTAGAAAGCGAAACGGCAAACTTAGAGTTAGCACCTACGACTCAACCAATAACTACCAAACACTCATTTCCAAAAGCTGATTCCATAATCACCCTACAACCTGTAACTAAACCTAGCTCTTCCAAGAAATCGGGAAAAAGGAGAACGGTGGTTCAACCCAAAGCAAGTGACTACCCTTCCCCCTGGTGTAAAGTAATAAAGGATGGTAAAGTAATCCGCTACGAAGATGCCAATGGCAGACTAATTCCTGACATCCTATGGCGAACTAATAACTATAGTAAATTAATAATAGGCGATTTGAGAGGCTCTAGTAATGGATAACTACTTCCAAAATGAATGGATAACACAGTATTGTGGTGATGCTTTGAAGATATTATCCGAATTAGAGGATGATAGTATTGACTTATTATGCACCGACCCTCCATACGGAATTGGGTTTATGGGCAAGGACTGGGACACCTTTCAGCAAAAGAAGCCAACCGCATCCCAGACAGTCGGATGGCTAAATCCTGGGATGGCAAAAGATACTAAGGGAATGACCGAATTCTTTGTGCCGATATGGACTGAGTGCCTGAGAATTCTAAAGGCAGGTGCTTTTGCTTTCGTTATGTGTTCTCCTAGAGCGGATGTTATGGCTAAACAAATAAATGCCTTACAGGATGCTGGTTTCTTGGTAAACTTCACCCCTATCTATTGGGCTTACGCTAGTGGTTTCCCAAAAGCAACAAATATAGGGAAAGCGGTTGATAAGAAGTTAGGAATTGAGCGGGAAAAGACAGGAGAGACCAAACAACACGCACAGAAAGGCGTGGCACTTGCAGAAGAACGCACACCTATAGGTGGAGGAGCTTTCGGTGAATCAAGAAATGAGGAGTTGACTAGAGCCACTTCCCCCCAAGCCAAAGCCCTAGAGGGCAGTTATGGAGGATTCCAACCGAAGCCCTCGGTAGAGGTAATTATAGTAGCAATGAAACCATTACAGAAACCCAATAGACAAAAGATGAGTGTAGATTTTAAGCAACTAAAGGAATTAAAACAATACTTGATAGACAAAGGTTGATTGTGGTATAATAATCGAATGGATAGGACTTGTTTGATATGTAAGAAAACATTTAATGTATATCCTTCATATGCAGAAAGAGGCGGAGGATTATATTGCTCACGGGCTTGTAAGAATGTTGCTCACTCCCAGTATATGAGGTCGTTGCCGAAAGAAAAGCGACCTCATTATCAAGGGAAAACATCTAACATTAAGTGTGCTAACTGTGGGAATGAATTTGAAACGAAAGATTGCCTTGTGAAAGAAAGGAACTTCTGTTCTAAGAGTTGCTCTGCTTCCTTCAATACAAAATTGAGACCACTTAAAGGCTCAATTTTGTATTGCAAAATATGTGGGAAGGATTTTTATCGTGTGCCTTCGGCAATAAAGCGGAAAAATAAGAAGCCTCGATACTGCTCTCGCAGGTGTAGGGCAATTGATAGTGTTAGACACCAGAGAAGGAGCGGAACGGATATAGAGCAAAGAATAGAAAGTATTTTATCAGAGTTGAATTTGAAGTTTGAAAAGCAAAAAGCTATTGACAATATATGCTTGGTTGACTTTTTCGTACCACCTAATATCTGTATCTTTGCTGATGGTGATTATTGGCATTCCCAAAAAGAAAGGGTTAGGATAGATGAGAGACAAAACAGGGAACTTTTGAAGGCTGGATATGAGATTATTAGATTGAAAGGCAAGGATATTCTGGCTGACAATGTCAAAGAGGAGTTATGCAATATTACAAACTGATTAATAAAGAGATAGAACTAACCGAAGAAGGTCATAATGCTTTATCTACTTTGGGGATTACTCTTGATGAATTAGTAGATTATCCAGACGAGAAATTAGAAGCATCGTATTGGCAAGGGTGTAAGACATATGTTGCCCAAGCTCTTAAGAACCAGAAAGGCATTACTTGGTTGGATGATGGTCGAATACCGACAGATAGTAAATTAGTTAGACCGCCAATCCAAAGAACCCAAGATGAGGCGATATTCCCACTTGGTAAGGGAACACAAACAGAACCGTTGGGTCGTTTCCCATCCAATCTATTAGTAAGTGATGATGTGCTGAATGATGGGAAAGTAAGCAAGGGACAAACCGCCAAACATAAATCTCATTATGAAGCTAATCAGCCAGTCAACATAGGCGGAGGTGAAATCAATACCAACTATCCTGACTCTGGCTCTTTCAGTCGCTACTTTGACCTAGACAAGTGGGCACAAAAGACATTCCCCTTCCTGATAGTCCCAAAGGCTAGTAAGAGTGAGAAGAACGAACACATAGATAGTACAACAACGGAGTTAGGTCACAATCGGTTTGATGTTTGTGCCAACTGTGGAGGATATATTCTACAAAACCCTGATAGACCATCAGCCTGCAAATGCGAAACACCAGAGAGGCAACCCAATAAAGTCAAGGGTAATTATCACCCCACAGTCAAACCTCTCAAGCTAATGTCTTATCTTATAACACTAGGAAGCAGACAAGGTGATGTGGTGTTAGACCCCTATTCAGGAAGTGGGACTACTCCACTGGCTAGTATGTTATTGAACCGCAAGTGTGTTAGTATAGAGTTGAAAGAAGCCTATTGCCAAATCGCTATTCAAAGATTTAGCCAAACGGTAATGAATCTCAAAACTGTGGTATAATATACATAAAGGGGGTAACCAAGATGGCAAAGAAAAAACAACCGACTAAACACCCATTAGTTAATCCTCACGCTAGTGCTCTTCAACAAGATAAGCAACTCAGAGCAAAACAACGTTGGGATAGACAACACAAATAAAACTCCTTAATGCCTCTGCTTTATGTAGCATTATCGAAGAGGGAGGAAAAATGGCAGTCCAACGCAAGAAAAAAACACAAAAGACATTTTATTATCTAACGGATACAGCAAGGCAACAACGTGCGAGACAACGCCAAACACAGATAAATAGGCAGATGATAAAAAGAGGAAGGGGTTAACCTATCTTTTCTTGTAGTTTCAATTGTTTGTCTTTATTTTGAATCCGCCCCGACAATACTATACAAGCCACTACACCAATAAGAAGCAACGCAAACCACCACACAGACGCATCTTGAAACAATAACGACACTAGCAAGGCTAAAACACCAAAGCCCAAACTAATCCTGTTATACAATCGGAACTTCTTTTGCAGTATGGTATTTTCCCATTGGTATTTCTTCATTTAACCCTCCTCCTTACAGAAGTTAATCTTAAGTAGTTTGCATAGCCCAAACAATACTACACCAGTAGGGATACCGATATAGAACATTGAATTCCAATCCATCATCGTTCTCATTAGCTCTCTTATTCCTGATGTCGCTGTAGCCAAGTCAGAAGTTGTGAACCCCGTAGAACTGTTTGCCATAAGGCATCCTATCGCTACTGCTCCCACCCCAACCCCAACTGTAACACCAAACATTTTGATATTTTCTTTCATTTTGTCACCCTCCTTTACTAGTTGATTAATATTCTAAGGTAAAATCCATTTCCAAAGACAAGTCAGTAGATAGTAAGTCAAATCTCTCACTAGTAAATGTTATTCTTCGACAGGTTCCATCACTTCTTACTTCCACATCTACGTTCCACCTGATGCTAGAACCATAGGAATACAGGTAGATGTCTCTGTCATCTACAATAATTCTGTCATTCCTTCGTGGAGTGAATGACACAGTAGCTATCACATTATTAATAGTTGCGGCTGTATTGTTGAATAGGGCTAGAGTAATCCCGTAGTCACCTTCTTCTTCAATTCTGTAAGGATAACTAGTAACGTCTACTCCTATGCTGGTAACATTGGTGTAGGAGGATAAAGTCCAGATAGTAGTAACTTCTTC
>SDBV01006611.1_pt1 | contig 16022 bp, 13 predicted proteins | sample 2277081 | NCBI WGS metagenome assembly SDBV01 (sample SAMN10402039, study PRJNA504765) | marine sediment metagenome | isolation source: marine sediment core GS10_PC15, 223 cmbsf | place: Arctic Ocean: Southern Knipovich Ridge | collected 2010
GCGAAAGCATCGTAAAGGGAATTCAAGTCCCTCTTTTCATTAGTGGTCGTTTTGAGCAGACCAAATTGAAAAAAGAAAAAGGCATTCTCATCAATGACTGCTATAATGCAAGTCCTGAGAGTATGAAGGCAGCGCTCCTTGCCTTCGAAAAGGTTGAATCTAAAGGGCAAAAAATTGCTGTTCTGGGCGATATGCTCGAGCTGGGTGTGAATAGCCCTTTTTGGCATCGGCAACTTGGACGGTTCTTACGTAAAGTACCTTCACTCAATCATGTGGTCCTTGTGGGAGATATGGTAAAGTGGACCACCGCTACCGTACCGGTCGGCATTTCCTTTGAACATGTTCCCACCTGGAAAGAAGCTGTCGACGTCGTCAAAAAAAGACTTGATCGTGAAGCAGCTATTCTGGTAAAAGCATCGAATAGCATAAATCTTTCCAATCTTGTAAGCGAACTTACCGAGTAACGAAAAAGAATGAAGAGAGTCGATGAAATACTCATTGGCTCTCATCCTATAGAAACCATCACCTCATAGGTCCTACGCACACTCAACCAAATCCCTCATTATGGCAGAAACATCCTATCATCATATTCCGGTACTTACTAACGAGGTTATTGAGTATCTTGCCCTTAAACCCAACGGAATATATATCGATACAACATTTGGCGGCGGAGGTCATACACGCGCTCTCCTTACCGCTGAACCGACCTGCACCGTCATTGCCCTCGACATCGATAAGCAGGCTGTCGCACTCAACGCACCGGCGTTAGAAGATGAATTTGGTGAACGCTTAAAGGTGATTTGGGGTAGTTATACGCATATTACCCGATACCTTAAAAAAGAGAGTATCGATGCGGTTGATGGTATACTCGGTGATTTCGGCACCTCCCAATACCAAATTGCTCAGCAACCGGGATTTTCCTTTAGGATCGAATCGCCCCTTGATATGCGCATGTCCCCCCGATATACACAGACAACCGCCTACGATGTTATTAATAGAGCGACAGAAGCGGAGCTTGTGCAGATCTTTTTCGAGTATGGTGAAGAGCACCGTGCCCGCAAAATTGCCCGGGTCATCGTTGCTGAACGAAAAAAAAAGCCGATCGAGACCACAACCGAACTTGCACGCATCATAATGAAAGTAGTCCCACCCTATAGCCGCTCGATCCATCCTGCGACGAAAGTATTTCAGGCCCTGAGAATTTTCGTTAACGATGAACTGAATAATATTAAATCGTTACTTACCCAATCTCTCAAACTTCTTAAACCTCATGGTAGAATCGTCTGTATAAGCTTCCACTCTCTTGAAGATCGCATTATTAAGCAGTTCTTTAAGGCGCATATGGATACATTAACGATTCTTACTAAGAAAGTGGTGATCGCAACCGCTGAAGAGATCGCCATGAACCCCTCTGCACGGAGTGCAAAACTCAGGGCGGCTGAAAAAAAGTAGCAACGAGAGAAAAGAAGTATGAGCTTTTTTTGAACGCCTATCCTCAAAGAGGATATCTGCACCTACAAATCAAAATCTATGCTCTGAATAATGACAAAATAAAATATTTGTGATAGTATTATACTTATTATATTACTCTATTTTAAATGAATTAGTAGCGATCGATCTCGCTTACGAGGAAAATATGACCTTACTTTTAAGACTTCAGATTTTCTGTTTTTTATTTTTAGCGGTGGGTACCACTCATGGAATGAAGCGATCTCGTGACATGGTAGATGCCCCTCTCAGGCCTCAAAATGTTTACTTTTACGTAAGAACCACCCTATTAATCGAAGCTATTCGTCAAGGTTCAGTTGCCGTAGCATTAAGGTTGATGCAGAGTCCTTGGACCGATCTCAATGCTCGAGATGGCCATTATGGTATGACTCCCCTCTTATGGGCAGTTGAAAAAGAGCTGCTAGAAGTGGTTAGAGAATTGTTAAGCCGTCCAAACACCGACCTTGCTGCATGCGACATGAAAGGCAGAACAATTTTAGCTATTGCGCTCGAAAAAGGATCAGAAGCAGTAATACGGGAAATCCTAAGATGCACTCAAATAATAGACAGGCATATGGCTCTTTTTAAGTGGGCACTACTCCACAATATGGTAGTTGTGCAAAGAGTATTAATAGATCATTTTTCTCCGTTTGAGATACACAATGCCCTAAGGATAGCACTGTCATGGGGTTGTGAATACATAGTACCAGAACTATGCAAAGCTCCTGCTGCCAAGGAAGCTTTTATAGCTTTAGGTGTATGTTTGGAGGCGGATGCAGCAGCACTCGCAAGAATATTGCTAAACGCAGGCATTTCCGTGAACACGCGGGGGGCAACAGGCACTACAGCGTTACACTTAGCTGTCAATGATAACGAAGAAGTAGTACACCTCCTGCTTAATACTCCCGGCATAGATATCAATATTCGGGATAATAATGGTGTTACACCTCTGATAGAAGCACTGAGTATTGGCCAATCACCTCAGATTGTGAAAGACATTATTGCAACTCCTTATATCGATGTTAACGCACAAGATACGCACGGCAACACCGCATTGATGACATTTGTAGCCAATTTAAATATGTTTGATGAACACAAAATCACGTGGCAGCCAAATGCACTACAGTCTTTGAGAGAACTGCTCAAAGCACCCGGCATTAATGTAAATCTACCCGATAATTTAGGTATGACGCCTTTGATGTTCTGTCTCAGCTCGGGGTATGAGAACCCAAACTCCTTTTTCTTCCATACACCAGAAAACCCTGCCTATTTTTATGTTCAGATCATTACGCTGCTCAGTGCCGCGGGGGCACAAAAAATCGATAATCAAGAGACACTCAATAAGGTGGGAATCGCAGCCTATAACGAAGGCCATGAGATGTATATGAAGATATTAAAGGCTTTAAGAGAAGGTGATATTCCTACACTCAAGCTATTTGAAAGCTTAGGGTTTTCGCTCTGTGTGCAGGATAAGGAAGGCAAGAGCGCTCTTCACATCGTGATCGATTCTAAGGAGATAGCTACTGAAGAGCAGATGGAGCGCGTCGTTGAATATGTATATCATTATGCACCTGGATTAGTAGCCCTTGAACACTACGCACCTGTATTAAGAGTTTCTGAAAATAGGGATGGACACAAATACACACAGGAAAAGTATCTTCATAATGCGGTATATAAGGCGGTTTTAAGGTATGGGCCCGGAAAAATAGTACTCAGATTACTCGATTGGGCCTATCAAAAAGAAAGAGAGCATCTTTTTAGGGTATGGTGGCGCGCACAATCTGAGAAGAAGAGTGCATGTGTCGAGGCGGTGAAAGAACGGATTAAAAAGCTTGGCATTATGAAAGTAGCAGATCAGAATCTGCACTGATTGGGAGGCACACCGGCTCCTGATAACACTGATCGTCAGGTAAAATATGCATAGCCCAGACAACATTTCCCTATAAGCTCTTCGGCTGGGAGGCACTATAGCAATCTTGACAATTTTATTCGATCAGGTAGATTGATTATAGTTACCTATAAGCTAAAATAACTCATATACGCCAAAAGGGGGCCGCATGAAAATAACCGATGTCCAAGTATATCCTTATAAGCACAAATATCCTCTCTCCCAAGCAGGCAAGCTGAAGGCATATGCAACCATCGTATTTGAAAATAGTTTTATTGTGCGGGACCTGAAACTTATAGCGGGCCAAAATGGTCTTTTTGTGTCTATGCCCTCCCGTCGTGTGGGAAGTGTGTACAAAAACATTGTGCACCCTTTAAATGCAGAAACACGGAAAGTTATTGAAAATATGGTTATTGATGAGTACTCTAGAAAAGAGGCAGGCTCATAAAATTTGGTGGGGTGTAGCCAAGTGGTAAGGCACCTGGTTTTGGTCCAGGCATTCGGAGGTTCGAGTCCTTCCACCCCAGCCATTATAGGTGCATATGCATACATCACCCAATCTCTATCTTGCTAGCCAATCACCCATTCGACGTCATCTGCTTGAAAAGGCCTGTATTCCCTTTCAGATTATACCTCAATCTACTGATGAACGTACACTCAACTGGGACCGCCCTGTTCTAGACGTTGTTCCAGCAATAGCACGCTTAAAAATGGACCATGCACTTCTGCCGCCCGGTGAAGAAAAAGAGCACCGCTTTGTGCTCACCGCCGATACGCTCTGTGTTGATCACCAAGGCAAAGTACATGGCAAGCCGGTCGATATCACTGATGCAATACGCATGATTAAACTGTGGCGTCTAGGCTGCTCAGTTGTTACAGCATTTTGCCTTGATAAGAAAATATATTCGGACGGTACCTGGCGAACAGAAACCAGAAGAGAGCAAACCGTGAGTTCCTCTCTTAACTTTTCTATTCCGGACCGGTGGATCGAAGAATACCTACGCCGCACCAAACCCCTTGAGATAGCAGGAGCGGTGGCTATTGAGGGCTATGGCTTTCAGTTCGTTAAATCAATTGCAGGATCCTATACGACTATTCTTGGACTGCCTATGTATGAGCTCATTGAAGCGCTCACGGAGCTCCAATTTTTCAGTTCATCCCCAACTTCTTAGACGGTTTCCATCTTTTTAAAAGCACCTTGCACAAAAGCTCCTTAGGATCCTGGTAAGGATTTTTTTGCATCGCAGTACATGCCTGAGCAACACTCATAGCTACAAGATTATCATCACATGCAGCAGCATCTATATTATCTATAGCTGGAATAGTTACGCTTACTTTTTTGAATTCACCTTCCCGCATGACTTCATACAAAAGAGCTTCCATCAGCGATAAAAATTCCATAATACTGTGCTGCAGCTCCTCATCGCTTTCATAGGCATGAACAGGCTGAAAGAGTGATTCATCCAGTCCATGTTTCACCGCATGAGCAACAACCCGCTTAAGCGCTTCCTGTTCATGTTCAAAAAGCCACCTTAAGAGTTGTAATAGTTGATAAGATACGACACATTGGTGAGCATCATTATCGAACGGATTATTGTTCATTCTCATATTCCTTATCGTTGCCGATGATATATCTATTTCGTATCATCGTTGATGCATCATATTTTCATAAATCTTACGAAGCCGCTCTACTCGTTTCTGCATAGGAGGGTGCGTTGAAAACAGCGCAGATAACCCTTCCCCTGTGAACGGTTTCACGATAAAAAGATGAGCTGTCGTTGCATAGAGCGTATCATTATTAGCAAAATGTACGCTCTGCGCTTTCAACGCTAACTTTTCCAAAGCCGCAGCCAAGGCAAGCGGATCACGCGATACCTCTGCCCCCGACTCATCCGCTAAATATTCACGCGAACGGCTAATAGCAAGTTGAATCAAAGAAGCTGCAATCGGCATTAAGATAGCAACAACAAGAAGAACAAGCGGATTCGCACCACGTCTCTGTTGACTATTTGAGAACGTTCCCCACCAGGCCATATGTTGCATCATATTTGCAAGAAAACCGATCGTGGTAGCCAATGTTGCAGCCATGGTGCTTATAAGTATATCCCGATTGACTACATGGGATATTTCATGGGCAAGAACGCCACGCAATTCCTCTCGATCTAAGAGAGAAAGAATACCGCTCGTCACCGCCACCGATGCATGGGCCGGATTACGGCCTGTCGCAAATGCGTTCGCCATTGGCATATCGATGAGCCAGAGTTTTGGCATAGGGATCTTCGCCTGGGAAGAGAGATCTTCAACTATAGTATATATCCATCCATACTGCTCTTGATCAAGCGGTTGAGCCTTGTACATACGCAAAACCATTTTATCAGAGAAAAAATAGGCGAACCCATTGAGTATAAGGGATATGAAAAAAAAGACCACCACGCCACTGAAGCCCCCTAAAAAAGCCCCAAGCATCATCAAAACGCCCGAAAGTGTCGCAAGCAATATCGCCGTTTTAAACTCATTAAACCACATAGGCCGTCCTCCTCATTCCTCGTACTCAATAATAGAGCCTTTATCGGTCGAAGAATCCTCTATTTTCAGCTTTTTCACCACCGTTTCTCTTTTCATTGCAGCAAGGCGCGAAGCCGTTTCCTTAATCACTTCTTTACTCTCATCGCTTTCCCGTGTCAATTCATGCTGCGCATTTTTAAAGAGAAGGTTCATCTCCTTCTGCATCTTTTTAATTTGCCTTTGCAAGCGCAATATCATCTCAACACCCGCTAAATTAATGCCAACTTTGTGCGTCAAATAGATGATCTCTTCAAGGCGATCGACATCTTCTTCAGAAAAAAGGCGTGTATTACCTTCGGAGCGCCTGGGCGCAATAAGCCCCTCCTTTTCATACAATCTAATCGTTTGCTGATGCACTGAGAACATCTTTGCAACTGCCGATATCGAAAAATAGCCTTTTTTTCTTTTCATCATTATCCGTCCAGGTCTGTCGCCTATCATCTAAAGTGACCAGAATAGACAACTTTGGTATACTGTAGAGTATAGCAGAATCTCATGATTTTTCATGAACTTCTCATGTTTCATACAAAATGGATGAACTTTTTTTATTGATAATTAAGCGCTCAAGACGAATACCTGGACTTAATACCCTCTATTACCACTCGTGAGAAGGATAACCTATGAAATATACTCATTATCAAAGAAAATCACTCCTGGGAGCTCTTTATCTCCTTCCAGCTTATCTTTTACTTACCCCCATAGAAGCAGTCGTCCTTAAACAGAGCATGGTCTATACCTCAGAGGAAACCATCAATGGCCGAACATTTAAGCAGGTGCTCGAGCAAGAAAATAGCACAAAAACAGAGTCATTTTATGTCAACGGAGAAGCGGTAAGAGCACCGGTATACGAAGAAGCTCTTTTAAATGCAGAAAAGGAAGAAAGCAAATGGAAACGGCGTAAAGATCAAGAAGAGCGCTTAGCACGCTATGAGACCCGCTATAAAGGACAGGTTAAAATTGCACAAGCCGATCTTAAAAAAGTAATTGATCAGCTTAAGGTTGAACTTTCCCGTCTGAGTGATGAGCGGCTTAAACCCTATATGATCTTTTCGTTAGAAACGATCGCTTCTCCGGAGCAGCTTACCACAGTACAGAAAAAGCTTATCCCAGAGGCGGAGAAATGGGCACAAAGCGCCCCTGTAATCACCGACATTAAAAAGGTCCAGGATATACGAGCTGAACTCAATCAGATTTTGCCACGGGTAAAAGATACCTTTATCGCTACGGTTAATAACGGCATTACCCAGGCAGATGATACTAAATTACTCAAAGAGTTCTTAGCGCTTCTGTAGACATGGGCGGCCCTCTCTTGGGCACTGCTAAAAAATAGGTGTACAGAAAACGGGGTGTGTTGAAACACACACCCCGCTATTTTTAGTTCGTAACTAATGTCTTACTTAGTCATTGTTGGCATCTTCTATGTCATCGGTAGGACAAGGACAATACTTATCTAAAATGAAATTCGAAAGCACATTTAAGTTTATTACCTTCGGTTCGTCATCGCAATTAGGTGGCTCGGGTAATACTACAGGAGTAAAGCCCATGGTTCCCCATTTATTACGCAACTTCTCCAACGTACCGTCAGCAACCATATCTGCAATCGCTTTACCAACGTTAACAAAAAGCTGGCAACAGGACTTATCAACTGCAATACCAACTCCCTCACTTTTAGCTAAATCACCAAGCTCTGAAGCTTCAACGGCAACTGTAACAAGATCTCCGTCTAAGTCTGTAACTTTATTTGCGGTAGGCATATTAACAAGAAGTGCATCGATGTCGCCACCTAAAGCTGGATGACCATTTACATCCACAAGGGCTTTGAGAGCCTCTTCAAGCGTATCAAAGCCAACTGCGATCAAACTGCCTATGGTGCAGGTAAACTTTTCTAGAATAGCTTTCTCACGTTGCCCACGCACGTAACCTACCCTACTATCGAACAAACACAGGCCTATCAACGAGCCACGAATCCCTGGTATGGCTTCTCTGAAAACGAGCGATTCCATCGCATTCGTATCATTATTATACTTTATAAATGATGCAAGACCCTGATTTGCGTCTGTTATAGAAATATGAGAGATAGCAAGTGCACCTTCCCCATTCTGAAGTCGGACTAACAAACTCTTTCCAAGTGCGTTAACAAAGACGAGCTTATCATAACCGATGCGCTTACGAAGCTCACAAGCTATGTCAGCTGTGAGGCCATCAGCATTATCATTTGATCTAAAATTCCATGGTGGGAAACCTAGTGAGCCCTTATCTCCAAGATCGGTAAGAACTCTTAACGTACCTAAGTCCTCACCACAATCTACATCTGCTCTTAAATGCAGCCCGCCTAGCGCTAAAAGCGCTAGGCTGAGACTGATCATTTTCATTAACTTCATTATCTACGTCTCCCTTTTTTTATTATACCAGCTTAGAAGCTAATTGCTGCTTTACCGTATACATGCCAATTTTCGAATGCATGTTGACGATGTTTGTTGCTAGCAAATTCATAGCCACCGCCGAAGCCGACGTACCATGGATAGCAATCTGAAAGCACATTGGTATAAGAAAGGGCAACGGAAATCTTATGGGTAAGAACTCTACGAGCAGCACCTGATGCCAAGTTTACATCAGAAGAAGTCAAACTTGTAAAGTTTTCATCCGGTGTTCCTTTGCCAAAATCTTGATCAATTGTTGCACCACTATCCGACGTTAAGGCAGGAGGTGGGCAATGCTGATCAAAAATACCAAAGTCGTTGAAGTCAAAGTTGGGTTTACAAATCTTTTCGCGATCTCTCCACCAGAGGTTGTAAGAACCTTCTACGCCCCAGTTACACCATTGATAATGGAGACCAACCCACCACTCAATGTTATGACGTGGTTCAACGCGAACACAATTCGTAAGGAGTTCTGTAAGCGCCGGGCCTTCCGTTAGTGCTGAACGAGGATTGGATTCATCCCCTTCTTCCGCTATAAGGAGGTAACGGGATAGTGGTCCATTGTTAAGATCGAATAGTCTGTTTTCTGAGCGACGGAATCTGAACTGATATTTAATATCGGTCATAAGAACTAAGTCACAGTTACTTGCTTCATCATTCCAGATGCTATAGTCACCTTGAAGACCAATACCAATTGCTCCATGGCGGGAACCAACAAGTGGCTGGAACCAACGAGCATGATCTAAACGCTTTCCTGTAGGAATCGTACCAAGAAGATAGATGCCTGCATGATCGTTAGCACAGTAGTTCCAATCGTATCCAAGACGAAGATCTATATCATCGACATGAGTACGTTTGCAATCTCTTGCAAATGCATTGTTTGCATTAAGTGCTTCACGAACATTGGTTGCAATTGGATCGCTATTATCAGTAATTTCACCCTCAGTTTCTACCTTTTCAAAGAACCTCAATTTGTGACGCGCACGAGCAACTGCGAAAGCAACATCAGCCCAGAGACCGGTGCAGAAACAGTCGAGGTTAAAACGGAATTGAGGAAGCCACGCAACAACCGAGCGTTCCGGGCAAAGAGTAACAACTGATTCGAAGCCATCATTTTTCTCTGAACCTAATCCTAAGTTAAGTGAATTAACATCCCCATCAACTTCAGCAACGTTAAGTGGGTTATGGCCAAAGAACCCTAAACCAAGACGGCCACTACGTCGGTTGCGTTGATAGAGAACCGTGCTATCCCAGGTGAAGAAATTGCAGCGAGCATCATGATACCAATTATAAAAGGAAAGATTGTTACGATAGGTTAAATCCTGCGTTATGGAACGTGGACGAAGGAACGTGCTCGTACAGTTCGATGATACACCATCACAATCTACGCTGCAGTCATCACAGTCGTTACTGCGATCAACACTGCAGTCGGTACTACAATCATTGCAACTAGAATTACGGTGCTTAGTATACGTTAAACTACTTACCCCTAGCGATAGAAGTAAGATAAAAGACAATAATTTCACATTATTCATTGAGTAACCTTTTCTTTAATGGTTAGACATACGATAATTTTTTCTTGATCAAACAGTTCTGTGTCTAATACTGACTCCCCCTTTTGCAATTGCACATACATATTTTCACGATATTTACTCCTTAAAGTAACAAGTTCTTGTCTTGCAACCATAGCTATATTTACCAAATACTTGATAAATAATCAACTTTTTTTTTACACTCTCCTTAATAATTTAAATACGCTCCTAAAAAGAACGCTTCCTTTAAATTAAAATATGGGCCTACATAACACTCTATAATCACACCATTTCCCCTGCCAAGATCCTCAGCCCTTATTTCATAGCATATACATTGAATAAAGGCAATAGTTTTGTGTTTTTCCCCCTCTCTTTTTATAAAAATAGCTCACCATCACGCGTTCAATATACTCTCTCTATCGCTATTTTCACCATGTGCATAAAGACGTAAAAAGAAATCGCTTTTTGTCGATCTGAAGAGCAGGTTACTCTCCATTTCCCTAAAAAAACTATACGTGTTCACCTCTTTAATAACAAAAATTCATAATTCACTATCGACAAAAAGCGATGGAGGCGGTAGATTATGTTTCATAGGTACAAGTATTTTTTGGAAAGGAGTCTAAAAGGAGAGCATATGAAGGTGTATATATTAGAACGGCTACGCAGCATACTTCTCTTAGTACTCATAAGCCCCTGCGTCCAGGGAGCTCCGGTGAAAATCACCACCTTTATTCCCCGCTCACAGGGATCCGATACTGCACGGGAGCTCATAGGATGGCAACAGCAACTTTTCAACTCTTATAATGAAAATTACTGTGCCTTTGCATCTACCATAGAGTACACCCGCTCCTATAAAACGGAACCTATCGCACGCCATCTTTTCTCAACAACACACCTAACATTCGCCGGCAGCAAGAACACTCAGAGAACAGGAGGCGACATTATTGCCGATTATTTCGGACTCCCAACAGATTTTCTCGGAACGCTCGCGATCAAACCTCGGATCGAAAATACTATTATCGACCTCAACGTGTATTGTGGCCTCGATGATGTATTACCCGGTTTATATCTGCGCGTACACGCTCCTATTACCCACACACGCTGGACCCTGGGACTTGACGAGTGTGCGCCCTGCGATAACAAATTTAGAGGCTGTACGCAATTTCCTCCCTGTTATATGTTTACCGATCCATCTTCCACTACTCCTCCTGAAACCTGCCCCACACCAAAAAGAACGACCCGTGTTCCCCCTAAATGCCCGGTAAATCCAACGCTTCATCCTCCCGCCCGATTAAGAAATGGTAACTGCACTACCCAGAGTATACGTACGGCGCTCAGCGGTCATTTCACCTTCGGTGATATGACGGAGCCCTGGAAATTTGGCCGCTTCGATTTTTGCACCCGTTCTAAAACCGGACTGGCCGATGTCGATATTATGCTTGGTACTAATATATGCAATAATGATTACGGTCACTTCGGCTTTTTTGGCATCGTCGTCGTACCTACCGGCAATCGGCCAAAAGCAAAATATATTTTTGAACCGATCGTTGGTAATGGTAGACACTGGGAAGCCGGAGGTGGACTCAGCGCCCACTTTATGTTCAACCCGCAGACCGATACCTGTAGACGCAATTTTGGCATCTATATAGATGGATATGTTGCCCATGTATTTAAGACCCATCAAACGAGATCGTTCGATTTTAGAAATAACGGACTCTTAAGTAGGTATATACTCCTTAAGGAATTTGATACTGCTGATGTCTATAATGAAAGAATGATCAACGCCATCAATTTTGCAACTCGCTCATGCGAAGTGTCGATCGGACTCAAAGCCGATGCGAGTGCTAAAGCCTGCTTTTTTACCAACGGGTGGGAAGGCGCTGTCGGTTATAACATCTTTTTTCAAGAGTGCGAACGGATATGCATCCATACCGATTGCCCATGCGATATAGATTCACGCCGTTTTGGCATCAAAGGTCTCGAGGGAGTATGTGCGCTCTGTCACCCGGTAGAAAATGGGACTGTAGAAGTATCATCCACATCTACCACCCTTAATACTACTCAGCAAAATGCCACTATGTTCAAAGCTAAACTACCTACCAGCTCTCCCATTCCAAGAAACCCAGAAACTATCTGCTTTTCTTGGAATAGCATCCCGCTTGAAGAACCAACACCGGTCAATCGGCTCGAAGAGCAAGGCTTTATCCTTGCCGATATGAATGCACAACCGGATATCATTTCATGCACCGATTTGGATCCTCAATCAGCAGCCCAAGGAAGAATGATCACCCATAAAGTATTTGGTCATATAAGTTATACGTTTGAAGAATCCTGTTATAGCCCACACATCGGCATCGGCGGTTCGGTTGAATTTGATGCCCATTGCAATCATGCACTTGAACAATGGGCAATTTGGTTAAAGGGGGGACTGACCTTTTAACAAAATAATACTTGCAAGTACACCAACTTTTTTTTAGATTGGAGAAAAAACAGATGATCACCAATGATAACCGGTTAAGAAGGAGTCCCATGAGAAAGAGCTTTATAGCACTTATGAGCTGCACATTAGTAATGTGCAGCGTAACGTTCACAAAAAGAAGCAGTCACAAAGATAGCTGCTCAACCGATTGCTTTAAGCACCTGAGTACCGCACTCCATTTGCGTTCTCAGGGAGCAAATACTGCACGAGAACTTGTAGGATGGCAATGGGAAATCAATAGGCCTGAAATGTGCGAAAACTACGGATCTGCTTATCTTGCCTTCGAATATCAGCGTTCATTTAGGGATAAGCATCTTGCTGAAGCTCTCTTTGGCAGCTCTCGGCTGAGCTTTGCAGGAAGTGATGTCGAAGACAGAAGGCCAAATGAGTTGCTTGCTGATAATTTCGGTCTTGCACAAGATTTTAGGGGAAGCATAGTATTCAAGCCACGCATAGAGAACTATATCTTAGACTTTGGATTTTATATGGGCCTCGATTGTTGGGTTCAGGGGCTCTACGTAAGATTCCATACTCCCTTTGTACATACGCGGTGGAGTGTTGATACTAACTGTGGGCGCTGCGTAAATATCGAAAGCGACTCCTTTGACGAAGAGGGCAATGTAAAACAGTTTCCTCCTTGTTATATGCATCAAGATGCAACCGATACTGCCGACTCGTTTAGACAGGCATTGAGCGGCAACTTTCTTTTTGGCGACATGAAAAAGCCATGGTGTGGCGGAAAATTCGATTTTTCGAGACGTACGAGAAATGGCTTAGCCGATATCGATGTTATTGTAGGCTATAATTACATCAATGATGATTGCTACCATTTTGGTCTTTTTGCTCAAGCGGTTCTTCCTACCGGGAAAAAACGAAAAAATCTTTTTGTCTTCGACCCTGTGGTAGGTAATGGGAAACACTTCGAATTAGGTGGTGGTATCTCTGCACATACCGTACTCTGGAGCGGCGAAGACTCCAACCTTGCGCTCTTTCTTGAAGGAAATGTAACTCATCTTTTCAGATCACGCCAGTGCCGCACATTCGATCTTAGAGATAATGGACCTTTTAGTCGTTACCTACTCCTTAAGGAATATGATACGGATGGAAGTACCTTCACCTATAATAACAATCTCATGAATGCAACCTGCTTCACCACACGAGAGGTGGATGTCAGTGTTGGTGTTAAAGGAGACGCATCTCTAAAACTTGCCTACCGCTGGTCTGGATTCGGATTTGATATAGGATATAACCTGTATGGCCATAGCCGTGAAAAGATTGAAGTACGCTGTAATTCCTGCCCAGCACCTATCGATAGGCAAAAATTTGCTATCAAGGGCACTGAAAGAATCTGCTGTGACGATTATGCAATTGCGCTCGTCGACCCGGGTTCAATACCAAAACTTTTTCCTGAGGGTGATTCCTTTACAGATCTTGCCAATCCGTCCGTACGTGCAGGCTGTACACCCCTACCAGGTACATCCGAAGTTACGAAGAAACCTAATAACGGAAGCCAACCGGGTGCTACCGCGTTCAGAGCTGGTATGCCTGCTCGAGGCACCGTAACGAAAACAGACTGCTCCGTATGCTTAAACAAGGGCGTGGTGACTGAGCCGACATCTGTAAATGAGATCGAAATCGATACTGACAACTTCATTATTGCAAACGGACTACAGCCACGTCTCTTGTCAGTAAACGATCTTGATATTTGTTCAGGTCAAGCACATTCAGTTATTACCCATAAGCTGTTTACTCACTTTTCTTATACCTGGATGGATGAATGTGGTTGGAATCCACATCTCGGCATTGGCGGTGAAGTTGAATTTGATGGCAATCATCAACGTAGTGCCAGTGAAAAGTCCGGCTTCAACCAGTGGGGTGTATGGATAAAGGGAGGCTTATCATTTTAGACGTTATGAGGGGGGCAATGCCCCCCTTGAATAACAAAGAAACTGTTAAAGCGCGTAATTCGCGCTTTATTTTTTTTTAAACTCCGTATATACTGCAGGTGAAGTGAAAGATAAGCTTTAAAAAAGGGAGTGTAAGACCAAGCATACGTATTTCATATACAGCCTATGTAAGGAGAATATTATGATAGGGCGTGCATATCTTACTCTTAGTTTCATCTTTATGCCTCTGGCAATTCAGGCAATGGGAAGTCCTGGTTTCCCACGTACACCACTTCGCGCATACTCCCAAACACCTGCACCATCTCCAGGTTCACCAAGTTTTAGCGGATCAGAGGTGCAGCTCACAGCAGAGCAATTCTCTGAAATCTTTTTAACCGAGCTCAGAGAAAAGCCGAATGATATCAATATACTACATCAAGGGGCAACATACCTTCATCTTACAGTTGATGAAGCCATCAAAAAAGAGACAAGTGATGATGAGTTCAATGGATTTATGCAACTCATATCTCGATTAATACAAGGCTATAATGCTGATCCAAATATTACCTGTTATGGCACATCCGTAAGATCTCTGATAGCGGAAGCGGAAAAGAGCTCATTGATACACCAACAGCAGCGTGCTCAACGCCTCAAAGACGTGATATTCCCTCAGACTCTACATGCGCCGCAACAGACCATGAAACCTCAATCTAACGCTCACAATGGAATAGTCGAAGCTCAACCTCACAAGGGGGATGTTTCCTTAGAAGAAACTCATTCAATCCTATCACCTCCACTGTTTTGGGGGCTATGTACACTGGGTATCGGTGTTATAGGACTCGGCATTGTTTATATTGTAAGTAATAAAGGGGTAGAACTCACTTCCCCCTTAAATAGAATGTCCAACACATAAAATATTAAAGAGAGGAAGCAGATGAACATAAAGCGGCATAAGCTTTTTATAATAACCAAAAGTACTTTTTTCTTGCTGATCGGAATGCTCACCGGCATGCTCGAAGCAATGATCCCGGGAGCCCCAGACACTTTCGCTACTCCTGCGCATAGGCACCATAGTAACAAGAGCCTCATAGCCAGCGTTGCAAGGGACTTAAGGACAAAGCAACAGCAAGCCTCTCACCAAGCAATTCTTGCGGAAAAGGATACTAATCTAATAAGCAAAGCTTATGTGGGTGATCTTAATGCAATAAAAGAATTTATTTCTCGATACCCTCACCGTATTAATGAACTCTTTAACAATGACACGGTTTTAAGTGCCGCTATACGAGGAGCTCTAGATACGAACAACTCTTTTGAAAATTTCCCAGCGATGATTGGGAATCTAATCTCTGCAGGTGCCACAGATGAACAGGCCATGAATGTTTTATATCAGCACCAAAAAAACGCGAATCCTGACATAAGTAATCGAGCTGGAAAAATCCTCAAAGCAATTCCATCTGCTGTAAAAGATGCTTTTACCACGCCTATCCAAAAATCGGGCGCGCCAAAACACCTTTTAAATACGGTGGCTCGCCAATTACGACGCGAACAAAGAGCCCAGCAACAATCTGCCCTGGCCGAAACTCCCGCTGCTACAGCTAGACCAACTCCCCAATCAGTCATAGCATCTGTAGCAAAACAAAAACAAAGAGAACAAGAAGAAGCTTCTTATAACCCCGCTGAACACGCATTTAAGGGAAATCTAAAACCAGTAGAAAAATTTATTGCTGAACATCCAGACCAGATTAACAGCACCTTTCCTAAAGG
>SDBV01006612.1_pt1 | contig 16019 bp, 23 predicted proteins | sample 2277081 | NCBI WGS metagenome assembly SDBV01 (sample SAMN10402039, study PRJNA504765) | marine sediment metagenome | isolation source: marine sediment core GS10_PC15, 223 cmbsf | place: Arctic Ocean: Southern Knipovich Ridge | collected 2010
TTACTGTACAGGCCGACGATCTGTACAAGGTACTTACGCAGATGGGGGAGGACGAGATTTGGTTGGAGTTTGAAGGCGAGACCGAATTGGTAGTGTCGTCCGCAACCGTGCGGTCAGGCATGGCGGCCATGCCCCTGGAGCAAGAGATTGGCGATTTGCTGGCCAATGTAAAGGGGCTTAAAAAGAACGCATGGGAAGACATACCCGAAGGGTTTTTTGCCGGGTTGGAAATGTGTTTGGTCAGCGTGAGCACCAAACGGGAGGACGTGGCTTTTAGTGCGGTGCGTGTGTACAACGACCGTTTACTTAGCACGGACAACCTGCGTTTGAGCCGCTACATGTTGCCCAAGAAAATTAATGTTGACATGCTGTTATCCTACGGTGCTATCAAGGAATTGGTGAAGCATAAAATGATAAAGGTGCAACAGCATCAGGCGTGGGCGCATTTCAAGGATGCTGACGGCATTGTGTTTTCCACGCGGTTGGTGGACGTTGACTTCCCCGATGGTCTGGACAAGTATATAGACGAAATGGAAGGGGTGGAGGTAACGTTACCACCGGGCGTGGCCGAGGCATTGCAGGCGGTTATGGTGTTTTCACCGGGGGAGGAGGTGTATGAGCGGGAAGCGGAGATTCGGTTCAAAAAGGGGAAAATTGTATGCCGCTCGCAAAACGACCGGGGATGGATCGAACGCACGGTAGCCACCAAAGGTGTAACCACAGGTATACCAACCTTGTGGGTTAACCCTTTATTTTTCATCGACATATTGCAGCGTTTATCCTCCTGTGTGGTGGGCGATGGTAAGGCCATGTTCACCGCCGAAAATTTCCAGCATGTAATCATATTGCCTGAGGAAGAGGAGGAGTGAGATGGAAATTATAAAATTGTTGAGTTTGGTTGTTGTGTTGGTACTGATGGGATGTGAGCCGAACATATTCAAGGATAACATAGTTATATGCCCTGAAGACCCCACCGCACTTGCGGAGTTTATATTGGTATGCGCGAAAAACGCCAATCCCCTATCAGATGAAGAAGGCGAGGATTTGGTAAAGGAATGTAGATTTTCTGGAATTAAAGTATTTTGTAGTGCGGAAAAAGGATTCCGTATTGGAAGTGGGCACACAATTCCTTGCGAAGAAGCATTCACGCAAAAAGAAAAAAACAAGTGTGGCATACGATAATAGCTTGAGGAATGATGGTTTATGTTGACGATATGAACGCGAGTTATGGTCGAATGGTTATGTGCCACATGATGGCGGATACCATTGAAGAACTTCATGAAATGGCCGCCGCGCTAGGACTTGAACGAGCATGGTTCCAACCATTGAGCCGCCCGCATTATGATGTTAGCAAAACAAGAAAGGCAGAAGCCGTTCGCCTGGGGGCCGTCGAGGTTACGCAGAAAGAACTTGTCCGAATTAATAGAGCTAGAGAAGGTAGGCAATGAGAAACTACTGGAACCGAGAAAGGGGAATCATGAATTACCCAGACGATCATCTATGCCAAGAGGTTCGCAATGCCTTGATGAAGCTTTCCGACGCCGTGTGTATGTGGGAGCGCAGTACCAATAGGCAATCGGTGTTGATTTTTCGCGAGCATGGTGGGTTTAACTATCGTGCGCAATCCGGCAAGCCAGGCATTCCCGACGATGTTACCGATCAACAATTATTGCTTGGGCTGGAGCTATCAGATCCTACAAAAGAATAGCTTCCGGTAACAAACGCTTTACCGGAATTGAAAAGGAGGAAAACAATGAAACAATTTATCAAAACCGTAACATTAACCGGGGCCGACAATAGCATTGCGCCCCAGCGTTTGCAGGAATTATCCGATGAATTTCCTTTTGTGGAATGGGGCATTCTTTTATCGGAATCGAGCGTAGGTGGCAACCGGTTCCCTTCGGTGGGTTGGATCGAAGAACTGTACAAAGTCCGAGGAGCCAGTGAACAGCTATCAGCGCATATCTGTGGAAAATGGGTGCGCGACCTATGCGTGGGCAACCTGTCGTTGTATCAAAGTGGCGTCGGCCCGTATTTGGGAATGTTTCGCCGGATGCAACTAAACTTTCACGCATATACACATAAGGTTGTGGCCGGGCCATTCATCGATGCCCTGAACCGCATAGGCGTGAGTAAGCAATTCATTTTCCAACTAGATGCTGTGAATGATAACATCCTGGTGGTGGCCCTGAAGTCGGGCATTGATGCCGTCGGGCTTTTCGATTTGAGTGGTGGTGCGGGACTTCTCCCCGATGAATGGCCGGAATCGTCAACCTACACTGGTTACGCCGGGGGGCTTTCACCGGATAACGTGGTTGCCCAATTGGAACACATCGAGCCACTGTGTAAAGCGCCAATTTGGATTGACGCGGAAACCCATGTGCGAAGCGATAGAGATCAATTATTCGACTTGCGTAAAGTGCGCGCGTTCTTGAAGGCAATTGAGCCTTATGTATTGGTCGATAAGTAATAGCTTTTGGTAATCGCAATAAAGGATTGAGAACCCAATGCCTGGATTTTTCAACAAAGCAACGGTGGACAAAAATGAGAATTATTGAACAGTATCATGTAATTGAAGCATTGCCCACTGGCGAACAAGTTCTTGGAGCTATCGAGCGGGCCGGGCGAACGTGTTACAAATCCGAAAGCCAGATGACCCTCGGAAGCTCGCGGGACTTTGTCGCGAAGATACTCAAGAGTGGCCACCACTCGGTTATCGAGCACGTTTTCGCCACAGTGCGGATGATCACTGATCGGGGAGTAACCCATGAGATCGTCCGTCACAGGTTGGCCTCATATAGCCAGGAAAGCACACGTTACTGCAACTACAGCAAGAAGAAGTTTGGAAACGAAATTACGGTCATCAAACCTGTGTGGTTGGAAAAGGATAGCACTGCGGCGTACTGTTGGGAAGCTGCCTGTGAAAGTGCGCAGAATTCTTACTTTGCATTGTTGAAGTGTGGTTGGAACGCACAACAAGCCCGCTCCGTACTCCCCAATTCTCTCAAAACCGAAATCGTAATGACGGCCAACATGCGGGAGTGGCGGCATTTCTTTAAACTGCGCACTGCCTCCGCTGCGCATCCCCAAATGCGTGAACTTGCTATACCAATACTTAAAGAATTTCAAAGTCAAATACCTGTTCTGTTTGACAATATAGGCGTGGAATAACGTATGTTAATCTGCATAGAAATAATAGTAGGAATAGCCGTGTTGTTTTTGTTCATGCGAACTAAAGCATGGGGAAGTGGTTGTGTTATCAAACCCCCCACAAACACATCACGCCCAAAGCATTATCCACAAGGGTTTTCAGGCAAGGTTAAATAATGCCCGGATTTTTCAACAAAGCAACGGTGGACAAACAGCGGCGCCGCCCCGTAAAGAAGGCCGGGCGGGCAAGCAACCGCAAACTGGATTGCGAGTCCTGTGGGTTGCGTAAGTTGGCACTGAGCCCCAAGATGACCTGGAAGGGGCAAGGCCGCATGCGTATTTTGGTAATAGGGGAAGCCCCTGGTGCCACTGAGGATGAACAGGACGATATACTTGTGGGTGAGGCCGGGTCGTTGCTGCGTGAGGTTATGGGGGAAGTTGGCATTGACCTTGAACTGGATTGCTGGCGTATTAACGCGGCAAATTGTTGGCCCGGCAAAGGCAATCCCGACCCAACCAAACACCAAATTGAATGTTGTCGGGTGTTCAGGGTGCGCCCTACCATAGAGGAATTGAAGCCCCAAGTAATAGTGTTGATGGGCAATGGTGCCATGTCCTCCTTTTTTGGCGACCGTGGGCATCCCAAACTTCAGATAAGCACATACCGGGGCCGTGTAATACCAGACGACCAGACCGGGGCGTGGGTAATCCCAATTTTCCATCCAAGTTTTTTGCTGTACAAAAGGGACAAAAAAGGTGTGGTCAACCCTAACCTTGCTGCATTGTTTGAGCGTGATATGCGGCGTGTGTTGGCGAGGGCAAGCCGACCCGCTCCGGTGCCAGTGGACCCTGTGGCAGGTATTAGGAAGTTGTTGGAATACAAAGATGTTATTTATGCCATAAAATCCATGATAGCTTTTGGTGTGCCATACCTTGCGTTTGATTATGAGTCAACAGGGCTTAAACCGTTTGCACCCGGTCATAGATTGGTGTCCGTATCCTTTGCCACACGGTTCAAGGATGCGGATGAAATTAGCACTTACGCCTTTTTGTTAGATCATCCCGAGGCACCTTGGACACCCAAGCAATTGAAAGGTATCAAGGAAGCTTGGGGTGAACTTATGCTTTCGGATATAAGAAAAGTGGCGCACAACATACGTATGGAGGATATGTGGACGCGTGTAAAGTTGGGTATCAAGACCAAGTCTTGGTGGTGGTGTACCATGAACAATGCACACATTGTGGACAACACGCAGGGCATAACATCCTTGAAGTTTCAGGCATGGGTACAATGGGGAATGGAAAACTACGATGCGGCGGTTCATAGATTTGTTGTTGGTGTGCTTACCAAGGAGCAACGGGCAGCGGGGGAAACTCTAAGCACACACCACGGCAACCGCATTTTGGAATTGTCCGTGGATGAACTTTTGGAATACAACGGTGCAGATGCAAAATGTACTGCCATGCTTTACGAGAAGCAGGCCGCCCAAATACGTCCTGACACTGGCCTGTGGCGTGCGCGTGGTTTGTTCCACGTGGCGGCCATGATGTTCAATGACATAAATGTCCAGGGCGTGGCCGTGGACGAGCAATACTATGACGTTAAAAAGAAGGAATTGTTGGCGGATGTTGCAAAGCTGGAACGTAAGCTTCTGCGTTCCCGTGAGGCCAAGTTGTTTCAACAACGCGAGGGTCATCCACTAAGCCTTGGTTCCAGCCCGGATCTTGGCAAGTTGTTGTACACACACCTTGGACAGAAGACCACCAAACGGACCAAAATAAAACGTGAACCGTCTGTGGATGCTGAAGCATTGGGCCGCATGGATTTGCCTTTTGTGTCTAACTTGTTGGAAATGCGACATTTGCAGAAAATAGCCAACACGTACATGGACCAAATACGGAGGGAGTCTGTAAATGGCCGGGTGTACCCAAGCACCAATTTCAACATACCAAGGACATACAGGCCAAGCATGGATGGACCAAACTTGGCCAACACGCCCAAGAGGGAGGAGCTGGCAAAGGAACTGGTGCGGAGGGGCATAGTTGCCGACCGTGGTTTTAAGATGATGGAAGCGGATTACAGCGGTATTGAAGTACACACCATGGCGTGGTATTCGGAAGACCCCGAACTGATACGTTATCTGAATGACCCTACCACGGACATGCATCGCGACCAAGCGCAAGCACTGTTTAAGATACCCCCCAAAATGTGGGCCAAACTGGACCCCAAAGCCGTGAAGATGTTGCGTTTCTACGTTAAAAATCAGTGGGTATTCCCGCAATGGTATGGCAGTTGGTACAAGCAATGCGCCGAGGATTTGTGGAAGATGTGTGCCGAATTACTCATTGGTGATGGCGAGGGAACAACGGTGCGGCAGCATTTGGGTATGTCGTACACACGTTATGAGGAATTTGTACGACTACACGAGAATGTTTTTTGGGACCAGTTTGGCCACGTGCGCGACTGGCAGGATAAGTTGTCCACGGAATACCAACGCAAGGGGTATGTGGAGACCTTTTTTGGGTTCAGGTACAGGGATTGGATGTCGCGCAACCAACTATACAATTGTAAGATACAAGGCACGGCGTTCCACTTGCTTTTATGGGCCATGACCCAATTGCATTTCACAGGTAAGGAAGAGCAGTGGAAATCCCATTTGCTGTGGCAGATTTATGACTCTATTATTTGGAACTTGTGGCCAAAGGAGCAGGAGTTGGTTTTACAGCGGGTGGAGGATGTAATGGTGCGTGAGGCTACGGAAACTTTCGATTGGATTACCACCCCCTTGAAGGTGGACACGGAAATTACAAAGGTTGGTGGTGCCTTTGCCGATCTAAAAGAGCTGGACGATTCAGACAATTACGAGGAGGTTGCGTGAACGAGGAACAAGCACTTCATTTAAAATATAGGCCGACAACGTTGCAAGAGGTGGCGGGCAACAGGGTAACGCTGAGGGCTTTGGAAAGTACGTTGAGCAAGCCAGCACGCCCCCACTCGTACCTGCTGACGGGGCCGTCAGGATGCGGCAAAACCACAATAGCCCGGATTATTGCCAATATGTTGGGTTGCAGCAAGCGGGATTACCACGAGATGAATTCTGCCAGCTATCGGGGCATTGACAGTGTGCGCGAGATGATAGCAGCAAGCGTGCGGCGCCCGTGGGAGGGTAAGGTGACGGTGCGCTTGCTGGATGAATGTCACGCCCTGACTGATGCGGCCCAAAACTCGATATTGAAGCTTTTGGAGGAACCACCCCGGCATGCGTATTATTTGTTGGCCACCACTGACCCGGAGAAGTTAAAGCAGACAATCAAGACCAGGTGTGCCCATTTTAACGTGGTGGCGCTGCCCCCGGCGGTGGTGAAGAAGCGTTTGGAGTGGGTATGCGACAAGGAGGATTTGCCGGAGGAATACCCCACGGATGGTACACTGTCAGAGATTGGCCGGTTGTGTGGTGGCAGCATGCGCCAAGCTTTGATGATGTTGGACCAGGTGGTGGACATTGAAGATCAGGACGAGGCCATAGAAGCCTTGGCCGAGGTATCTGGCGATGATTTTAACACGCGGGAGCTTTGCCGGTTGTTGGATAAGCCCAAGCGGTGGGAGTACGTGCAGGAAATATTGAAGGGTATCACTACTGACCCGGAAACCACACGCAGGGGGGTGTTGGGGTATTTCAACACCATAATGCTAAACAGCAAGGGGGCAACGTTACAGCGGGCCATTACTGTTGCACGGCACTTTGAAAAGCCTATGTTGTACGGTGGCGGGGCTGCACTTACGTTGGCAACGTGGGATGCTTTACAGGAGGTTGGTGGGGACAAGGTATAATACAAGGTAAGGAGGTTGCGTGAGCTACAAATGCAAAGAGGTTATTGGCAACGCCACGTTGTATTTGGGGGATTGTCTTGAAATGTTCGATGAATTTGGGAGTGTGAATACAATAATAACGGATCCACCCTATGGCATGAATTGGGACACAAACACGGTTCGTTTTAGTGGTGGAAGTAATAAAAATAGGGGCAAGCGTGGCATGGGAAAATCTAATCAAAAAAGGGTGGAGGGGGATGATAAGCCTTTTAATCCCGCGCCGTGGTTAGTATATGATCACGTGGTTTTGTGGGGCAGCAACCACTACGCGGAACATTTGCCCGTGGGCACAACCTTAGTCTGGATAAAGCGGAACGACACGGCTTTTGGTTCCTTTTTGTCTGACGCGGAGATTGCCTGGATGAAGGGCGGACACGGAGTTTATTGTTTTCGCGATGTTTCTTTTTTGCGTGATGGTAAGTTGCGTGTGCACCCCACACAAAAACCAGAAAAACTAATGTATTGGTGCATCGAAAAAGTGGGTGGTTCTGGTGTTGTATTGGATCCATATATGGGAAGTGGGACAACCGGGTTGGCTTGTGCGAACCTTAGGCGTCCTTTTGTGGGCGTTGAAAAAGTACCCAAATTTTTTGATGTTGCTTGTGAGCGTGTAGCAAAGGCTATGGGTGATTTTGAAATATACAAAGATAAAAAGAAACGTGGGTTTTTATATTAACCAACAGGGAGATGCTATGGCTTACGCGGATGATATAAGTATAGACCTAAACGATTTGGAAGGGGAGTGGCAAAAACATCCCAATATAATGCACCACTATTTGGTGCAACTTGTTGAGGCGCAACGGCAAAGGGCCGAGATTGTGGCAAGCGTAGAAAAGTTGCAAGCCACTTTGTCCTCCGATGCACGGGGTGAGTTGGAGATTAACAGCAAAAAGACGGTTACAGAAACGCAGGTCAAACAGGTTGTGTTGCAAAACGATGATTACAATGATTTGCAAACTATGTTGCGGGATGTGGACTACCAAATAGGGTTGCTCAAGGCTGCCCGCGACAAAATGGAGCACCGCCGGGATGCCTTGGTGAATTTGGTGAAGCTGAAGTTGTCAGATTGGTATGCTGAGCCAAGGGAGGAGCCGCGCAAATCAAAAGAGCCCCAAGGCCGGGATGAAAAACGTGCGGCACGGGAGGATGAAAGGGAAAGTTTGGGGGCTGAAACAATGCGCAAAAATGTTGGCAAGTTTAAGAAGGTGGGGGAATGATCGACGGTTTCATACTGTTGTGCAAATGGGTTGGTGGCCCAATAGTGGCCGCCATATTCATATACGTTGCGTTCCGCATGGCGTCTGCGGGGTGGCATCGGTCTAAGTTGGAATATCAACGGCGCATACAAGAGGAGCAAGAGCATGTCAAGAAAGGAAATGGATGAACAGTTGGCCCGGCGTACTGAGCAAAGTTATGACAGCCGGAAAACGGGGGGCAAATCCCAGGGGGTTTTTAAGGAGGATTCGAACATAGCCTCGTGGGTTATGGATAAAGGCGAGCACTTGTTCGACATCATTCCATACCAAGCGGGTGAAAACGATCCGGTAGCCAACAAGGGTGAATTTTCCTATTGGTTGGATATATACGTACATCGCAATGTGGGTCCCCGTGACCTGCAATTTATTTGTCTGGAGCAAACCTATAACAAGGCTTGCCCCATTTGCGAATATCGCAATGAACTGCGTAAGGACGCCCCCGAAGGTGAGCGTCAAAAGGAAGCGCACAAAAAGAAGACAGATGAACTTAATTGGTCGCGGCGGTGCGTGTACAACGTGTGGGTACAGGATAATCGGGAGGAGATCAAAAAGGGTATACAGGTGTTGGAAATTGCTCATTGGTTTATGGAAAAGCACTTAGCCGCATTGGCCAAAGTACCGCGCGCTCGCGGGGGTGGTTATGTCTCGTTTGCCCATCCAGACAAAGGCAAAACCGTGTCCGTTATACGTACAGGTGTGGGCAAGGATAGTACCGGGTATGACGGTTATCAGTTTGTTGATCGGGACTACGATATACCGGACGACATACTGGACGAAGTGTATACCCTGGACGATTTGATCCATGTGCCTAAGTACCAGGAAGTTAAGGATGCTTTTTGGGACGAGGGTGGTGGTGAGGAAGGGGAGGAGGAAGAAGAGGAACCACGTGGGCGGCAAACCCGCGGCCGTGAGGAAGGTGCGGAGGAAGAGGAATCCCGCCTGCGCAAACGCAAGTCGTATACCGAAGACGATGATGGGGCTGACGATGCCCCACCACACACTCGGAATGCTAAGTTTGAGGTGGAGGATGAAGAACCACGTCCGCGCCGCCGCCCGACAGAAGAGGATGTGGACGACAGCCGCTATGGTGAAGACGGGGAACCCCGCCCGCAAAAAAGGCGTCCAGTGGAGGAAGAGGAACCGGCACCACGCAGGCGTAGGGCACAAACGGAGGAAGAACCGGCACCACGTGGTGGTAGTAAGTTCAAAAAGTTGGGCAGCGACAAAAAGAAGTGCCCTGTGCCGGGTGGTGTGTTTGGCGATGATGCCGACCAGTTCGACGACTGTGAAACCTGTAAGTTGTGGAACCCTTGCATAAAGGCCAAGGGCAAAGCCAAACGCGACGAGGACTAGGCCATGCAGAAATTCAAAAAGGTTGGTGCCACTGCTGAAGCCGAGGCAGTGGCACGGGAGGTGGAGGAACTGGAATTTGCCCCTGTGGATTGGGACAAGCCAATAACTTTTGAGCATGGGGTGCTGTCCACGGGCAGCACCTTGCTCGACTTGGCCATAAGCGGCAATCGCATACATGGTGGTGGTGTACCACCCGGTATTATGGTGGAGGTTTCCGGGCAAGAGTCTACGGGTAAATCGGCTGTGCTGGCCGAGATTTGTAGCCATACACAAAGCCGCAAGCCAAAAGGGGACGTGGTATACGCTGACCCCGAAGGGCGGTTTGACGCGGAGTATAGGCGTATTTACAAGGTGGAATTGCCAAGGGACAAGTATTACCGCCCGGACACGGTCACGGGTTTGTTTGACATTTACGATAAATGGCAACCCAAAGGTAAGGGCATATCTGTATTTGCAACGGATTCCTTGGCGGCGTTAAGTACCGAGAAAGAAATGGAGGATGGCGACAAAATGGGTATGCGCCGCGCCAAGGAATTCAGTGAGGCCTTGCGCAAGTATGCCCGGCGCATAGCAGAGGACAATCGCTTGTTTATTTGCTCCAACCAAATGCGAGAGGGTCAATGGGGTAAGGTCACTCCTGGTGGTTATGCCGTGCGTTTTTATTCCTCTCTTCGCATCCAACTATTCCGTGCAAAGGGTTGGCGTGTGGTGCGTACACGCAAAGCACCCTCGGGCAAGGAAATACAAAGACAAGTGGCCATAATAACCGAAGCCGAGGTGATAAAATCCAGCATTGATGCACCATTCCGCACGGCGCCTGTGTACATCGAATTTGGTTATGGAATTGACGATGTGCGGGCCAACTTGCAGTGGTTAAAGGATATGACCAAAAACACGGCTTTTGGTATTGATAAGCAAACCAACTCGCAACGTATGGACGTGGCAATACAACGGGTGGAGGATAATGATCGGGAGGGGGATTTACGTGAGGAAGTGATAACCACGTGGCATGAACTAGATGAGCTTTTTGCCATAGATCGAAAGCCAAAAATACGATGAAACTAACAGATTTGTCTCCCGGACAAATGTTTGTGCGCAAAGGAAATGACAACCCTTTAATGCGCCTGATTTATATGCCTCGTATATGTGGAAATGAGATGCCTTGTTGGGATACGTTGGCTAATGAAGTGGGGTACTATCCTGACCAGGAAGTACAGCGGTTGCCTTTGCGGGAGGCACAACTTCGCATTATGCAGGTTGTACACGCGAGGTTGAATTGACTCCCCTTATTATTGATAGCAACAACCTTTGTTATATTTCACGCTTTGCCTTTGGGGAGGACTTGACCCATGAGGAAGAGCAGACAGGTGTGATGTGGGGCTTTTTCAACCACGTGTGGAACCTTGCAAGGCAGTTCCAGAGCCACACGTTTTTGTTTGCATGGGACAGCCGCCAATCCTACCGTCGTCAAGAATTTCCTGCTTACAAAGCCGGGCGGCATACCGAGAGTGAACCGGGTATTGTTGCCAGCAATGACGCAATTTATGGGCAGTTTGTTAAGCTGCGCACGGAGCTGTTGCCCCAATTTGGCTTCCGCAATGTGTTCCATTGCGTGGGTATAGAGGCTGACGATATTATTGCATCCTTGGTGCTAAACAACACGTGGCGGTATCGACCGATTGTTGTGTCTACCGATAAGGATCTTTACCAGTTGCTTGATTACTGTGACGTTTGGCGTCCATTGCCGGGCGCTGCCAAGGAGCTGATGACTGGAACCGCGTTGGGGCTTAAGCATGATATAACCCCTGTGGATTGGGTACGCATGCGGTCGTTGACTGGCGATCCATCAGACAATTTGCCAAGGGCTGCAAAAGGTGTAGGCGAAAAGGTAGCATTGAAATATATGCGGGGGCAGTTGAAGGTGGGTAGCAAGGTGCGTACAGATTTAACAAGCCCAGAGGCACAAGAAATAATAGAACGTAACGTGGGTCTGATGACATTACCCCACCCTAAAACGCCAAGGTTCAAGGTTGCACGCACGGAGGAGTTTTTGGTGTCCAATTTTATCCGTATATGCGACCGCTATGGCTTCCGGCATTTTCTTAAACCAGATAATTTGATGGAGTGGCGTCAACTATTTGATATGGAGGCATAGTTATGAAAGCCTTGTTGGATTTTTGGTACGTGACAAACGCAGTGTTGGGGAGCATAGGTATCGCCATATCCTTTTGTATTTTTGTGGTGGGACTGCCTCTCTGGACCGGTATAACCGTAGGATATGGTGCGGCAATAAAAGTTCACATTTGGTTGCTGGACAAAGTAAAACTAAGAGAGCGATACCATGTTGGTTGACCCGGAGGTGGTATAGTATGTCAGGTAGAGGCCCTGCGAAGGGGTCAGCATTTGAGCGGGAGGTGTGCCGCCAACTTACCGAATGGGTTACGGGTAGCCGCACACCCGAAATATTTTGGCGTAGTGCTACCAGTGGGGCCAAGGCCACGCAGGATCACAAAGCGGGGCGTGCCAGCAAAATGGGGGGTGATATTATATCCATTGACCCACGGGGACAGCCGTTCATTGACGGATTTAGCGTGGAATGTAAGGACCGAGCAGGTTATGGAAGGTTGGAACTTGTGTTGGAGGGGCGGGGGCAGTTGAGTGAATGGTGGGGACAATGTGTAACGGATGCTGTGCGTTCCAAGCGTAAGCCGTTCATGGTGTTCAAACAACTAAGATCAAAAATTTACTTGATGTACAACCGTTATGATTTACCACCGTATTGCAATGACGTTTGCCGAAACATGGAATGGATGGATAGTGGTGGTCGCATTGTGACCATGGTGATTTTTGAGGAATGGTGGCGTGGTATTTTTCATGAGGATTTGTTAGGCCATGTTCGAGTCGATAAGTTTAAGAAATTTCCAGGGGCACGTTAACACTACATTGCAATTGGTGCCGGGTATTAATGTGATTACCGGACAATCCAATGTGGGCAAAAGCAGCATAATGCGTGCATTGGTTTGGGTACTGCGCAACCGTCCTTCAGGTGCTGGTGAACATTTCAAGCATTGGGACACCCCCAAGGGGGAAGGTGTGTCCGTGACCATAGGGTTGCGTGGTGGTACGTTTGTATCCCGATTTCGTCAGGGCACAAAAAATGGGTACGTGTTAGGCAACGAGGGGGATCCGGAAGGGCAAACTGAACTTGTTGCTATACGTACCGATGTGCCGGACGAGGTTGTGGATATTCTGAACCTTGGCGACCATAACTTGCAGGTACAGCATGAACCCTATTTCCTTATTGCGGCTACAGCGGGGGAAGTTGCGCGTAGCCTCAACCGTGTGTGTGGGTTGGACATTATCGATGTTGCCTTACGCACCGCCGAGTCTATGCTGAACCAAAATACACAGGATTCCAATGCAGCCGACTGCCGCTTGGAGGATTTGGAACTGTTACTGGGAGGCTACCAGGATTTAGAAGAACGCGAGGGATTGGTAGTTGGCTTGGAGGGGGCTTGGAAGGAATGGCATGCTTTGGGTAAGCGTGCGGAGGATATAGATAGGGCTGCCAAGCGTGCAAAAACAGCACAGGACCAGGTTAGGTTGCTGGAAGAATTCTTGGGGGTAGAAAAGGCTTTGCAACGCATGGAAGATGGGCTTGCCTCCGTGGTTAAGCTGGACGCACAGGCGGACAAGTTAATACATGCCGCACAACGTGTGAAAACGTCCAACAGGGCCATTGTTGAGGCTGAGGAGGCAGTGATGGCCGCAACGGAAGAATATAATGCCCTGTTGGCCGATTTGGGCGTTTGTCCGATGTGTGGAAATGAATTTAATCAGGAGGAGAACCATGCGTGATTGGCACGATGCAAACAAGGCCGAAGATTTGCCCTTGACCAAACCGGAAGACCATTCTATTTGCGTGTACGATTGGAACCCCGCGCGGGAATTGTTGCACACACAATATGGTTACGTGAATGCTTTCAATTGGTTGATCCTGGAAGCTGATCGTATGGAGGCCCAAGGGTGCAAGGTCTCCGTGCTACGTGGTGGGACAAGGGTGGCGTTGTTCCGTGCCCCAAAACCGGGTGAGGTGTACCCTGTGCATGACCACAACATGGACGATTGGCGTGTATATAATCGGACGCAAGTGGTCAAGTTGCGCGAACAAGGAAGGGCATTCTGATGGCTACCTTGGCGGTCGATTTTCCAAAAGAACAAAAACGTGTGCGCAAGTTGTTGGATCAATACAAAGAAATAGGTGCCCCTGGTGCTTTTGGTTCCGCCATGATCGAGAACGTTTTGGAGGAGGCTGAAATTGCTGCCTCAAGCCAAGATGTTGTGCGCATGTTGAAGGCGCATGCCATGTTAAAGGAAATGGTGTGATGAGTTTGTATAGGCGCAAGCCCATTAATGTCGAGGCAGTCCAATTTGATCCAGATGCCGAGTATTGGCCTACTGGTGTGTATGAAATAAAATCAAGATGGGTCACCAAACAAGGTGTGATACGACGGTTCAATTTCATTGGTGCTCCTGGTTCTTTGGGGGTTTGTGCCATACGCCACGGCGATTGGGTTGTGCGTAATCAAACCGGGGAATGTTACGTGGTGCTCCAAGAATATTTTTTGGATTCATACGAGCCGATAGAGGGGAGGCCATGAGCCGTCTGTTATGTATCGGCGATGTACATTATAGGGCCAGCAAACCGCGTGGCCGGTTGGATAACTATGCTCAAACCTTGTTGGGTAAGATCGAGCAGATTGTTGACATTGCCTATGAGTATGACTGCGACTACGTGTTGCAGCCGGGCGACCTTTTTGATTCTGCCACACCAACAATGAACACTTTGGCACAAGCTATTTGGTATCAAATGGGCATGGGCATGGGCAACAGGGGGGATAAAATTCCATGGTTTGGGGTGGCCGGGCAACATGATCAACGATACCACGGCAACGCACTGGAGAACACACCCTTGGCGGTATTGCAGGCGGCTGGGGCGTTGCGTTTGCTTACGGGTGATAAACCGTACGTTTACCAAAAATTGGCCCTTTACGGGTGTGGATGGGGTGAGGAAATACCACGGCCAAAGCCCCAAGTGGTGGGCACCGTCAACGTACTGGTGATGCACCGCATGGTGGTGGACGAGAAGTTGTGGAAGGTCCAACAGGATTTTGAGTGGGGACAGCATATATTGCGTCGCAACCCAAAATTTAATCTTATTGTGACGGGGGACAACCACCATTTTTTCATAGAGAAGTATGGCAAGCAACTTTTGGTCAATTGCGGTTCCCTGATGCGTACCAACATTGACCAGTTTGACCATGAACCGGCGGTGGTGGTGTACGACACAAAAACGCGTGGGCATACTGTTGTGCCCTTGCATGTCGCGCCCGCTGTTGATGTGTTTGACTTGCAGCAAGCTGAGGAAGTAAAGGAACGCAATGCCTTGCTGGAATCGTTTATTGAACAGGTTGGGGACAGTCGCACCGATCCGGGGTTGGATTTCCTAGCCAATTTGGAACACCTCACCAGGGCCAAAAGTGTACCCACGGGTGTGGTAAAATGTATTAACAAAATACTGGAGGCAAGCAATGCCGGAAATTGATGAGAGTTTGGTTCAGGTTAACGCAAGGTTCCGTGGGCGCAAACCCATAAAAAGGCAATCGCAGCACCGTACAGTTTGGAATGACCGCCGGGTGCATCACATAACCCCCGACCGTGGTGTGGTGACCTACCGGGCGGAGGGTGCAACCCATTTTCACACAGTTACCATGAAAAAGTTTTTGGATTGGGTCATGCGTCAGTTAGGGCCGGAGGAGGGTAGCGATGTCAAGTAAAGTACAACTTATAAGTCAGGTTACAACCTTACGCAAGGTCTTGGACAGGGCCAAAATCACGTTGTCAGACCGGCGTGCGGAATGCAAAGAATCTCTGCGTGTGTTGCGCGAGGACTGTGGTGTGGGCAGTTTGGAAGAGGTTAATCCAGAATTGGATCGTGTGGCAAAATTGCAAAATAAGGAAGTGCGGGCGATAGAATCCGGGTTGCGTAAGGCAGGGGAAACCTATGAATGGTGAAATTGACGATAGCAAGATTAGGGAGTACCGCCGTTTTGTGGACAACATGCGTGCCGAGCAAGGTGTGGCCAAACGGGATATTACGCAGGTAGAGGCCAAGCAAACAAAGCTGGAGAAGGAGGGGGTGGATTTGGCACGGGCACAGGTGTTGGTACAGAAAGCCGCGTTGGAGACACAAGAGCATTTGCGTGTGCGTTTGTCCACCATAGTTACCACGGCACTGCAAACGGTATTCCAAGATAACAACGTGGAATTTCGGGCCACGTTTGAGAGCAAGCGGGGGCGTACCGAATGTGTGCTTGAGGTGGGCGAAA
>SDBV01006613.1_pt1 | contig 16018 bp, 9 predicted proteins | sample 2277081 | NCBI WGS metagenome assembly SDBV01 (sample SAMN10402039, study PRJNA504765) | marine sediment metagenome | isolation source: marine sediment core GS10_PC15, 223 cmbsf | place: Arctic Ocean: Southern Knipovich Ridge | collected 2010
CTTCCACGGCGTTCTTCGAGTTTCTGGCGGGTTTGGGCAGCGTGGGCAGCATCAATTGGATAGAATTTAAGAGCTATCAGTGCAAAAAGTGCTGTCAGTGTTGGTGCACCTGCAAGAAACAAACGCATCATAGTAAATGTTTCCATACTCTGGCTTCCTCCAAGATTCGTGTCGAAACCTGACCAGTTCAATGCCAAACCAGTACCCAAAAATGAAAGTGATACAGCAGCTTTTTCTACCCAGGAAAATACAGATCCAAACATTCCTTCGCGGCGTTTACCATAACGAAGCTCGTCTTCATCACAAATATCAGCCATCATTGAAGCTAGCATGATCTTTACAGCTACCCACATTGGACCACACAACAAGGGGTCAATTAAAATGATAGGGTCAAAAGCAAATGTCGCAAAGCCAAGGTTTACATTATAAATTTGGTGTCCGGGTTGGAATATAAACCACTTCATGATGCCACCTAAAACCATCAGGCCGTAAACAAAATACAATGAGCCTTTCTTACCAAATACATTAGCCAACCAGGTTATGATCGGGATGGCCCCAATTCCAACAATCGCATATCCTGATGAGAGTAAAGCTTTCCAGATTGAGCCTAGTGCAATGTTACCATCTCCCATGTAATAAATTAGAATATAGTGATCAATTCCCATAGCCAGAACTCCTGAGAGAGTGTTAAGTACGATGATGCTAACGAGGATGAGAAATGCTCTGCTGCTGAAAGATTCACGTATACTCACAAGCAATTTGACTTTTTCCTGATGTTCTGTCTTTTTCTGGAAACGCTCACGCACAAACAATCCAGGTAGTACACCAAAACCTGCCATTATAGTCAGTCCTACCACCCAGGCCACTATTCGTATACTGGGCAAATTCACTTTTTCTGAAGTAAAAAAGTACAGACTAAAAACAGCGGCTAACGGAATCATCCATTGGTAAAAAAACTCTCCAACTTTATGGAATAAGGCTGTAAAAGCCATGACTTGTGTTCTCTCATTATAATCTGGTGTCATTTCGTAGGTAAGGCTATTGAAAGGAACTGAAAAAATAGTATAGAATGTGAAAAATAGAATCTGCATTAAAATGAAATAAGTTAACTTGCCCCCTTCAGACCAGCTTTCCGGCACAAACCATAGCAACGAGAAAGTCAGACCCATTAAAATAGCACCAAAGATGATGAATGGCCTGCGACGCCCCCATTTTGAGTGAAAGTTGTCTGAAATCTTACCCATTACCGGATCGGTAAATGCATCCCAAATTCGAGGAATCATCAGTGCCATTCCAAGCAAGCCAGCATTTACTCCAAGTATCATATTGTAGACCGGAAATGCCAGGGTATTTACACCAACATAGCCAAATAAAGAAGCAAGAGCACCGGCTCCAAGAGCCATTTTTTCCTTTAAAGGAACCCTATCTTCAGGAGATATAGTTTTACTTTTTTTCATAAATATAAGCCGTTCTATCTATAAGCTGTATGTTAACTTTGACCAAATTTTAATAACTCTTTTCCATATTAAGGTACATAAACTTTAAGCAACAGATTCACGTTCAATAAGCTCGACAGGTAAAATTTGTTGTTTTTTTGAGGGTCTATTACCATCGGCTAATTCGAGTACCATCTCGACTGCAGCATTGGCCATGTCTTCGAGTGGTTCACTTATGCAGGTTAATGGTGGCTGTTGAAACATAGAAACACCAGTGTTTTCTCCGCCGATAATAGAGATATCTTCCGGCACACGCAATCCCATAACATTTGTAAGTATATGCAAGGCTTCGATTACCTGCATACTGCAGCCTGGAACAAAGATTGCATCAGCCTTATTTTTCACCGTACGGCTAACCACCAGATAAAGCGATTCTCCCTGAGGCATCAGTACCTGTAGTCTTTCGTATCGCTTAATACCCGCGTCTTTGATGGCATTAAGATAACCACGTAAACGTTCTTGAAACGGGATCGCATCCCCACCAATAAAACCAAGTCGAGTCCTGCCGTGTTCAATAAAATAACTGGCGATTCTATATCCGCTGTCATAGTGATCTGAACAGACAATATATTGGTTCTTTTTTGCAGCAAAGTGGTCGAAGTATACTATGGGTATTTGTTTTTCAAGTTCGCAGAGCATATCATAAATCTCATTAGCATAAGTTATCGCGATGACACCATCGATAAAGTAATTCTTGAGCTGTTTAAGCGGATTCGAAGGAACAAGCATGCCAACATTGCATTCGGAAAGTGCGAAAGCCACGTGGGATGTAAGCATGCTTGTATAGCCTCTAAAACGATATGTATAGTGCGGAGCAGTAACTACCGCAATTTCTTTATTGCGAGCGGAAACCTGAGGCTTGATTCTTATGCGACGTGCTAATTCAAGAATGCGGGCACGTGTTTGTGAGTGAACGTTATCGCGATTGTTAAGCACACGGCTCACCGTGCCAAGAGATGCTCCCGTTATATCTGCTAGGCCATAAATGGTTGCTTTTTTTTGTTTTTTTGGTACTTTTTTCTTCGCCATAACCCTTTTAGATAAATAGAAGATTTATTTCCTTTTTGTTAAAATACTAACACCATATCGGGTCATACTCAGAGCGTCGTGGTGTATGACGCCGGTAAGTATATCTTCATATTTGCCGTCAGGCAGTTTTACCTTTTTTTCAGTTTCTTCATGGTTCAGGTAGAAGTGATATGTCCGGTCATCTTTTTTTCGGGTAACTAATTCAACACCTTGTGGTATAGTTGGCGGGGTAATCCCTTGATTCTTTAGTATCTTGGTTAAAAAATCATTCATAAAATCTTTATCTGGCCTTGTAGCAACATAATAAGCCTTGCCATCACTGAATTTGTTTTCTGTAACACAAGGATAGCCAGCATAATAATCATGAACAAAAGTAGCTAATGTTTTAGCAGTAGTAGGATGGACAACATCACACCATACTGAACAGCCGTACTCTTTCTTAAAACCATCTGGCTCTGCCAGCTTCATAGCGTTTTTACCGTCCGGCAACAGAGGATCGTACTCTTCCACCTTTATGCCCATAACCTTTTTTAATGGCCCAGGGTAGCCACCTAAAAAAACGCCTACGGATTCATCTATTAGTCCGGTAAAATATGTAGTGATGAATATTCCACCCTTTTTTACAAAATCCTCAACCGCTTCTGTAAAGCCAAGTTTTATCATATGCAAAAGAGGGGCAACAACAATCTTGTATTTTGAAAAATCATAATGGACTGGAATTACATCAACAGGGACATTCAGATCATAAAAAGCATTGAAGTAATATTCAAGCTCACCAAAATAACTCACTAATACCGTTGGGAAAGGCTGGCCGTTAGCTGCCCAGAAGGTTTCATTGTCCAAGGATTTAGTCCCCGAGCCATATGGATTATCAACAGACCACCATGAATCATTGTCCATGAGAATAGCAACCTGGGAATCTATGGTAGAACCGACAATATCTTTTACCTTTTCCAATTCATTGCCTAGGGCACATATCTCTCTAAATACTCTGGAGTCTTTGCCGTAATGGGGCACCATCGCACTGTGATATTTTTCAGCTCCTTTTTTGGAGGCTCTCCATTGGAAAAACATCACCGAATCAGACCCATGGGCAAGTGCCTGATAGCTCCAAAGACGCATCATTCCGGGGCGCTTGTTGATATTCACAGGATACCAATCCACCTGTGAAGGAGCCTGCTCCATAAGCATAAAAGGTTTGCCCAACAATGAGCGCATCATCGAATGCCTCAGAGCTACCCACTTACGAGAATATTCCGGTTTGGCTGGGTCGGGGTAACAATCCCATGAAACAAAATCTAAATGATCTTTAAATAATGAGTGATCGAATTTACTCCAGTCCCCTTCAAAATTAGTAGTAATCGGGATATTTGGTGTGATTCTTCGGATAACATCGAATTCTTCAAGGTAAAGGGTAAAAAAACTTTCACTTAAAAATCTTTTATAATCAAGCAGTTTGGCCCCATTCCTTCCACCTGCACTGGCCTGAGGGCTATTAATCTCTTCCCAACCAAAATACTTTTCACTCCAGAAATACGTTCCCCAGGAACGATTGAAATTATCGAGCGTTTTATATTTGTTTTTGAGCCATTTTTGAAAGCCCTTTTCGCAGTTCTTACAGAAACACATACTATTTTTATTACCGTACTCATTGTTTATATGCCATAAAGCTAACGCTCTATGGTCTTTGTAATGCTGAGCCATTTGTTCAGCTAATTTTCTTGCATATTTTCTATAACTGGGGCTATTAATGCAGAATGCCTGCCTTGAACCGTAAGCAACCCTTTCTCCTGACTCTCTTACCGGCAGGATATCATCATATTTGCGGGTCATCCAAATGGGTTGAGCAGCAGTGGGAGTACCTAAGCATACATAAATACCATTTCCCGCTAACAGATCCATTATTTTATCTAACCACTCAAAGGTATATGTATCTTCATCAGGTTGCAAAAGTGCCCACGAGAATATGGCTATACTAACCATATTCAAATTAGCCTCTTTCATCAAATGGATATCTTCCTGCCAAACTTTCTCCGACCATTGTTCGGGGAAGTAATCACCCCCAAATATTATTTTAGGAACTCTAGGTGTAATCATTCAAATATACCTTCTATTTGCAAAGCTGGTTAACTTCATCTAAGGTAAGCCATTTCATCTCCATTGGTTTTAAAGAAAGGCGGGCAGTTTGACCATTTGCATTATAAACTGTTGTATTCTGCAGGTCATCTGTATTGTTTATCACAACAAATTCCTTTACCTGTGGATAATATGCACAGTCTGTGTTAAGGTTGGTACTGAACCATTTTTGCAATTCGTTTTCCAAGCTCGCTGACCATAGGATAATTCTGTATAGCAAGCGAGTATTTTCAAAATTATGTTTGTAATCTGCAAGATAAACTGCTTTGCCTTTACCAAAAGTATTTGTTGATAATAAAACCTTATCCGGTTTCCCGGCCAACAATTCCGCGTTCTCACTGCTTAAATAAGCAGCAGAATTATATACTCCAAGGTCAACATCGCCGATTAAATCCTGGAGAATAAAATGTTCTTTATTCGGTTCAGGCCGAATATTTTTGCTCCATGAAAGCGTATTTCCTATCTCCTTTTGAACTCCAAGGATGTCTGCGAGTTGGAAAAATGAACCTTGATGTTCATATGCCGTCGGATCTTCAATGCCGATAAAACCTCCCCCCTTATAAACCCATTCTCTTACTTTTTCAACAATAACCGGATCAATCCAATGCTTGCCCCCGCTCCAGGCACTATAGGCTCTTCCCCAATTAATAATTACACCTATGTCCTCGCTGATTCCTTTCTTACGTATATCATCGAAGCTGACAAACTCCGTATCAACAGGCAAACCACTCAAGCACTCTGGGAGATGACCTTGAGGCCAATTATCATTATGCATCCAGGCTCGCATCTGTCCCCAGGAATCTAATACAACTACCTCCTTACCAATACTATGAGGAAGTGTCTTTCTCGTTCTATGAAGTATGGTTCTGAATTCGTCAGCCAATTGCTCTACATAATCTAAAAAGTCTGGGTACTTAACAGCCAAATCCAAATAACCGCCAAACCCAATCCGGTCTGCGCAACGCCTTAATAAGGCTCTTCTTACTCCTTTCCACCACCTTTTACATTCTTTAACAGGATCACCACCTTCATCAAAAACAGGTTCATTCTGAAGATTTACCTTAAAGAAGTATGGATATAACCTAACTTCTTTGAACATATTTCCGGGCACATCAGTGATTCTTCTGAGTTCAACGCCACTTAAACACGGACCAACTATCCCATCAAAACCCAGCTCAGCAAAGCCAGCCACATAGGGTTCTGTTCCAATCCAGTGGTCGCAGAAAAACAGGATCGCTTTTTTGCCGGCATTATGAACTTTATCAACGCATTTCTTTGTATAACTCCTTACAAAATTCTTGGTAAAATCTATCCAATCCAAAAACTCCTTTTTCGGGACTCGATAAGACCCGCTGAGATATCCCTGATCAATAATATCTTCACTTCGTAAACGATAGCCCTTTTCTTTTTCAAATTCGTTTATAGCCAGAGCGCTAATGGAGTCAAGATAGCCGCTCCAGTCGAGAAATAAATTCTGTCTCTTTTCATTTTGAATCAGCGGAAACTGATACATCATGGATGTAAAGCGAACATAGTCGGTATCAGGATGAGCTTGAAGCCATTGATCCAGATATTCTAAAAGATGCTCACCAGTCTGAGGTTGACGGGGATCCAGTCCCATCTGATGCTCACCTGTCCAGTTGCTGGTGATGTAATTGTACATGGAAGTGGTCTCCCATATTTGCCAGACAAGAAAATTCACAGTATAGATATGCCACTTTTGGGGATTTTGGATAGTTACCTGATGGCGCTGCTCTAAATACTGCCAGTCATCTTTGGGTACAACTTCACCAGTGCTTCTGTCGATAACTTCCCAGTATTTTTTGGGATCATGCTTGCTATCTATCTTAAACTGTTCATGGCTATAGCCTTTCTGGATTTCAATTATTAACGTATCCTCATCACAGCAGGTCACAGGAAAAGATATCAAAAACTTTTGCTGGCATTGTTCGGGGTGTGCTTTTGCCCATTTTTGATCTGCCCGGATAAGACATATTGTGGAATAAATATCATACCCCATAGTCAATATTTCAAGTGAAAGTGTTGTTCCATCACTGTCGCGGATTGCATCAACACCCCATTTTTTACATAGCATCTCTACCTCTTTATTCATCCCTTTCTGGGCAGGCAAAGTAAAACAACCTGTTAATTTACTCATGTGTGACCTCTTGTTTACTGTTATTATCCCCAATAAACCTTATTCAAAAATGGAAACCTTCTACCACCACAAAGTCGTTACCGTCAGGCGGTGTAGCCTGATTGTAGTCATTCCAGCCCCAGCAGATTATTGAGCCGTCAGCTCTCAGAGCCACAGAGTGTAAATCACCTGCAGCTATCGCTACGAAATCATTGTCGTTAGGTGGTGTGGCCTGGCCATATTCATCCCAACCCCAACCGACGATAGAACCATCGGCCTTTAGAGCCAGAGAGTGCAATGTCCCGGCAGCCACGGCTACAAAATCGTTACCTTCCGGCGGTGTGGCCTGACCCCAGAAGTCGGCACCCCAGCCGATAATAGAACTATCGGTCTTCAGAGCCAGAGAGTGATATTGACCTGCGGCTACAGCTAAAAAGTCATTACCATCAGGCGGCATAGCTTGGTTGTAATCGTTGTAACCAAAACCAACAATAGAGCCATCGGATTTCAGCGCCAGAGAGTGATGGCCACCTCCGGTTACTGCCACAAAGTCATTGCCATCAGGCGGCGTGGCTTGGCCATACTCGTTGTAGCCCCATCCGCCGATGGAACCATCGGATTTCAGAGCCAGAAAGTAATCATAGCCTGCGGTTATAGTAACAAAATCATTACCGTCGAGTTCTTTGCTATTCGAGGCCATTGATCCCCAACCGACAACAGAATCGGCAAAGACAGACCAGCTGGCGCAGAGAAATAAAATAGCAAAAAATACCAAACTGTTCTTCAAAACCTTATCTAATTGCATTTTAGCCCTCCAAACCGTTTAATTAAGGCGGTACCGGTCAGCGCCTGGTAAGCCAAAACAGTCGACAGACGTAGAAAAGTAAGGCTTTTATGCTACAAAATACGATGTAAATCACGCTTTCGACACTGAAAGTGCCAAAGCGTATAGAATAGTAACAAGTTCATGAGTTATTCAGAGGTCTCAATTTGTATTCAGAAACAATATCAAAAAAGATACTTGCCCTCATTTATTGAGTTGCCTGCACATTTTTTTGCAGGACATTCTTTTCAGCAATAAGTTTTAAATGAATTGGTTCCTGCTCTTTGATAGGTATTCTTGGTGATTTGCTTTGTCCTATCAATACTTTTGTTAACCTGCCTTTACGAGGTGAACTAAAATCTGTGATGCGTCTTCCTCTGTCTTTGAAACGGTAACGTGTTCTTCGGTTAAGCATTAATACCTCACTTTCACTTCCTACAAATGAACAGCGGAGGCAATAGTACTCTTCATTATCCTTATCATAAAGCATATCCATATCTATTTCCCGCATGAAACATGCCGGGCATCTATAATTTAACTTGCCTTTTCTACCTTGAGCCATGTTATTAATTCCTCATCGATAGTTAATTTCCTTTGTATACCAAGAGTAAACATTGGAGAAAATGCAAACCCTTCACGGATATACCCCAAAGAACCTTTGCTTTCAGCTCGCATGGTCAATCTTGTATCAACCTGTGGTATAATAGCCTCTAATAGAGAAACCGAATCAACCTTTTTTTCTCTGCATTTGTACTCATACTTTATCTCTTTGGTTTCATTTTCACCGACACAAATAAGCCGAACTCCACTAAGATCTTCAGGATATTCTGTCGTTCCATAGCAACCGGTAAGATATTCATCTACCAGAATTTCAGCGCCACTGTCACTTGTATCTATGATACGTCTGATGATTTCTATTTCACAACTGCCTTGCTTAAATTTGAATATTGATTGAACTTTTATGCTAAAACCATCAAAATCGATCTCAACCGGATCGAGTGTCACCACTCTCACATCACTTTCCTTGCTGACTGAAGCCCATGTTCTGCAGATACACAAATCTCTTTCCTGACCGTTATAGATGAATTTACAACTTTTAACTGAACCCTCTCCTATATAATGAGTAAAATAACCCGCTCTGTAATAGGACTGTATCAGAAATGGGTAAGACGCATCCTGCATACATTTAGTCCCTAGCCCGCAAGGACGAACAAGCTTGGCCGCGTAAGGCCGAAGGTCTACCATAGCGCCCCCCTGATTCATGTCAAGAGCAAGCCTCATGTAAGGATCAGCGTACCAGAACTGCTGTCTATCAGAACCATATAGGATGTCTCTCCATAGGGTACATTCCGGTTCTGTGTACGACTTCTGCCTGCGATAGATATCTGCAAACTCTGTCATCGTTACATCCTGCAAACAGCTTTCGCTTTTAAGCTGGCCGTAATATCCCATCGCATCTTCGTAACTTTTGCGCACAAATTCGGCATCTGCTTCCCATCTGCCGTTCTTACCCATCCAGCCAGGGCCAACAAACATCATATTATACGAATAACCGTTGTTATATTTAGCCATTGACCTGTACTGATCGACAATATTAGCAAAATATGGTATCTTTCGATCTTCGTAAACCATGCCTCTAAGTATATTTTGGGGATGTGTACCAAAATATGAGCCCGGCCCATCAAAAACCGCCATAAGATCACGTGAAAGATGAGGTATTGCGACAATCCCAATATCGTCATCTTTGTCCGAAGCAGGGCAATGAATATTTCGTTTAGAGGGTATCCACGGATTCCAGGGACCACCATCAAATAAAGTGTACCATGAATTATTGGCATTCCGGTACGCCTTGGGACCTTCTTCCCAACATGTAGCAACAGCACACTTTATCATTGGATATTGTTGTTTGATATAATTAACTAATTCCGCATCCATATAGTACGAACCGGTTGAGGTAGGATAAAATCCAAAAATAACTTTGAATTTTTCAAATAACTCGTGAACTATTAACTTCTTGTCTTCCATCGAGTAGAGCCATATCGCAAGTTCTTTACTCTGGAATTTCTCACGAAACTGCTCACACTGGAGTCCAAGGAAAGTACAACCGATCTCGTCGCCAAACTTGTCGTGATAAAACTTAGAAAGCTCAACCACTTCATCATTAAAAAGGCTTGCATAAGTCATCTGTATTGTAGTTTTGAGGTTATTAGCATGAGCAATTTGCTGCTGGGTTTTGAAAATATCGAGAGACTCTTTTATGACCCTTCTTCTTGTTATATCTTTTTCTTTTCCAATGCCTAAACCTTTTTCAAGATACTCCGGCACCAACTCTGGCCTGTGTATTATATTTACATAGAACCTGCTTTGCAAAAGTCCACCAGAATGTTCAATTCCATTAGTCACATTTTCAATCTCCGTTGTTATATCAAAGTCCGGCACAAAACTACCCCTTTCCTTGCTCGACAAAACTATTTGGGCAACGGGCAAAATTAAAGCTGCCAGGGGGTAATTCTGCCTTCTGGAGCCCCGAACGGGTTTTCCGAGTTAAAATTCGCTAAGTCTATATTAACCACAGATGTTATGGAGGACCCATAAAATATTCGTTCAGCCTTCAACAATCGCCAATAAACCCTCTGCTAGAGAAACCGATTCTCATAAACTATTATTACAGCTTTATAGTCTATAGAACAACACCATTTTGCGCTTAACTGTAACCATTTTACGAAAATATCATTGACTTCTTTGCTCCTAAAAACTTAAAATGTGTATATATTTGCCTATAGTTGCTTTTCAAGAACCGATTTAAGGACATATTATAAGGCTTCAAAAATGTCAAAAATGTGGAGAGTTTTGCTGATTTTCGATACCTCAGGAGCCGCCTCACGTAGAACAATGCGAGGTATAGCTCGATATGCAAGCCTTCACGGTCCGTGGATATTTTTGCGAGAACCTCCATTTTATTTGGCCACTCTTGGTGGCCAGAGACGAATTTCAAAAAAACTCCCAGACCCCAGAAAACAAGACGTCGATGGGATTATAGCTCATATTCCGTACACTAAGAAAGGTAGACAGATCATACAGCCCGATGTTCCTGCTGTTGTAAGTCCGTATGCTCAAGAGCATTTCCCTGATTACTACAATCTTGTTACAGATGACCGTCAGGTTGGGATTATGGCAGCTGAATATTTTGTTGAACGAAATTTCCGAAATTTTGCCTATTGTGGTTATCGCGATATGTCATGGTCCCAAAAAAGGGAAAAGGCTTTCAAAAAATATCTAACCCAAAAAGGTTTTAAGGTTCAGGTGTATAAGAGTAGCCACATTAAAACACCCAAAAAATCTGATGGGACCGATGAAGATACAATGCTTGCTAAATGGCTTAAATCGCTTCCAACACCTCTTGCGTTAATGGCCTGTAACGATGACAGAGCACAGGACCTGACAGAAGCATGCAAAATTGCAGGCTTGCACGTCCCTCATGATGTGGCTGTTCTTGGAGTGGATAACGATGATTTAGTTTGCGACCTGACCAATCCGCTGATATCGAGTATTTCAGTAAATAATGAAAAAGCCGGTTTTGAAGCTGCCCAACTTCTCGAACAACTTATGGAAGGACAAAAACCATCTACAAAACAAATAGTCTGCCATCCCACCCATATCGTAACAAGACAATCTACCGATGTTTTTGCTATTGATGAGCCTGAGATTGCTTCTGCTGTTAGATTCATCGATGAACACGCAAACGAAAATATCAAGGTTGATGATGTCGCCAATGCAGCATTATTATCCCGGCGTGTTCTTGAATACCGCTTCAAAAAAACTGTCGGAAGAACCGTGTTAAGTGAGATCAGGCGAGTAAGAGCTGAACATATCGCCAGATTGCTAGTAGAAACTGATATGTCTATTGTCGAAATCTCGGAAAACCTTAATTTCACCAGAATTGAACATATAGCAAGATACTTCAGACAAGCAAAAGGTATAAGTCTTCGCGAATACCGCAAAAAGTATGGCAAGTAATATAAACAGTTTATCTTGAACACAACTTGTTGAGCCACCAGGAAACCCCAAGGCAGGCAACCCGCCTGTCGATAGCATAAATTGCTGTCGGCTATAACGTGTCATAAGTTCTCCTTCAGAATAACTCTGATATTTTATTGAAGATATTTCATTAATACTTTTCTATTTTGTTTTTGCGGATTGTGCCGAAGCCCTTTCCAGCCATAAAGATTCGATCTCAACCACTTGCCTTTTATCTGCTTCGGCTGGATCAAATCTTGCACCTAAGGAAATCTGAATTGCACTGAGATTCTTTGCCTTAAAACGATCGTTCTTACCTCCTCTGCCGTTTGGCATTCTGGACCAGTATGGGTCAACCTCCGGCCAGCCTTGCGGCAGCATCGCTACCTTAGTCGGATACAGTTTGCTCAACGGGATGCGAATCTCTTGCCACTGGTCGGTTAAAGGAATGGTCGAGCCCCATGCTGTCCCGTCCAGCTCAATCAGTGCGATGCCGAGCTTCATGGTAGCTTCTTGCCCGCTCCGCGCGCGAAGTCCCAGGACTTCAAACTGACCCAAGTTGCACCGGCGTATCTCAAGTTCCTTGCTTAAATTGTGCTGGAAAGAAACATCCTGAGGCTCGGGCCTGAAACTGGGTACTTCAATCCGCAGGGCCGGCTTAAAGGCTGTCATGCTCCGAACAAAATCTATCCTACGAGAAACGCCACCCCACTCGTGCGAAAACAAAAGTGTACTTCTATCTCGTCCGGCATCGAAGAGAATTACAGGCGCCTCTTTTTCAACAACAAACGTTTCCCACAATGCTACCACGGGAAAATCCCATTCGGCTGGTTCGCCTCTAACATCGGCCGGGAATGTACGTACCTGCTCGCCGGACTGCACCGCGATGCAGTATTCAAGCAACGCGGCCTTTATGGAGTCGGCTGGCAATGTCGCTGTGTATAGGTAGCTTTTTTCTCGCTGCATCTGATGTTGCGCAAAGTTCGGCTGACCAGCACGACGAACGTACAGAGTTACCCTTCGAGGTTCGTCTGACGAAATTACCTGCGCGCTGACTGTCCAAGCGGTGCCTTCAACAAGTTGCTGACTTGGTCTGTGCAAAACCACGGTCGGGCCTTTCTGCTCGGCCGGCGCAATGAACTCGCCGAGCGAAAGTTGTCCGAAAGGTGTCGAAGCGTTCCAGGCGGAAAGCTTTGCACCCTTTTTCTTCAATATATAGACCCCCGGCCGAATAGAAAAAGTTCCTTGCTGTGACTTTGTGCGAAAGTCATTTCCCTTGTTGATTGCCTCAATTGTGAAAACCGGGCCAAGGCCGAGAAGGCAAATTTTCATCGACCATTCCCGCCACAGAATACGCGAGACCTCGCGATCCAGGCGAGGTTTGCTGTATGGATCGTTCACCCAAACTGCGTCGGGATAAACCTCCAGCCGCCACACACCAGGCTCCAGCTTATCGAGAAAATAACAACCCGTCCCTTCATAGTTTACCACCGGCGACGACCCGCAGCCTACAATTCGTTCCAGCGCCTCAGGTCTGGGTGGTTCGGTTTCTGTATTGTTTGAATAAAGAAAAGCCTGCTCAGTGACCATTTCACTGATATCCTGCTCATAGCTGACACGAAATGGTCCAAACTTCGTGTTCTCAGGATATTTGCCGTATGATTTAAGCCGTGGTAAACGGCGGAACGCCTCAGCGGCGATTACAAAGCTGACTGCCTTGTTGGGGGTATAAACCAGATTCAGATAGTGTGTCTGAAACTCAATATTTGTGCTGGCGGTCGGCAAAGGGTCGTATGTGAACATCGCTGCGAACTGTGCGCCTGCCATTTTAAAGGTACGTGCCATTGCCGGATACATATAAGAGCCCGCAATATCGGCGGCATCGAATTCATAAACCAACTTTGCCTTGGTTGCCAGCCTTGAATCTCGCATCGGTGGGTAATCGTCAACATAGGGCAGGGAATTATCTGCAACCGACCTGCCTGCCAGCAAGTCGCCTGGGTACCATCCGAAAGCACTCCCGTTCACGTTGGAGTCGCGAATGGCAGAAGCTATCTCTATATCTTGGCTTGCATTATAAAATAGCGGCTTGGTACAGCCGGTGTCACGAATTGCTTTTACCAGTGTGTTTATGTAGCTCTTCGCCTGATCTTTTTTTGACCTCGGTGTCCAGGGCTCATTGATCAATTCGATTCCAATGATAGCAGGTTCGTCTTTGTAGGCCAAACCAGTATAACGATTGACGTGTCGCGTGATCTGGTTTAGGTAGTTCACTTGGGCCTTAATTGCATTTGGGTCAGTGGTCATCTGCCCTTTGTCGCGGAAAAAACTCGAAAAGCCCTGGTGGGTACTCAGCTCTTCCGGTTCGGGCCAGACCGGACTATACCAGCTTATCGGCGTCAGGACCACGTACATCCCGCGTTTTTTAGCCTGATAAATAACGTAGTCCAGCAAGCGAAGATGTTCGTTGTCCAGCAGGTTGCCATCACGGTCGCAGCTCTCCCAATCTCCCCAGAAACTCAGGCGCAGACCATCCAGACCCATACGAGCAAAATGGGACATATCCTGCTCAACGGTCTGGTCGTGGGAGGCCCCCACACGCTTGACCATGCGATAGCTGGGGCCTGAGGGCAGGCAGTAGTTAACGCCGAAAAGGGCAACTTCCTGGCTGTTGTCTTTCCAGCGAAGCAGTCCCTGTTGGTCGACCTCAGCCTCGCGGTCAGCTATTGGGGTTGTCCAACGGATTACTTTAGTTTCGTTATTATTGGCAAGCATTTGCAAATCTTTTTTTGACCAGACAGTGGGACCAGAATTGCATGCGATGAAAACAATCAGGCCAAGGAGTATCGTACAAGAATACGCGGTAGGCCTGCGTTTAGCAGGTTGAATATCGTATTGTGCAGCCATAAGTACCTCGTGAATCAATTACTACTGTTATAAGCCTTTGTTTAATAGTACGGCCGCCTGAGAGTCAACTCCAATCTCCATCATTTTCGTAAAATGGTTAAAGTTAAACGCAAAATGGCGTTGCATCAAAAGGCTAAGAGATTATATAATACTATTAGCAACCCGTAAGGATGATTGTTGAAGGATGATTGTTTTCGTAAAATGGTTAAAGTTAAGCGCAAAATGGCGTTGCATCAAAAGGCTAAGAGATTATATAGTACTATTAGTAACCCGAAGGATGATTGAATGAGTTGGTACCAAATAGTTCTGTACAACAGGGAATGCGATTTTATCTGCGGCCGAGAAAGAGCAACTTCTGTGTTAGATGGTGTTTTGGCGGTCAAAGCGCCTTTTCGTGATGTTTGCTTTAGTGGCGTAAAGGCTCTTTGAAAAGTTTGGGTTGATTTAGTTGAGGCATGTGATTCATATTTGAAAAGTTAAGCTTATCAAGCAATGTTGTTTGAGACGGGCGTGCATTTGGTAGTGAAGTTCATGTTGGTGTGTTGCCAACAGCAAAATGTTTCGGCGTTTAGTCGAAGTAAAAGTAACATGGTTTAGTTTTTGAAGAGGAGGATTAAAAATGAAGACGATTTATTTAATGGCGGTTGTTTTGCTGGTAGGTATGTCTGCCACGACTTTGGCTGCTGAGCCGGTAGGTGATAGTGCTCCTTGGTTTAGCAATGGCGCAGATGATGGTGGTCTTTGGACCACCAATTTAAACTGGTGGCGTGGGATTGCCCCTGGATCCACTGAAGATGCTGCCCATGATAACGCTGGTTCTACTCTGACGGTTAACTCTTCGATGGGCTATGTCTTTGCCAATTCACTTTATGTCGGCGATTGGGGCTCTGGACCTTATGGTACGGCCTATTTCAGCATGGAAGACGGAGCTTTGATTCTTGCCGAAGAGTTTATGATTGGCTATCGCGCTTACCAACCTCCCGATGTTTGGGAGAACTGGGGTAACGGTCATGCTACTATCCTTGATGGTATTATTGCAGTTGGCGGCACCCTTGGTATAGGCTCTACAGCTTTCGACGGAGTCGGTGGAGTAGGCGAACTCCATATAGACGGCGGCACAATTCGTGCCGAGGCCCTGGTTTTTGGCGTAATTGACTCCGATATTCCGGGAGCGGGAAGTATGACCCTCAGCGTTGATATTACCAACGGTAAGCTTATGCTGCCCGGTGATATTAGCAGTCTGGATTCCAGGGTTACTGCTTTTGGCTGTGTAGGCTATTTGGAGTTTGAATATGAAGCTGATCAGGCAGGTTACACAACTATAACGGCGGGAGTACCTGAACCGGCAATAGTTCTGGTAGACATCAAACCTGAGTCCTGCCCCAATCCGTTGGTTGTTAAGGGTAAAGGTGTGCTTACCGCGGCTATTCTCGGTAGTTGCACTCTCGATGTAACCGATATTGATGCAGCGTC
>SDBV01006614.1_pt1 | contig 16017 bp, 16 predicted proteins | sample 2277081 | NCBI WGS metagenome assembly SDBV01 (sample SAMN10402039, study PRJNA504765) | marine sediment metagenome | isolation source: marine sediment core GS10_PC15, 223 cmbsf | place: Arctic Ocean: Southern Knipovich Ridge | collected 2010
GATGGAAGACGGAGGCTGTGCCTTGCGCGTGGAATCAAATGGGGAAAATTTTGGTCGCTTGTGATCGAGATTTCTTGAAATTATGATGGAATCACTGACAGGTTCTAAAGAAAACCTTCAACACTGGCTTGACGACGTGTTAGGCGGGCGATCGTTTGAATTAATATCTTTAGCTGGGGATGCTAGTTTTAGGCGCTACTATCGAGTGGCAAGCTCGAGTCAACGTTGTATTGCTATGGATGCTTCTTCTCAGCCTGGCTCTTGTGCCTCATTTGTGGCCATTACGAATACTTTTCGTCATCTAGGCTTACACACCCCCAAGATCATTGCTAAAGACATTGTGCAGGGTTTCTTGTTGTTAAGTGATTTGGGTGACAAGCTCTATTATGATGTGATCAATGATGAAACGGCTTCAACGTTATATCACTCCGCCTTTGATAACTTGCTGATGATTCAATCTTGCCAAGGGATCATCGATTATGAATTGCCGCGATATGATGCCGAGCTGTATGGTGGAGAGCTTAATTTATTTCGAGACTGGTATTTGCAGCAGCACTTGGGTTATAAGCTTAGCACTAAAGAACAGCGCATGCTTCTGGACCTATTTGAATTATTGATTGAAGAGGCCTTGTTGCAGCCGCAAGTGTGTGTTCATCGCGATTATCATTCACGTAATTTAATGGTATTGGCAGATCACAAAGTGGGGATTTTAGATTTTCAAGATGCCGTGTGGGGCCCAATAACCTATGATTTAGTATCGCTGCTACGCGATTGTTATATCGATTGGCCGCTCGCGCAGGTAGAGCGATGGGCCGAACAGTATCGGCAACAGGCATTGAGAGCTGGTCTATTAAAAAAAGATGATGCTGATCAGTTTATCCGATGGTTTGATTGGATGGGGGTGCAACGACACCTTAAATGTTTGGGTATTTTTGCAAGACTTTATCATCGTGATCGTAAGCCACGTTATTTAGATAATCTACCGCGTATGCTAGGCTATGTAAAATTAGTCTGTGAACGATACCCTGAGTTTCGCGCATTAGGGCAACTGTTAGAAAAGGTTTCATCATGCAAGCATTGATTTTGGCAGCAGGGTATGGTGAGCGGATGAAACCGCTCAGTGAAATAATACCAAAACCATTGTTGCCGCTTGGTGGGCAATGTCTTATTGAAAATACTTTAACGGGACTCGCTGAGGTTGGCGTTACCGAGGTAATCATTAACGTCAGTTGTTTTGCTCGACAGATCATGACTCAATTGGAAGATGGCCGTCGTTATGGTTTAAAGATTAGTTATTCTTATGAAGATGGCGCACCAGCGGGTACTGGTGGTGGTATTGTTCAAGCGCTTTCATTGTTAAACAATCAGCCTTTTATTGTGATTAGCGGAGATATCTGGACAGGCTATCCGATGAAGTCCTTATTGAAACATACAGATTGCGATGCTCACTTGGTGATGGTGGATAATCCCCCTTATCATCTTGAAGGAGATTTTTATTTGCAACAGGGTGATTTATTATCGAATGAGCAAGGTGTGCGATTAACTTATGCGAACATAGGCGTACTACATCCTCGGATATTTGCAGATTGCAAACCCGGAAGTTATCCGCTGTTACCGACTTTGCAACAAGCCGTGGCAGAAGGTCGAGTGACAGGGGAATATTTTCAAGGGGTTTGGTTTAATGTAGGAACCCCTCATGAGCTTGCTTTATTGCGAAATTATTTGAGCAAGGATGACAAGTAGTAGAGTCACTCACCAAGCCACTGGCTAATATCTAAAATTTCCTGCTGACAAACAGCATGTCCTTTAGAATAAAGATGCCAATCAACAGGATAATGTAATTGCAGAAGACAATCGCGAGTGAGCGTACTTAATGGTGTAGGAATCACCTCATCTGCATCACCGTGAGTCAGAAAAATGGCGGTCTTACTATTTGCAACATGGGCTTCTTTGGCTAGCAAGTTCATGAGGGGTAGGTAAGTGGATAGCGCGATAATACCTCCGAGTGGTTTAGGGTATCGCAGCCCAGTGAATAAGGCGAGCGCACCCCCTTGAGAAAAGCCAGCTAGAACAACATGCTTGCTTGGAATCCCATGCTCGATTTCGTTTTCAATCAGTTTCTCTAGTTCAGCTTGTGATTCGCGGATACCTTTTTCATCTTCCCGATTAAGATCCGTTAAGCTGTAGACATCAAACCAGGCGCGCATGGGTAAATTGGCGTTGATGGTCACTGGTCGAATTGGGGCGTTGGGAAAAATAAACCGAATGCCATGTTGTTTTGGGAGTTGTAGTTCTGCTACGATGTCGACAAAATCATGGCCGTCGGCGCCAAGACCATGTAACCAAATGATGGTATGAGTAGCCTCTACTGATGGCTCAATAATAATAGGCTGATCGATCATAATGGGTCTCGTTTTTTATGTCAGATTGTAACAGAATCTTGGGAGTGAAGGGTGTTCGCGTGAAACGACTTTTAAACATAGTGTTGGTCATGAGTTTGGTTTTATTGCTTGGTGCTTGTGGCCAATCGGGGCCTTTAATCTTGACACAAAAACAACAAGCCAAAGCGAATCCAGATATCCAAAATCAGCTGCATAAGAATATGCATTTTGTTAATGAATAAATAAGTGATTTTGTGAGCGAGTAGGGATCTCTGTGAGACCATCATTCCCCGGCTTGACGTAACGCCGTCATTCTCCGTGAAGCAGCGTCGTCATTCTCCGTGACGCCGCAGCGTCGTCATTCTCCGGCTTGACCGGAGAACCCAGCCCGGATTTATTTGAGTACAATTATTGTAATGACTCGCCCGTCATTGTGGCGAAAGCCGGAATCCAGGCGCGTTTTGCGCGCCAACGCACGCAGTGCGTTATGGATCCCGCGGTCAAGCCGCAGGATGACGAGGTGTGAGCAGTTACCAATTATTCAGACTTACTCTTATTCAACACATTTTTGAAAAATAACAAACAAACTAACACCAAACAAGACAGCAGTGTCAATGGAATCGCGTAAGATAGGTTCGATTTAACCGGCCAGAGTAAGGTGATCGAGGCAACCGCAGTTGCCATCAGAAATTCACAAGCGCCTAGCAGTGCTGCAGCCGTACCCGCCATCTCACCAAATGGCTCTAAGGCCCCGCCAGCTCCAGCTCCCAACAGGAATGCACCGGTAAAACCACTCAAGGCAGTTGGAAGCATGAAACTTTCGAGACTAGTACCCTGAGTAAATGTCCAGACCAACATCCAAAGACCACTAATGACAAGACCGAAGGCCCCCAGTAAGATCGTTTTATAAATGCCGATTTTCACACTCAACTTACCCGAAACAATACTGCCAATAAAAAAGACAATGCCAATGGTAGCGAAATAAATGCCAAATCGAGTTTCCGGAACCTTCAAAACTTCAATCAAAAGATATGATGATATGGAGAAAAAAGTAAAGAATATGGCTAAAGCAGTTGCTGCGGAAAATGTGTAGATCAAAAAGTGTATGTTTTTTAAAATGCTCCAATAACGCTTAAAAATGGAAAAATTAAAATGAATTTGTTTTTCACGTGATAAAGTTTCATCTAATGTGAGCAATGTCGATATAAAAATCATCGTGCCAATCACCGCCAAAGCGATAAATGGTGCGCGCCAACCGAACCAAACATCGAGATAGCCGCCAAGCAAGGGCGCAATTAACGGCGATACGGCAATCGCACCATTTAAAAAACTATAAATTCTCGCGCTTTGAGCACCAGACATCAGATCGCGAACGATGGCAAATGCACACACCATCATGCCGCAGGCGCCAATGCCTTCGATAATTCTGGCGCTGATTAGCCAAACAATGGTCGCAGAACTCGCTGCGATAATGGAGCCTACTACATATAAAGCAATACTAAACAACACGATTTTTTTTCGGCCAAATTGATCCGACAGTGGCCCAACAATGAGTTGTCCTGCACCTACAGCGAGCATAAATAAACTCAAAGTCAACTGCACGGTTGCTTGGCTGGTGTGAAAAATCTTAACAATTTGCGGTACTTCGGGAACAAAGATGTCTTGCCCAATTGCAAAGCTGAAGACCAGGGGTGCCAACAACAGTAAGATCGTCATGGTGCTGTATTTTTTCAACGTTTTATCCTCTGTAATCTTATGACCTGAAAAGGAGTAATATATACCAACCGGTAACGACTCACCCGTCATTGTGGCGAAAGCCGGAATCCAGGCGCGTTATGGATCCCGCGGTCAAGCCGCGGGGATGACGAGGTAAGCCATGGGATGACGAGGTACGCCGCGGGATGACGAGGTGTGAGCAGTTATACTGATCGTTTTTAAATGAAATTAAAAGCAGTCCCAGTAATCGGCAACAATTCTAATTTTTCGGAAATTCCCAGAATTAAAATTGTTGAGTGGCGAACAATACATTGACCTCCCTTCTCATATTAGATAGCGTATTGGAGAAGTCTTCTGTGTATTAATCTCATAATCGGCGGTAGTTGGCAATGAAATTAAAATTCACCAAAATGCATGGTTTAGGCAATGACTTTGTTGTGGTCTCATCGATCGATAAACCCTTTCGTTTATTACCACAACATATCACGCAAATGGCTGATCGGCGCGTCGGGGTGGGTTTTGATCAACTTTTAATTCTCGAAGCCAACACTGAAAACGATGCTGATTTTATATATCGTATTTTTAATGCCGATGGTCGTGAAGTCGCGCAATGTGGTAATGGAGCGCGTTGTGTTGCTCAATTTATTAAGCGCGAAGGACTCAGTGATCAAAAGGAATTTCGACTAAAAACTTTAAACGGTGTGTTAACGACGAAATTGCAAGGCAACGGTCAAGTCTCGGTCGCAATGGGCATCCCGAATTTTAGTCCCAATGCTATTCCTTTTAATTGTGAAACTCATGCCAAAGATTATGTGTTGCCACTAAAAGATCAATCGGTGCGTTTTTCAGTAGTTAATTTAGGGAATCCGCATGCGGTAATTGCTGTAAATGAAATTATTAATAGTGAAGTTAAGAAAATTGGCCAACAATTATCGACGCATCCAAGTTTTCCAGAAGGTGTTAACGTCGGTTTTATGGAACGATTAAATTCGCGGCATATCAAGCTTAAAGTCTATGAGCGTGGTGTTGGTGAAACATTAGCGTGTGGCAGTGGTGCTTGTGCGGCAATGGTGATTGGCGTGCATCAAGGGTTATTAGATGATGCTGTCAAAGTCAGCCAAGCCGGGGGTGATTTAACGGTAAGCTGGAGCGGCGATGCTTCGCCCGTTTTTCTGCAAGGGCCTGCTGAATTTGTTTATGACGGTGTGATTGAGTTTGAGGGGTGAGGGAATTCTCTAGATCAAACATTAGGGATTGCGGTTTTTTTTGATTGGTATAGAATATTGGCCTTATTTGTTCAGGGACGATTTGTGATCGGTTATTAAAAGGTCAATCGAGGAGGAGTGAATATGCCAAAATCAACTCAAGTCAGTGTCGGAGCGTTAGGCTTTAGCCCTTATAAAATTAAAAAGGGTGAGGAATATATGAATGCTAATCAATTGAAGCATTTTGAAGATATTCTCACGGCCTGGAAGCACCAATTGATGGAAGAGGTCGATAGCACCAAAACTCATTTGCAAGAAGAAGCAGAGAGTTTTGCTGATCCGCTGGATCGTGCTCGCCAAGAAGAGCGTTTTAGTTTGGAGCTGAGAACGCGTGATCGTGAACGCAAGTTGATCAAAAAAATTGAACAATCTTTGGATCTGATTAAAAACCAAGAGTATGGTTATTGTGAGGACTGTGGTGCTGAGATTGGCATCCGTCGTCTTGAAGCCCGGCCTACGGCTGAGAAGTGCATTGATTGTAAAACGTTTGAAGAGATTCGTGAGAAGCAGGGTAACGTTTGAGTTTCTATGGATAAGCTGTTTATCCGTCAATTAAAGGTGCCAGCGGTGATTGGCACACTGCCCGAGGAACGCCTCAAGCCTCAGCCTATTGTGATTGATTTGGAGTTTGCGCTCGATATTGCTGAGGCGAGTGTTTCTGATCAATTGAATAAGACTATCGACTATTCGGCAGTTTATCGGTGTGTTCGAGATTATGTGAGTTCATCTCAGTTTCAATTGATTGAAACGTTGGCGGCGAGAGTGGCTGATGAGTTGATGGGTTTATTTCCAATAAGTTGGTTGCGGTTGTCTGTGACTAAATTTCCTGTGGATTTGAGTGATGCTAAAGAAGTTGGCATTGTGATTGAGCGGTCGGCAATTGCAACATAATGTTGTGTTTCACAATGATCGCTTTTCAAAAAAACCAACCGGAGCAGGGGCCTTTTTCCACGCAATGGCTCGTCGGACTCCGTCCTCCTGCGCTTGAGTTGCGCTCCAAAAGACCCCTGCTCCGGTTGGTTTTTTTGAAAAGCGATCATTGTGAAACGTATTATTTTGGATTATTGAAATGATGAAATGTTTTGAATTGCCTGTTCCTGGGGAGGAGGCTTTGGATTTGAGTGGTGAGTTGTTGGGTCGGATTTGCCGGGAGATTGGGGTGGGTGGGCCGATGACATTTGCGCGTTTTATGGAGATGGCTTTGTATGAGCCGGGTCTTGGGTATTATCGGAATGGTTTGCAGAAGTTTGGGGAGGGGGGTGATTTTGTGACGGCGCCTTTGCTGTCGCCGCTGTTTTCTCGGTGTGTGGCGAAGCAGTGTGCTGAGGTGTTGGATAGTTTGGGTGGGGGTGATGTGTTGGAGTTGGGTGCGGGTTCGGGTGTGATGGCGGCGGATATGTTGTTGGCTTTGGAGGGCGCGCAGAAGTTGCCTGATCATTATTATATTTTGGAGTTGAGTCGGGAATTGCAAGAGCGCCAGCGTGAGTGCATAGCGCAGAAGGCGCCGCAGTTGTTGTCGCGAGTTGAGTGGTTAAGTCGATTGCCTGAACCTGCGATGAGAGGGGTGGTGGTGGCTAATGAAGTGTTGGATGCGATGCCAGTGCATCAGTTTTGTATTCGTGATGGGGAGCTGCGGGAGTTGTTTGTGGATTGGAAGGGTGATGAGTTGGTGTGGGGGGTTGGCGAGCCAAGTTGTGATGAGCTTGTCCGGCGGGTTCGCGATTTGGGGGTGGATTTTGCTGAGGGGTATCAGTCTGAGATTAATTTGATGTTACCTGCTTGGTTGAAGTCATTGGTGGAGCATCTTGAACGCGGGTATCTTTTATTTATGGATTATGGCTTTTTGCGACAGGAGTATTACCATCACGATCGCCGTGAAGGGACGCTTATGTGCCATTATCGTCATCGTGCGCATAGTAATCCTTTGATTTGGCCAGGGCTTCAGGATATAACCGCGCATGTGGATTTCACCACGGTTTTAGAGACGGCAGAAAGCTTGGGACTTTCAGTGGATTGTTATGATAATCAAGCGAACTTCTTGATTAATTGCGGAATTATTGATATGTTGCGTGGCCTGGATGATGAGCTTGAGCTCTATCAGCTCAAACAGCAAATCAAACGCCTGACCTTGCCGAGTGAGATGGGGGAGTTGGTGAAGGTGGCTGGGGTGGTTGTTTAGATTTGTAAAGTTAAACATTAAGTTTGCATTAAAATTCATTGGTTCATAGATCATTTTTAATTTTAACCTGAGTTAAGTGGAATGTTGGTTTACTGGCTGATTGCATGCTGTGAAATTTTTTCGTCTTACTGATTGTTTTTAAGATTATTTTAATTTAAGTGCGTTATTCTGATTATATGGTGATGGAGTTGCTATAACAGAATGTCCAGGTAAAGAAAATGCAAGACGTTATTTCGGGAATAAAGGGTTATGTACCGGGTGGGAAGCAGATTTTCCAGACTCGTACTAATGCATTGCAGACGTGTGCAGAAAAAGGAGATGTGGACCAACTTTTTTACGAGTTAATTCGTTCTAATTATCAGCTTGAAAAGAATAAGCTTGGTGGATCGGGTCTTGCTAAAATAATTCGGGGGGTCTGGTTAGAAAAGTTGATAGAGGATGAGGGTTTGACTAGCCAAGGCCTTAAAGAGAAACTGAAAGCTGCGAATAAAGAAATTGCTTTCGAAAGATTGTGTTATAAAGTTAAAATCATTTTACTTGCAGCTTTACAGGCACAATGTCCTAGCCCTAATGCAGAATTGAATGCTAAACATCGAGATATGGTCAAATTTCGGGATGATGTTGTTGACCGATTGGAATTGAAAAGCGGAGATAGCCTTAATTCTTATAAGAACTTATTTAAAGATGGGGCTCCTCTAGAGTGGACATTGCTTACTGAAATAGAAAAGATACAAGAAGGTACTGCTTCGTTAGACGATAAACTTAAAAAGGTTGCTAATACGCTTGTGGGATTTGGTTATCGAAGTAATGCTGCCAATTCTGGTTTGAGTAAGTTTAGAGAGTTTGGGAAAGGGCTGTTTACTAGTGACAGCTCAACTGGCACTGCGTCTACAATCATTCAAGATGACCATAAAGCCAAATTTGCTTTATCGGAAATGAGGCGATTCACTCGGGGTTATAAAGGGGGTTTCTTTAGTTCAAGGCAGGGGAAACATGATGAAATTGGAAAATACGTTGAGAATCTAGGAAAAGAGCTAGATCAAGAAAAAGAAATTAACCAAGATAATGTTAAGGACTATGTTAAAGGAATATATAGTTTATATGAAAATGTCTCAGATGAAGATGCACAGAGGTCTGTTTTGAGGAAATGTTTTGCTTTTATTGCAGGTCATGGTTGGTCAGGTAGCCGTACTCAAATAGTTTTTGGATTGATTGTTAAAGTGATTGAAACTGAATCTGAGCATAATCAGAATTTGAAAACTGTTTTTGAGGATCAAGGTTTTTCGAGTTTGAAGTCAACAGTAGATCAACGATTAGCTGCCTTAACGAAATCAGTTTCAAAAGAAAAGTTCGAAGATATTTCAGATAAAATTTCAGGATCAGAGGGATTGTCGTTTGAGTCTCCAATTCAATTGAAGCTATAGCGGCAACTTCACTAAATTTCAAAAGGAAATGTGAATTAAGCATCATAAAAAAACTGGTGCAGGTATTTTTGAATTTATAACAACGCAAGAGTAATAATAATGCAAGAAGAAAAAGTAAATCAAGAAGTAAAGCAAAAAGGAAAACAAAAAGAAAATGACAATGACAATGACAATGAAAATGAAGAAGAAACTAATGCGTCAGGTTATAGCGCCGAGGTCAAAGAATACTCTGAAAAACTACAGCAGCTTTTTAGCAATTTATCGGTTAATGCTAGATCTGACTTCAACTTTTCGGAATTCGCTGATCGGCTTGCTGATCTTACTAGAGAACAGGAACAGGTCGATGGCGACGACGATACGGGAAAACAACAAGCCGTAAATCTAATAGATGGCATAGTCAGCATACTAACGAATGAACAGAAAGAAAAATTATGTTCGTTTTTCAAAAATAATCAACAAGAAATTTCAAGTATCATAAAACATGGATTTACAAATGCAAGCATGCCTGATTTTGATTTCCATGAAGAGGGCGATGTTCAAAATTCCGATAAACTGTCATATGAAAGGCAAGGGCTAGGCAATCTATTTAAGGAGGCAGTACTTCACGCAGCGCTAAATACCAAACCCACAAAACGGGATGCGGCAGTTGCCGTAATTGCAATAATGGCATCGGCTGTTTCTGTGCAATTGTTTTTGAAAAGCAGCGATGAGTATGTGGACAACAATTTGGGTGATTCAGTCCTTGCGAAATGGTTTTTTCGATCATCAAGCTTGGGCACAAATTTTATTTTAAATTTCTTTTTAACAAGCGATGTTTTAGCTGAGTTTTTTGAAATGTTTTTGCTGTGGCAGATTCCCTCTGATGTGGATGAGGTTCCTTGTATTAAAGCTTTAAAATTAGATCTGGCAGCTAAAAAGATAAGAGAATTGCAAGGTAAAAGCGAGGCAATCAACGTACAAAGAAAGCTTGTTTTTGAAGAAACCAGCCTAAAGCAACAGGTTGGCGTGCAAGGTGGGTTAATTGGTGCTGCAATACTTTCAGCGCTTCCTTTCGCCTATTTAGGTGGTAAGCCTATGTGGATGGCCATTCAAGAAGTGTTATATACCATTTTACACATCTATATTTTCCGTAAAAAATCTGCTCATTGGAAAAAATATTTAAGACCGTTTATGGATTTCAATAAGTCACCAGAGCTTCGCTCAATACAAGACATTGAAGAACTGTTAAGATCTATGCTTGTGAAAACACTAAAAAAAGCACAGGGCAATATTTTTAATCATACTGGAAAGGACGAGAGAGCTGCAGGCGCCTATAAGCATTTGTTTGATGGAATTAATAACGTTCATAATGAAGATAATAAGAAAGAGGCATGGCAGCTTCTGATTAATGTGGCGGAAATAGCACAGAAGAATTATCCGCCTGAATTTACTTGGCTATATAAAAACGTTTTATCGTATACTCCCCGTGCTCTAGAACGTGCAATCTATTATTCATATAAAGGATATGGGCTGGCGTCAGGCATTGGTTCGATTTTAGGTTATGTGGGTTATATCGGTACTGTTTTAATAGAGGGAGGAGTTAGCGGAATTATTTTATGGCCGCTCACCTCATTATTGACGGTGTTGCTTGGGATACCAGCCAGCGGAACTGTAATGGCGGGCATCGTTGGTGCTATACTAACATCACCTTTTATGCTGTTAGTTGCCTTATTTGCTAATAAAACATTTGATACAACTTATAAATTTGCAGGGCAAATTTTGAAGGAAGGGAAAATTGATTTGCCTGTCACTTGGCAACATTACTTCTATAGAATGGCTCTGCTCTTGTCCGTATATTATGGTGTTTTCGCAATCCCATCTTATTCTGTTTCGCAGGATTTGACGGAGCGGTTTTTTAATAAGCTTATTTCAAAAATATTGGAGTGGACAGCTGTTATACCAGGCACAGCCATTTTTAACGGTTATCCAGGGCCAGGAGTGTTAGATTCTGTATTTCAATTAGTGGGGTTATTCTTGTCTGGCGATCACCAAATCAAAAGTGAGATCATGTTAAACCGATTCATTAATAACATGGTCGAAATGTTTTCGAAAAAGAACTTAATTACCCGAATTCCAAATGCGACTTTATTGAAAATATTGACTACGTTTAAAGAAGAAGAATTAAGAGTGCTTCTGGGATTAAAAACAGATGCGAGTATTATCGTGGATATCATGAAATTACTGGTTGGGAAAAAGTCAGAGCAGCTTAAACTTGAAGATGTCAGCCAATATTTGGAGAGTTATAAGAGGCAGAACCACGAAAAAATTGGCCAGTCTGAACACAAATTGCTTGCTGAAATTGGGCGAATTTGTGAAAAAAGGGGTGTTGGCTATTTTAAAGCACAGGACACTGATTCGAGGATTGAGATTGTAGTAGAGCAATATAAAGGTGATCAGAATAAGCGCCAATTAAAGGGGAATTGCCAAGATGAGTTGGTTCAGGAGCTAAGAGAAGAAAAGCTTAATAAAAGAAGTCAACAGACTATGGGTTTCTTTTCGGAAATACAGAATCACGGCCAGGTCAATCAAGTGGAAACATTAAATGCACCGAATAATATTCGGGAAGTTGTTATAACGCTTGCTGATTGGGGTAAGAGTGAAAGAGAAAAAGTGCCTGACTTATTTGATGAGGGTGGTAAGCAATGGTGGCAGATCTGGAGAAAAGATCCTAGAAAAGCTTCTTTAGTTATCGAAATGCAAGGTAAGGGTCAATATGGTACAGGTGGAGGAGATGAGGAATCAGAATTAGGTACGGCTAAAATGCCATATTCTAGCGGAGGATATAGCTATGGTCCTATATGATGGAGCTTCTAAAAATGGCTGCATAATTGGCTGAAGACTAAATATTTTAAAAATGTTACATCAGCCTGTTCACTCCAAACACCGCCCAACAGCCGCAATCTGCAATTTACGAATTTCATTAGCAAACTCCTCACCCACAAGCTCACGCTGTTGCAAGGGTTGCGTGTCAACTGAGCACATGGCCTTCAACGCACACTCTAATTGCCTAACACACTCATCTGAAGGTGTTTGATCACACGCTTGTGCAGCGAGTAGAAATAATTGAAACCGCTCAGGTCGTCTGATTCCATCGACACCTTTTACAATTTTCCAAAGCGTTTGGGCATCTGCTTTATCTGCGGTTTGATAAGCGGGATACCAAACACTTAAAAGCGCTGCCAAGTCAGCGTAGTCGCGTGGAATTCGATAGCGCTTAACGAATTGTTTAATTGCTTTTGAATCAACCCCAAATAATAAAGCCGCGAATCGCACAGGGGCCTCCTCGGTTAATTGAACAGCACGCGCTAATGTTTGTTTGGCGCTATGAACATCTGTGATTTCCGGAAATAAAATAGATAGCGCACCACAGTCTTCTAAAACTTCAAAAAAACGAGTCGGTTTTTGGGTTTGTAATCCACGTGAGAGCTCCTGCCAAACTCGTTCTGCTACTAAAGCTTCGACTTCTCCATTCTCCACCATTTGTTGCATTAAACGATTTGTGTCGGGATGCACTTTAAAGTCCACTAATTTTGATGCCAGGCGAGCGACTCTTAAAATTCGTACTGGATCTTCAGCAAATGCTTCTGAAACATGACGCAGCCATTTTTGTTGTAAATCCTGCTTGCCGCCATAAGGATCAATCAGGTTTCCCTCACTGTCTTTTGCTATCGCATTAATTGTTAAATCTCGGCGGAGTAGGTCTTTTTCTAATGACACATCGGATGCAGCATAAAAACGAAAGCCTTTATAGCCTTTGGCCGTCTTGCGTTCTGTGCGAGCCAGTGCATATTCTTCATGAGTTTCAGGATGCAAAAAAACTGGAAAATCTTTACCGACAGGCTGATAGCCAAGCGCTAACAGCTCTTTAGGAGAAGCACCAACAACGACCCAATCCCGTTCTTTCACAGGCAGGCCGAGCAGTTCATCACGAACAGCACCACCCACTAAATAAATTTCCATAACACAACCTTTTTTGTTTTTTGTAGTGAAACGATGATTATAACGAATCCAATCTATTCAAACGAGTGTAGATTACCCGTCATCTCTATTCGAACGAGTGTAGATCATTCGTCGTCCTCCGCGAAAGCGGGGGACCCAGGAAACATGGGTAAAGAATTTTAATATGAGTATGAGATGAAGTTAAATTAAGTCAAGCTTACCTCTGGGTCCCCCGCTTTCGCGGAGGACGACGGGGTGGGGATTCGAGTGTTATGTGCGTGTCGGATACGGATATTTTGGGTTTGTAACCCCTTGATACTGATGAGAACTTTACCGAACTATCCTTGATCGACACTTACTAGCCTATAATTATTATGGTGAATGGATTTTGAGCAGGCTGTTCATAAAATCGAAGTTGGTAAAACTGCTTTTGGTCATTTTATATATTTGTATAATTACATAGGCGATTATTATGTTTGAACAACTCAATACCCTTGAAGTTTTACGAGAAGGTTTACCTGATGGTAAGCCAAGCAAGCGCATAGTGATCGTAGGAGCTGGCATTGCTGGACTTGTAGCGGCGAGATTACTCGATAAGGCTGGTCATGATATTAGTATTATTGAAGCAAGACAACGTCCAGGTGGGCGTATCTTCACAAAGCATCTGGGTGAAGGCAGGTATGCCGAAATCGGTGCAATGAGATTCCCCCAAAAACATTTACATGCAATGGAAATAATGGATCAACTAGGCTTGCAAAGAAGCCCTTTTAATCTCGCAAAAAAGCAAATATATATTGGAGACAAGCTTGTTGATTTAGATAAATTTACGCCTTCAGCTTTAGGATTTAATGTTGAATCTAAAGAAGATAAACCTCCCTCAGTTTTGCTTGACGAAATTATGAAGCCGGTTTTTTCACTTTATAATCGCGAAGATCAAGATGAAACTGAAGCTTGGCATGAAGTGCTTGATAAATACGATCATTTTTCAATACTTGATTGGTTTAAAAAATGCGAATTGTCTGACGCTGCAATATCGGTATTAAGTTTGTATAACAATATTGAAGGTAGGCTTGGATTTAGTTTTTCAGAGTGGGCGGAATATGTGCGTCAAGATGCTTTTGGTAAAGGTTTAACCTATATAAAGGAAGGTGCCGACAAAATCATTGAGCTGTTGGCTAATCCGTTTAATGATAGAATCAAATATGGTTGTAAGGTGACTAATGTCAGGCAGTCACTATCTAAGGTGATCATTGAATATAGTACATATGGGAAAATTGGAACAATAACGGCTGACGAGGCAATTCTTACTATTCCCCCAATAGTACTTCGTCATGTTCCTATTGAAGGCTTTGATTTAGATAAAATAGCTGCTTTGCGCAGCACGTATCACGGTAGAGCAGCAAAAGTTTTTCTGCAGTTTAATCGCCGATGGTGGGATGAACTTGGGTTTGGTAAAGGTGGCATGACGATTACTGATTTACCTTGTCGTAATATTATTTTTACTGTTGCTGGGCAAGGGAAAAGTGATAAAAATCGTGGGCTCATTATTGGTTCGTATACCTGGGAAGCAGATAGCATGGTGCTCGCTAACTTGCCTGAAGAGGAGCGAATTGAACGCGTGCTGGCTGATGTTTTAACGATTTATCCTGAAGCTAAGGATAGCTTCGAAATGGGCTTTGCTTATGATTGGGGACAGGATCGTTGGGCGGGTGGTGTTGGAGGATTGTTTCGACCACACGAAATGACGAGCCGACATTATGGAGATTTACTTCGTCCTGTTGGTCGAGTATGGTTGAGCGGTGACACATACGACCGGCAATATCGTCGTTGGATTGAAGGCGCCATTCGTTCGGCGGTAAAAAATGCTTATGCAATTCACATGGGAATGAGAGGAGAGATGCCATGGCTGGATTAACATCAGAAGCACAGGTGACCATCGATGAAGATGGTAAAATTATTGAAGTCAAAGGTGATTTCCAAAAAATATTTGGTTGGAAAAATGAGGAAATGACAGGCCAATCTGTTCAAGTACTGATACCCTATAAATATAGGGAGCAGCATATCGCTGGCTTTGGGCGTTGGCGTAAAACGGGTGAAAAACGCGCGATGGGAACTTGGATGGCTGTCGAGGGTAAGCATCACAATGGAAATATTTTTCCAATTACGATGGTGCTGACTGAACGTGTTATTGGACAGCGACGTATCGTAACAGCTTATTTTGAAACCAAAAAGGGCTAAAGTTTGTGAATTTGTGTTAGCCAATGGACTTGTTGTGTTTTAGGCAATCCACGAACAGCACCACTTTTATTTTCTATCGTGAAACGATGATTATAACGAATCTGATCTATTCGAACGAGTGTAGATTACCGTCATCTCTATTCGGGAGAGTGCGGATCATTCGTCGTTTCTATTCGAACGAGTGTAGATTATCCGTCGTCCTCCGCGAAGGCGGGGGACCCAGGGTATGCTTGACTTAATCTAAGATCGCATCAATTGATTATGGCCTAACACGCTTTATCCATTTTTTCCTGGGTCCCCCGCTTTCGCGGAGGACGACGGGGTTGGGGATTCGAGTGTTATGTGCGTGTCGGATACATATTTTGGGTTTGTAATCCTTTGATGCTAATGAGAACTTTACTGAACTATCTTTGAGCGACGCTGCTGATAAGAACTTTATCGAACTATCCTTGACCGACGCCGATGTGTGTACATATGCCGGAAATATGCTACAATCATATTAACCACTTTTCGAAGAGAGGCTTGAGCAATGAAACCCAAAGGCGCCCGTTTAGATATACGCACTACAGAAGCTGCCAAAAATACACTTGAGAATGCAGCACATTATTTCGGGACAACACTTTCCGCTTTTATACTGGAATGTGCGATGGAAAAGGCGGTTCAAATACTAAAACAAGCTCAGACAATCCGTTTAAATAATGAAGAAAAAAACGTATTTCTTGCTGCTCTGGATAACTCTCCTCGACCCAATAAAAAATTAAAAACACTCGTCAAAAAACATAGTCAAAAATAATAAACTGTTGATATGGATATTAAGATTGAAACAATAGATAAGC
>SDBV01006615.1_pt1 | contig 16015 bp, 15 predicted proteins | sample 2277081 | NCBI WGS metagenome assembly SDBV01 (sample SAMN10402039, study PRJNA504765) | marine sediment metagenome | isolation source: marine sediment core GS10_PC15, 223 cmbsf | place: Arctic Ocean: Southern Knipovich Ridge | collected 2010
GCGTGCTCGTCTGATTGATGACGCCGTTCGACTGTCCATCGCGCAGATCGACGACAAGCCGCTTTCTTCACAAGACCAGTTCACCCAGCAAGAATTGGAGTGGATGAGCGGGGAGGCGGCCTCCTGGTCGCCGCAGCAGAAATACATCCGCGGGCTGTTTGCGGGTGGTACATTCTGCTACCAGTCCCAGCAAATCTTCCGTGATGCCGGCACCACGGTCTATTCCAATTCGCCACTTAATCCGAAATACGGCATGGCCGATCCTGACCACAGTATTGAACACACTTTCGTTGATATGGGCGATGACCACTACACCGTAGGCAGGCCGCACCCGATGATTGACGGCGCCATGCGCAAGCAGCGCATTCTGGCAGAAGGTAGGGACCCGCAGGTTGCCGTGCTGCTGCTCGATTTCATCCTGGGCTACAATGCCTCCACCGACCCTGTCGGCGAACTGCTCGAGGCGATTTCCGAAGCGAGACAGCTGGCAAAGAAGCGAGGCGGTGCGCTGACCGTGGTCGCATCTATCTGTGGAACCGACGACGACCCGCAAGATCTGAGTCTGCAAACCAGGATGCTCAGGGAAAACAGCGTGATCGTGTTCCGTAGCAATGCCAGGGCGGCACGTTTCTGTTGTGACCTTATCAAGCGCCGATTGGGAGGAGGCCATGCAGACTAGGGTTGACGAGCTATTGCACAAGCCACTCATTGTCATCAACCTGGGGCTGAGAATACTTGCCGAAAGCCTCGAGGAACAGAAGGTCGAGGTTGTTCAGGTGGACTGGAATCCACCGGCTGGTGGAGATGAAGCCATGGCAGATCTGCTGGACCAACTGCTTTAGCCTGGTTCGCGGAAAGGCAAGGAGAATTGGCGGTGACTGATCGAAGATTGAGAACGTATGTAATTGCTCTTGGGGGTAATGCAATTCTCAGGGCCGGCCAGGAAGGCACCGTAGAAGAGCAGCTCCACAACCTGAACCAGACCGGCCGGCAATTACTCAAGCTATTGAGGGGCCGCAACCGCGTTGTCATCACACATGGGAACGGACCACAGGTGGGTAATCTTCTGCTTGCTCTGGAGGCGGCCAAAGAGGTCCCGTCCATGTCGCTGGATGTCTGTGGCGCCGCAACGCAGGGGCTCTTGGGCTATATGATTCAGCAGACTCTGGCCAATTGCCTCAGGGAGAAGGGGCTTGCCCACAACATTACCACCGTCATTTCTCAGGTAATCGTGGATGAGAATGATCCCGCCTTCCGCCACCCCACGAAGCCGATTGGCCCTTTCTACACCCCTGAGGAAGCTGTACGGTTGGAAAGGGAGAGAGGTTGGCAACTAGTCCAGGATGCGTCCCGCGGATATCGCCGTGTCGTTGCATCTCCGGAACCGCTGGAGATTCAACAGGCGAGGATAATCAGGAGCATGCTGGATGCCGGTGAAATTGTAATCGCCGCCGGGGGTGGCGGCATTCCGGCAGTGAGAGGCCCCGACAAGGCACTCCGTGGCGTTGAGGCTGTGATAGACAAGGACCTTGCCTCAGCCCGCCTGGGAATTGACATAGATGCCGATGTTCTCCTTATCCTGACGGCCGTGGAGAATGTCTTTGTTGATTTTGGCCTCCCATCTCAGAGACCTTTAAGTCTTGTTACGGTTGATGAGGTAGAGGCGCTGCTTGAAGAAGGTCAATTCGGGATTGGCAGCATGGAACCGAAGATACGAGCTTCCATTAACTTCTTGAGGGGGGTTCCGGCCAAGCACAAGCGTGAGGTGATCATCACTGCACCGGAAAGAGTGATGGAAGCACTGAGGGGGGAAGCCGGAACGCGGATAGTCTTAGACTCTAATCGTGAATCATCAGCGTAAACAGGGCACTCCCCCCTTGCGCACTGAGGGAGAATTCTGGCGACCCCGAGGGGTCGGTGGCAGTAGGCACAATGAAAACGAGACTAATGGCCCGTTCCGGACTGTTTGCCCGCAGTACTTGAATGGAGCCTTTCTTCGCAGTGACCTGGCGGCCAACAAGGGTCCCTTTTTCCACCGGCACCCCCACGCCTGGTGTCCAGGCGTGAGATTTGGCGGACCTTTTTCGAACCATTCTGTTGGATTATCGAATCCAGAAGAGGATTCTCATTCAGAGCCTTGGACTTCTTTGTGCCTCCAGAATCCACACCAGAATAGGTGAGGATACCCCGCGCGCCATGTGGCCCAGCACAGTCTCAGAATAGCCGGTGATGGCCTGTCCCGGGCTTGAATCAGGGACCTCCGTATTACGGTCGCCTCAGACGATGCTCGGCCCTTCGCTGGTGACACCAGCCTCGAAGAGCGGCGCGGTTTCTTCATCGCTCATACCGAGTATCTCGGCCAGTACATAGCGGCTGTGCTGACCGACGCAGGGCGCCGGCAGCCGCGGGCCGGGCGGCATTTCCGACAGTCTTACCGGCAGTCCGGGATAGGGGTGCGTCCCCGTCTTGGGATGCGTCACTTCGCTGAAGTAGGCCCGGGAAGTGAGATGGGGGTCTTCCAGCAGTTCTTGGGCATTGAGGACGGCGGCGGCGGCGACGCCGGCTCGCTGGAGGAGGTGCATCACGTGGCGGTGCTCCTGCTGCGAAGCCCACTCGGCGACCAGTTTGTCGAGTTCGTCTTGGTGGCGCCAGCGGCTGAGTTGGTCGGCAAACCGGGGGTCGTCCGTCCATAGCGGGTGCCCGATGACGTCGACAAACGCCCCCCATTCTTCGTCGTTGCCGATGGCGATCGACAGCCAGGCGTCGTCACCGAGGCAGCGATAGGTGCCGTGAGGGGCCATCGACGGATGGCGGTTGCCGCGCCTCTCCGGTGGGCGTTGGTTCATGGCGAAATCCAGGAGCGGTTCGCCGAGGAAGCAGACGCTGGTTTCGACTTGGGCGAGTTCGATGTACTGCCCGCGACCGGTGCGTCGGCGGCGGTAAAGGGCCAGCGTTACGGCGCTGGCGGCGTTGATCGCCGCCAAAGGGTCGGTGTAGGTTGATTGCGTCCGATAGGGACCACTGTCCAGGTAGCCGATCAGGCTCGAAAAGCCGGCGTGCTGCTCGAGAGTGGTGCCGTAGGCCGGGTAGTCCCGATATGGTCCGGTATTGCCGTAGCCGGGCATGGAAATCATTATCAGCGACGGGTTGATCTCGGCGAGGACGGCGTATTCGAGGCCAAAGTTGGCCATTACGCGGGGCGTGTAGTTCTCAACAACGACGTCGCTGACCTTGACGAGGCGCTTGAAGATGTCCCGCCCTTCGGGCATCGAGAGGTCAAGGGTGATACCGAGTTTGTTGCGGTGGAACTCGTTGTACGTCGGGGTGAGCTCACGAGGGTCCACGACGGCAACGGTACTATCCGTGCCGGTGTATGGATCGATCGGCGCCTCGATGAGAATCACTTCAGCGCCGATATCGGCCAGCATCCGGGTGGCCAGGGGGCCAGCCCAGACGCGAGTCAGGTCGAGGACCCTGATGCCTTTGAGTACCGGCTCCGTCAAATGACGCCTCCCTGCCGCAGTCGGACGAGGTCTTCGACGTCGTAGCCGAGGCGGCCGTAGATCTCCTGGTTGTGTTCACCGAGTAGCGGTGCACGGCCGGGCTGCCACGGTGTATCGGTGAGGCTAAATGGAGCGCCGGGATAAGGAAGCCTGCCGGCGACGGGGTGGTCGATCTCGTCCCAGAAGTCCCGCTCCAAGAAGTGGGGATCGTCGAGCAACTCACCGGGATGCGTTACCGGGGCACAAGGCACGCGCCACTGGCTGCAGGTGTGGAAGATTTCGTCCCTGGTGCGTTCTCGAAACCAGTCCTTCATCATTGGCTCGTATCTCTCGAAGAGTTCAGTGTCCGGAGGGGAGACGAACACGTTGTTGGGATCGGGGGTCTGATTGGTAATCTCGGTCTCGTCAGGTTCGGGTATCCCGACGAGAGCCCGAAACAACTCTCTCTGCAGCGGTGTCGACGTAGTGAGGGCAATGTAGCCGTCCTTGCAGGGATAGATGGAGATGAAGATCCAGCCTTCGTAGGCATTGCCGGTCCGGCGCTTGATGACACCGCCGTGGGTGTACTTGACGATGTTGAACTGGTGGAAGCCGGCGAGACACTCCATTATGGAGACGTCGACGTGGTGCCCGTGGCCGGTATTCTCGCGAGAAAGGAGACCGGCGACCGTGCCGTAGAATCCGTGGACGCCGCCGAGATACTCCGGCTGCGGTCCGGCGCCCTGAATCGGCTCGCGGTCCGGTTCGCCGTTGACGTACTGGTGGCCGCCGAGGGCGTAGCCGATGATTGATTCCATCTTGAAGTCACGATAGGGACCGGTCTGGCCAAAGCCGGTAATCGAAGTCATCACGAGCCGAGGGTTGATTGCCGAAAGGGCGGGGTAGTCGAGCCCCAGTCCGGGCAAGACACGCGGTTGGAAGTTCTCAATCAGGACGTCGGCCCCGGCGACCAGTTGCCGCAACAGGTCACGCCCTGAGGCGGTCTTGATGTTGCAGGTGACGCTCTTCTTGCCGGTGTTGTGGTAGAGGAAGGCGGCGCTCTTCTCCGGGTGGGGGATGTCATCGGGGAATGGGCCCATGCTCCGGGTGCTGTCGCCGACGCCGGGTTTCTCCAGCTTGATGACCTCGGCGCCGAAGCCGGCCAGCATCTTGGCGCAGTAGGAACCGGGGATACCGTCGGAGAGGTCGAGGACGCCGATGCCATCGAGGGCCTGCTCCATCAAAATGCGTTCCTTCCCCGCATGTCGAGAGCAATGTTACGGGAGACATCCGAGGGCTGTCAAGCCGAGGGCGGTCAGTCGTCATGCTTCTGGTCCCCGTTGCCCTTCTCCCCGAAAACTGGATACATTGCACTCGGCTGTCAATGAGAGTACTGCGGGGACTGGCTGGTGGCGGGCTGGTAGTGATATAGTTGTGACATAGTCTCCCAGACACAATGGGGCCGGATGCCCTGCAATATCCGGCGAAGAAAGTAACCTCAAGCTACGCCACCTGGAAATAGTCTCATCTGATGTCCGGATTGTCGGTACCGCCACCCTACTGGAGACGTGAAAGCAGTACTACGAGGCGACTTGACTCGGCCTTGGGGCGCTATCCGGAAGGAGAGATAAATGGTATGGCAACCGGAGGTTGACGGACTGGAGCACCGGAGGCAACTGGCCGCGCAGATGGGTGGCGAGGACAAGGTTGCGCAGGAACATGCCCAAGGCAAGCTCACCGCCCGTGAGAGAATTGCCGCACTGGCCGATACCGGTTCCTTTGAAGAGATTGGCGGAATGTCCGGTACGGTCACCTATGATGATGACAAACCGGTATCAGTGACACCGGGGGACTCGGTGATAGGATTTGGCACCCTCAACGGGCGTAAGGTGTTCATCAACGCCGCCGACCCCACCGTACCCAGCAGCGCCGCCGACAGGAACGTCGGCCACAAGTTGGCATACCCGCAGAAGCTGGCTCTGGAACAGCACTTGCCCTGCATCCGGCTGCTGGATGCGGCTACCGGCAGCGTCCTTGAGGGCGGGCGGGCCTACCGGGGTCTATATGACTCCGATTCCATCGCCGACACACTTGACCTCCTGGAGGTGGCCCCGCTTGTCACGGCGGTGATGGGCCAGGTGCGGGGACTGCCCGCCGTGGATGCCTGTTTGTCTCACTTCAGTGTGATGGTGAAGGGCAGCGGCGGGGCTTCTCTGGGTAGCGACGGCGACGCAGCGGCGCAGGCGTGCCACAACGGCGTCATTGACAACCTCGCGGATAGCGAGGAAGACGCCCTTGCACAGATTCGTCGCTTCCTCAGGTATCTGCCGGATAATGTCTACGAGATGCCGCCCTGGGTGGAGTCCGGCGACGATCCCAACCGCCGCGAGGAGAAACTGCTCTCCGTCATACCCAGGGATAAGAGAAAACTCTACAACCCCAGGAGCATCCTCAAGGCGGTTCTTGACCGTGACTCGGTGTTCGAGATTGGCCCCCTGTACGGAGAATCAACCATAACCGGACTGGCGCGGGTGAACGGCTATCCGGTCGCTTTCATGGCCAAGAATCCGATGTCTCCATCGGTCGGGGCCTTGGACACAGCGGCCGGTGCCAAGATGATCCGCTTCATGCAGCTCTGCGATACCTTCCACCTGCCGATGGTGTATTTCGTCGATGAGCCGGGGTTTATGGTTGGCCTTGAGGCGCAGCAGCAGGGGGTACCGCGCGCCGGTGCGAGGGTCGTTACCACCCACGCTCAAACCAGGATGCCCTGGATTTCCTTCATCGTTCGCCAACTCTATGGCGTTGCCGGAATCGTCTTCTACCGGACCAACGGCATGCACAAGCACTACGGCTGGGCCTCGGCGAACTGGGGCGGCATGCACGTTGAAGGCGGCGCCACGGCGGCCTATCGTCGCGTCATCGCCGACGCACCTGACCCGGAAGCCAAACGCCAGGAGATAGAACGCAATTTGCGGGCGTTGTCCTCCATCTACGGGACGCTCGAGGCGTTCGAGGTCGATGATGTCATCGACCCCCGAGAAACGCGCCCGATACTGTGTGACTTCATCGAGACGGCGCAGGGGGTACTGCGGACCCAGCTCGGACCAGGCAGCGGCCCCATCTTCCGGCCCTAGATACGGTACCCGGAAACCAAGGAGAGACTGGACAGCTATGGTATGGCGTAAGGAAGTCGACGAACTCAAGCAACGGCATTATCTCAGCGAAAACGGCGGCGTGCCGGAGCGCATCGAGCGGCAACATGCCCAGGGCAAGCTGAGCGCCCGCGAGCGCATCGCCACGCTGGCCGACCCGGACTCCTTCCACGAGATTGGCGGCTTTGCCGGCGGCGCCGTCTACGATGGCGATAAGCTGGCGGCGGTCACCCCGCCCGCTAATATCCTGGGCTGGTGTACGTGCAACGGGCGACGGGTACTTGTCTACGGCGACGACCCTACCGCCGGGCGGTCTGATATCGCCGGCAAGAAGACGGCGCCTCCTATGGGGGCGTCGCTCTCGGGTGAAGCGCTGGCCCTGCACTGGCGCGTGCCCTACATTCGTCTCCTCGATGCAGCCGGTGCCAGTGTGCGGCACTATGAAACGACCCGCCGACCGGAGTTCGTCTCCTTCGTGCAATGGATAGATGCCGCCAACCGTCTCTTCCCTGTTGTACCGCTCATCTCGGTGGCAACCGGTTCGGCGGCGGGCAAGCCGGCTGTTGAGGCCCTCTTGTGTCATTTCAGTGTGATGGTTAGGGGCACCGGCCAGGTCTTTCCCGGCGGTCCTCCAGTCGTCAAGGCGGCGCTGGGCTATGAAATTGAGAAGGAAGCCTTGGGGGGCGCTGACGTGTTGGGAGTCAACGGCGTCATCGACAACGTGGCCTCGAACGAAGAAGAGGCCCTTCTGATGGTCAGGCGCTTCTTGAGCTATCTGCCGAGCAATGCCTACGAGATGCCGCCGCGTGGTGAGGTGTCGGATGACGTCAACCGCCGTGACGAGGCACTGCTTTCCGCCATACCTCGTGACAAGGACGAACCGTATGATCCTCACGGGATATTGAAGTCAGTCCTTGACCATGATTCCCTTTTTGAGATTGCCCCACTCTCCGGGACTTCAACTGTTACGGCAATGGGGCGCGCTGGGGGCTACCCGGTTGGCGTAATCATCAAGAATCCGGCGTCACCAACCGGTGGCGCTATGGATGTTGTCGCCGCCGAGAAGCTTATCCGGTTCCTCCAACTGTGTGACGTCTTCCATTTGCCGATTGTCTGTTTCGTCGATGAACCCGGATTCATGGGATTCGAGGTCGGTACTGAAGCGGAGAAGCAAGGGATAGCCCGTACCGCCGCTGGATTGGTGCAGGCCATCCGTCAAACCCGGATGCCCTGGATTACATTCGTGGTGCGCAAGGCTCACGCCGTTGCCGCAAGTCTGAACTTCCGTCCTGCGGGCATGTCCAGACGTTTCGCTTGGCCGTCAGCAGTGTGGGGCTCGCCGCGCTCCGAGGATGGCGTCGGGCCGGCCCACAGCCCGATAGCCAGCGGCTTTCGTATTGAGGATGTCATTGACCCCCGCGAGACACGCCCAATACTCTGTGATTTCATTGAGGCAGTGCAGCCAATACTGACGACGCAGCTCGGCCCCTCTACCGGTCCCAGCTATCGGCCCTAGCTCTCAGCCAGGGTGGTTGGCCTTAGCCCCCAAGACGGGCTCAACCCCAGTGCAGGCTCTGCGGAGCAATCGAACGGCAATTGGATCGGCCGTTCGACAATCCAGCCCGTTATCACTGGGTGAGGACCCGATAACATTTGCACTGAGCCTGACGCGACTAGCCCGCCATTGCCGAGAAGTCGATGTAGGATGATACCTTGTCCACTTCCACGTTGATGATGGATGGCTTGCCGTTGGCGGCGGCCCGCTTGATGGCGGGTACTATCCCCGCGGGGTCGGTGACCATCTCGCCGTAGCCGTCCCACATTGATACCATCTTCTCATAGGCCCGCATGTGTTCCAGTTCCACGGCGCAGGTGCCGCCCTTTTCAACTTCCTGCTTCCAGAGGCGTTCCGCATCCTGGTAGTGTCTGATCATTCCCCAGCCGGAGTCATTGGAGATAACGCAGACGACGGGGATGCCCAGTCGGGCCATGGTATCCATTTCCATGCTGTAGAAACCGAAACTGCCGTCACCCGTGTACCACAACACCGGTTTACGGTTGACGCTCCAGAGCCCAATCACACCGGCGGCGCCGATGCCGACACAACCGGTGGGGCTGTCCCCGTAGAACTGGCCGGGGCGGGTTGCCCAGGTGGCGTCTCTAATCCAGATGCTGGAGTCGCCGCCGTCAAACACTACGTTCCAGTCCCGGCCCTCGTCTGCCAGGAACTTGCCGACTTCGGCAGCGCAGCGCGCCGGGTGAATCGGGATATTTTCCGAGTGGTATTTCTCCGGCAGGGAGGACACATCAAGATTGCTTGCCGTCATCCAGGACGCGCCGCTGGGTTTGGCCTGCTTGCTCCTGATAGCTGCTATCAACTGGGTGGCTACCGGGCCGGCGCCACCGACGATACCAACATCCACATGGATGTTGTAGCCAATGTGTTTCATGTTGGTATTGACCTGTATCACCTTGGCGTCCCTGCGTATGCCGTAATTCTGCCCGATGCGCCAGTCGAACTTGCAGCCGAAGGTGAGCACCACATCCGCCTGACCGACCGGACCCATGCCCCGGAGCGATTGCCCAATGAGCGGGTTCTTTGTTTCATCCCCAAACAGACCGCGGCAGGGTGTGGGGGAGGCGGCCAGCGGCGCTTTCAGGTGGTCTGAGATGGCGGCGATGGCGTCGGCCTGGTCGCCGATGGTGTAACGGGCGCCGCTGTCCACCATAATGGCGGGTCGTTCCGCATTCACCAGGAGTTCGGCGGCTTCTTCAATCAGCGCCGCATCCCCGGCGGGGGGGACGGTAGCACGGGTTTTTTGCGGCATGACTACCTGTTCTTCATCAACTTCTATGAGGGGAAGGTCCATCGGAACTTCAAGGTAGACCGGCCCCGGGCTTGAATCCATTGCCTGACGGAACGCCAGGGAGACGTATTCCGGGATACGGTAGCCATGTATGACCTTGCGCGCCCACTTGGAGCAGGACTCCATTACGGTGAGGGTGGACATATCCTGCAGGGGACCGGCATCTACCATGGTGGAAACTACGGCGGCGCCGATGTGGATAACGGGGACGCCTCCCTCCATGGCTTCCATCATGCCGGTGGTTGTATTGGTTACACCCGGTCCGGCAGTGGTTACCACCACCGCCGGTTTCCCGGTAGCCTGGGCGTAGGCGATGGCGGCGAACATTGTGGACGCCTCGTGTCGCACATCAATGATTTCAATTCCGGCAGTCCTCATCCCGTAGAGGATGGACATGTTGTGCCCGCCGCAAAGGACGAACGCTTTTTCGATTCCCTCATTTGCCAGCGCCTTGCCGCAAAGAGTACCGCAGTCAACCTTGCCCAATCTATCTCCCTCCCCGGGTTATATTGCTATGCCGTCCTGCCGGGGCAATCCCGGCGGGAGCTTGCCCATTTCCTGCAAGCGGCGGCTCTTTTCGTCATCGGCGGGCGACGTAAACCAGGACTGCCCCCGGCGCGTGTAGCCCCAGCGGTCGTCCTCGGTCAAATCCACATCCAGCGTGTCGGCGTACTTGAAATAGATATCGACGATCTTCTCGGCCGCCTCCACGTACCACTCCGCCGATGGCGGCCGCATGCCCGCCATCGCGCTGCCCGGCGCCCCGCCGAATGTCATCGGCACGATGTAGACGCCCTTGGACATCCGTTCCTCAATCCCCTCAATCATCCCGGCGAGTGGTTCGCAGCCTGCCACAACATTACTGATGGAACCCCGGCCACGGCCAAATATCTCGGCGGCGGCTTCCTGGGCCTCAAACCAGTACTGCTGGTCACCCCGGCCGGGGCAGACAGCCTTGAAATAGGCCGGGTTCATGACCTGGCAGTCAAACTCACAGGCATTGATTCCAAAACTCTTCCACTTGTACAGGTCCCCAAGGTCGTCCGGTGGGTAGACATCCGTGGCCATCTGTATTTCGGAGAGGGTGGCATCGTCAATATCCCGCCGGATGCGTTCCATGACGGCTTCAATCATGTCGGTGGTCCACTGTCCGCGTCGTTCCGGTGTAGATGCACCCCCGGCGAGGAGGAACAGGCCGCGCCAGCCGGCTTTAATGGCGGTTACCCTGGCTTCTATGCCCTGCTCTGCCGTGGCCAGCATCTCACTGACTGACAGGTTATCCGAAAGAGAATTATGCAAACTAATCAGGCCCGGGCCAAAGGAGCAATACTGGCAACCCTTGCCGATGGAGCAGACGTAACAGCCGGGATTGATATCGATGGAACTGACGATACTCTCGTACCCCATGGAACTGTCGACGGTTGATACCCCGTCAGAGAGCGGCAGGTCCCGCCACGGAGACCGCACCGCCATCTCTCCCGTCATCAGGACTTCGCCCAACTCGGAAATGGTGACATCATCGCCATCAGCGACAAGCTCCAGAATGGAACGCGGATTCGGCATGACCGGGGCGACCACGTCGCAACCGTCAAAAACAATCAGCACCGGGGCGTAGGGGTTTGGCGGATATCGTGATGGCTTAGCCTTCACCTGTATCCGGACGCCCTCGGTGAGAAGCCGCGCCTTGAGAAGAATATCCGCTTTGGTGATGTTTCTTTTCTCAGTCACGGCGGCCTCCATATCCTCTATTGTGCGGGGGGCAAGTGAAGTCGAGGGGGAACTGGATGCATATATCGTAGCCTGACTATGGGGCAGGCGTCAATTTGCGGGAAGCAAATTGAGAACAAAGGAACGATTGTCTCCACAAACCATCCGGGGGAGAGGACTAGACTTACGCCCCAGCGTCCACCGGCCACAACGAAGCGTGATGGGGACTGCGAGCTGGCGACCCCGAGGGGTTGGCGGCAGTAGGCATAATGAAAACGAGACTAATGGCCCATTCTGGACTGTTTGCCCGCAGCGCTTGAATGGAGCCTTTCTTCCCAGTGACCCGGCGGCCGACAATGGTTCCCCTTTCGCATGAGAATCCCTAGCTCAGCGTCTTGGTGTGGAATCGGGCGGACCTTTCTCCCCGACCGGCCAGGTAGCGGTGGACGACGTCTCTGACTGTCCCGGAGATTCCGGTTGCAACGTGCATTCCGGTGGCGGACAGCACCTGATGTGCCTTGGGACCGCAAATGCCGGTGAGTACCGCCCGAGCTCCTGTGCTGACAATCACCGGAATGGCCCAGGCTTCGGTGCCCGGGGCACCGGCATTATCATGCGGCGTGAATTCCATTCTCTCCGTGTCAATCAGAAGAAAGCACTGACATCGGTGGAGATGATGGGCAACTTCAGCGTCGAGGGTGGGACCGGTGGCCGTCACAAGAAGTCTCATAATGTTTCCTCTCCCTTCAACTCGCGTTCTCCCCCTAATCGGGGTCCGTCTCTCGGGCAGCACCGACGGCGGCGTCGAGGCCCTCACCCCCACCGCTCCGGTCTTTGCCACGGGTGGCCGCGCCTACTACATCCTCCAGGGGCAGGAAACGGTTGCCGATCGAGTAGAGGAGGAGGCCGAGAGCGGCGGCGGTGACGATGGTCACGATCTCCACCAGCGCCGGCGCGTATTCCCACAGTTCCCCGCGGCCGACCATCGGCACCAGCTGCCCCGCCACCACGAAATCATAGCGGGCGAAGAACATGCCGACTATCACCGCCGCCGATGCCGCGACCAGCCCCCACGTCCCTCCGGCGCGGTTGAAGGCGAGGACCGCGATCGGCGCCAGGATACCGAGGAATATCTCACCCACCCAGAAGGATATCGCCAGCGGACCGCTGACCAGTACCATCAGCGAGGCGAGCTCCTCCGGAATGCGGCCGTACTGCGCGGTGAGCAGATTGATGAAGGTAAACAGAAGGAACGCCCCTAGCAGGATCAGGAGCAACCTGCCCAGGCTGCGAACCGCGGTTGCCGTTTCGCCTGGAATTACGGCGCCGGTGGCCTTGTAGCCGAGTATCGTGGCGAGGCAGAGGATGGCGCTGCCGGAGAGTAGCGCCGACAATATGAAGTACAGCGGTATCAGCGGGCCGTACCACAGTGAGCGGGCCCCGGTGAAGCCGAAGACCGCGCCCAGTGTGCTCAGGGCGGCAATTGCCAGGATACTGGCCGCGACACCCGTGATTCGGGATACGGCGTACACTCTGCCGGGCGACCGCTCGTTGGTGAGATCGGCGCCGAAGGCGAGCAGTCGCCACGTGAGGGGCGGTGGACCGGTTGCGGTCTGCAGTCGCCGTATCGCCTCGGAGCGGCATAGCAGGAAGAACTCCACCAGCAGAACGGCGAAGTAGAGGGCGTAGAGCATGCTCATCCACCACATCGGTGAGGTCGGATTGGGTGTCAGGACGATGTAGAGGACAATCAGCCAGGGTCGCTCCAGGTCCGAGGCGATCGCCAGGAACCCGGCCAGCAGCAGGGCGATTGCCAGCAGGATAGCGCGCCGGCTGAGCGGTTTGAAGCGCTCCACACCGGCGACGTGTCCCAGCGAGGCGAGCAGACACAGCCCCGAGGCCGGCAACACGAAGAAGAGGTAGCTCGATATCAGGGCGCCCCAGGGAACGCCGGCGGTCGTGTTGAAACTGACCTCGTGTCCCTGCACGAAGCCGATGACGATTGCGGCGAATCCGAGCGCAGTCACCACAGCCAGCGCCGAGACCCAGATCCGGAAACGCGATGTCCTCAGTCGATGGCTGGCTGCCAGCATCTATCTCACCCCTTCCCGCAGGCCCTTGTAGAAGACTCGCGGTCTTGTACCGAGCGACGGCTTAATCACCTGGAGGGCCTCGTCTAGAAGACGCTGGCGGACCGCGTCGTCGGGATTCTTGAGATCGCCGAACGACCTCGCCCCGGTGGGGCAGGATTCAACGCAGGCCGGGGCCAGACCCCGCGTAATCCGGTGGTAGCAGAAGGTGCACTTGTCGACAACCGTCGTCTCCGGGTGCAGGAAGCGCGCCCCGTATGGGCAGGCGACGACGCAGTACTTGCAGCCGATGCACCGGTCCTTATCCACCAGGATGACGCCGTCGGGCGTGCTGAAGGTGGCATTCACCGGGCAGACGGAGACGCAGGGCGGGTTGGCACACTGATTGCACAGTTTGGGTACGAAGAAGCCGCGGTCACTATCGCCCTCGTCTTCGGCGGGAGCCAGGCTGGTCTGGGTGATCATGGTCGCGTCAAGGCTGCCGTCGGCGTCCAACTGGTACCGTTCCAGCCAGGTGCGGTTCAGCCCTTCGTCCTCGGGAACATGATTCTCCCGCTTGCAGGCGTTGAGACAGCGGCGACAGCCGATGCAGTTTTCGATGTCGACCACCATCGCCCACTGGTGCATCTCCGGGCGGTAGCCGATGGGGACGACCGGCCCGTCTCCTGCCTGGGCGTCTCCACGCAGCCACAGGGCCGTTGGCAGTGAGCCATAGACGATCAACCCGCCCACCGTCACCCCGGATAGTTGCAGGAACCGTCGACGCGTGACTGTCATCGTGCTTCGACCTCTCCCTGGTGGCACTCGCCGCAAATCTCCATTGTCCACGTTGCATGGCTGGCCGGCGCCGACTGTGGGCTGCCTGAGCCGTGGCAGGCCGTGCAGTCCAGTCCCTCATAGGTGAGATGCACCCGCCGCGGTGCGCTGACGAGGCGCGGGTGCATCGGGTTATGACACTCCACGCATGCTAGTCCCCCGCTATGGGCGTCGCTCGTCACCTGCGGGAAGTCCGACGGCCGGGCGCTCAGGGTCGTGTGACAGCCGAGGCACAGTTCGGGCGACGCATCGGTCGCCATCTCCGCCTCACCTTTGACATGCGTACCTCCCGGAGCGTGGCAGTTTTCACAAGTCACGCTTCCGTGCGCCGAGTAGAGCCATTCACGACGAATCTCCGGGTGGCACTGGCCGCACGGTTCCGCGCCAACGAAGACGATCGGTTGCTCCATGAGCGCGAGTCGGGTGTTCTCCTGGTATCCGGATCGGGCGCCCTCGGCGATGAAGTATGGCTCGAGCATCTTGTCGAGCAGCAACCAGCCGCCGACGAAGACGATCAGACCGGCGATGACGATACCGGCGACGCTCCACGGACCTAGCTTCGGTCTGCCCATTGCCTGCTCTCCTGCTCACCATCGAGGTACGATTCATCGGTTGCCGCCAGGGTTGCCGCCTGCACCCGGTTCTTCAGATGCAGCTTACGCAGGATGTTGTGGACATGGTGGCCGACGGTGCTCACCGAAAGGGACAACTGCCGGCCGATGTCACGGTCACTGTTGCCGTCGCGCAGCAGCCGCAGCACGTCCCTTTCTCGCGGGGTGAGTCGATCTCTGGCGCCGGTCGTTTCCTCCAGGCGTAGTGCCAGTCCGCGCAGTGCTCGACCGCCAACTGAAGGAGAGACCGCCAGTTCGCCCTTCATGACGCAGGCGATCGCCCGGAACAACTCCTCCGAATCGCAGCTCTTCAGCAGATAACCGTGGACGCCCCGCCGCAGCGCCTGCCAGAGGTCTTCTTCTCGTTCCGAATCGGTGAGCAGCAGCACCCTTGTGGCGGGGGCATCTTCCCTGATCCGACCGATGTGTTCCAGGCCGGAAGCCAGTGGCGGATCGATCTCGAGAATGAGCAGGTCAGGTACCAGCCGGCGCGTCTCGACGACGGCTTCCCAGCTGTCAGCGACCTCACCGAGGACCTCGATCTCCGGCTGAACTTTGAGCAGCGTTCTCAAGCCCTGCCTGAAGAGGGTGCCGCTTCCCGCAAGAAGAACTCTCATCTTCTCTGTCTCACTGCCGACCCCTCACCGGCTAGCTGCCCCAGATGAGGCGATAACCCGCGAAGATGCCGTAGGAGGTGAAGAGCAGGCCGCCGGCGATCACAGCGCTCTGGAAGGACAGTCTGACGATGGTGACGCTGCCAACAAAGCCGCCGCGCACCAACTGGCGCAGCTTGAAAGCGCCGACTCCGGCAAGGACAACCCCAAGAACAACGAGCAGCGCCAGGAAGACGAACACCAGGATAATGCCAATCGGGTTCATCACTTGACCTCCTGCCAGGGAATCTCTGGTTCTACTTCAATTGTGCCCCCTGGCGAGGAGCATGGGCAGGCCCATCCATCTAGTATTGGGTAGGGATTGCGGCCCAGCCGGAACTGGGACTTTCGACCCAGTGACTGGTGGCTGGAATCAGCCATACGCTGGGCCTTTCCAGCCGGACGTGCCGGTACGGTGAGCGGAGAGTGGTGGTTCCTGGCGTGGGGTGAAGGACCGCCGGACGGCTCAGCTGTGGTCGGCCAGGCCGTTGCCGTTGAGGAAACGGATGGCGGCCTCGACACGGTTGCGGACGTGGAGCTTCTCCATGATGTTGCGCAGGTGGTTCTTCGCCGTAGAAGGCGATATCCCCAGCGACTGCGCTATCTCCTTGTTGGACAGGCCTTCGGTGACGAG
>SDBV01006616.1_pt1 | contig 16015 bp, 18 predicted proteins | sample 2277081 | NCBI WGS metagenome assembly SDBV01 (sample SAMN10402039, study PRJNA504765) | marine sediment metagenome | isolation source: marine sediment core GS10_PC15, 223 cmbsf | place: Arctic Ocean: Southern Knipovich Ridge | collected 2010
TGAAGAGATTGAAATAAGAATACCTAATTTTCATCTTAGAGAAAGAGGCACAGATACATCAATTTCTGGTTTTATTACTGAAAATCCAACTTTTGTAGCAGAATACGATCCAGATGAAACTAAGAGTATACAAATCAAAATCACTAATGAAACGTCGAGTTACTGAAGTTAAAGTATATTTTTTAAGAGATTAAGGTGTGAAAGATGCAACAAAATAACACATTAGTGCAATTAATAGAATATCTTAATTATCCTAAAAAAAGAAATTATGATATTATTAACTAACTACTAAGTTAGATCGAGACAGGCGTTCATTTTTTTGAAAATCTATTTGAGAATTTATAGAATTTCACAAAAATGTTCGGATTCAATTTGAATTCTTAAAATGTCGTATTTGTTAGCTTTTCTCGGTCTGAAAAACAAAATGACAAAATTATTAGACCCTAGAAAAACAAAAAAAATAAAATTGCCTTCTTTTCCAGATTCAGAAGTAGAAGTATATGATGGCTTGCTAACTGATCAGATAGGCACTCTTACTAAGAATGACAATGACTACGATAGAGGTATCGAAGTTCTTAAAGCTTTGATAAAATCGTGGTCTTTTGTTGATGAAAATGAAAAAACTTTAGCAGTATCTAAAGAAACACTTGGTAAATTACCAGCAAAAGACTTCATGTTTTTGATGGATGCTGCAATGGAATCATTGGATTTTTTAGGCAACAAAAAACGGAAGAGTTAAAGAGAGTAATAGTATCTTTTAGTTCTGGAAAAATACGTTCTGAAAACTTGAGTGAATATTATTTATTGAAAAGGTTCTGGCAAAATCTTGGTATGAAGTATTCTGATATTAAAACTCTTCCTTTATATGTGTCTGAGATGTTGAGTGAAATAATGGTTATAGAAGAACAACATCAACAGAAGGAATTAAATAAACAAGTGAAAAACAATCAAAGTAGAAGAAGGAATATTCTATAAAATTTTTCTTTATGGCAAAAACTATACTTATACAAATTAAAGGCGATGATAAAGCTTCTGCTAAAATAAAAAAAGTAGAAGAGTCAGTTTCGAATTTGGGTAAAAAAGCAGCTGTATCAATGAAGCCGGCTGTGAAGTCTATCGATGATGTACAAAAATCGCTGAATAGAATGGGTAATAGATTTCGTTTTATGACTATTGCTTTCGGTGCATTAGCAGTAGGAGTGATAGGACTTGTAAAACGTTTTATTGAATCTGCTAAAGAAATGGAAGCAGCAACTCTAAGAGTTGGTGTGTTTGCAGTGTCTACTGGTCAAAGCATGGAGAAAGCACAAAAAGCTGCTCTTGATTTAGCTCAAACTGGATTAGTTTCTGTTACTGAAGCATCTAATACTTTATCTAATTTGCTTGCTACTGGTATGAATATAGATACTGCAACAGTGTTGATGAAAAGGATGCTTGATACAGCAGTTCTTTCAAAGGAAAGTTTGACTGATACATTTGGTAGGGCATTAGAGAAATCTTCGCTTGGTATACGTATTCTTCAAGAAAGACAAGTAGATGCTATTGGTATAAACTTTAGGGCAGATCAAGTTTGGAGAGCTTATGGTAAAACAATAGGAAAGACTACAGCAGAAATGTCAACACAAGAAAAACAGATGGCTATTGTGAACTTTTTAATGAAAGAGACAGAAAGATTTTCTGGTGGAGCTGATTTAGCAATGCAAACGTTTGGTGGAACTATGTCAAGATTAAGTACAACTGTAGAAATAATGAATGCAAAGATTGGTGCTACTCTAATACCTCTTACTGGTGCTCTTGCAGATGTTATTTCAGCTGCATCTATAAAACTTACTGAAATGGCAGAAGAATTTCCAGTATTAACAAGTGTCATGATTTCTGGTATAACAGTTATGGTGACTGTTACAGCAGCATTAGCTGCATTGGGTGCTATAGTACCTTTGGTTACTGCTGGTGTTAGTGGTTTGAGTAAAGCTATGCTTTTCACTATAAGTAAAGCAGGTGCGTTATTTTTAGCTAAGTTTCTAGCTATATCAGCAGTCATTGGTGGCTTGATATTCTTAGTTTTAAAAGCTACCGGACAATGGGATAAATGGTCTAACAGCATGAAAAATCTAGCACAGAAAATTAAAGATACTATTAATCCATTCAAGGAACAAGGAGATGCAATATCAGAAGCGACAGAAAAAATAAGAAAACAAGTTGAGAAATTAGAAAAACAGGTGATTATAACTACAAGAAGTTTTAAAGAAGGAATGGCTGAATGGGCCCAAAAACATGGTGAAACAATAAAAAACTTGAAAGATCAAATATCAGATCTTCAGAAAGAATATTCAAAAGCAACTTCAAGAATAAGGAAAGATTTTTCTGATACTATGTTAGACTTAGCGCTTTCACACTCTCGAAAAACAGAAGACATGCAAAGAGAGTTAGCAGAGGAAGTTTCAAAAGGCATTTGGGCAGATCAAACACGAATTAGAGACATTAAACTTCGATTAAAACGTGAGAATGAAGATTATGCAAACTCAATTAAAGAAAAAGGAGAAGATAGAGATGAAGATTTAGCAGATGAAAAAAATAAATTAAATACAAGACTTGCTAAACTTCAAGAAGACCTAGACAAAGAATTAGCATTAGAGCAAAAGCATGCAAAAATGATAGCAGAAGCAAGAACTTGGCCAATTCTTGATGAAATTGAAAAACGAACAAGAGCATATACTGAAAGATTAGAACAGTACGCTGAGGAATTGAAAGAAATACAAAAAAATTCAATAGAACAAGTATCTTCTATTGATCAAATAAATGAAGCATATGGATCTTTGTCAGAAAAAATTGATGAAGTTGGAGAAAATGCATTATCTATGGGAGACAATATTTCTACGAGTTTAGAAAGCTTTAAAAAAGATGTTAATGATGCAAATAATGAAATTGAAAGAGTAGGCATAACTGCTAGAAATTCAATACTGGCTTCATTTCAAACTTTAACTCAGGGTTTTCAAGAAGCAACTGGTAAGCTACCAAGTTCATTTGGTCAATCTGCTGAAATAATGTCTTCATGGATTCCAGGTTCAGTAAAAGATTTCTTTTCAAGTTTTTTCAAAGGTTCTTTTGCAGAAGGTGGAATTGTGCCAGGCAGTCCAACACAACCAGTACCTATTATTGCACATGGTAGTGAAACTGTCTTACCTGCAGGAGTTGCACCAATTACAGTTAATATAAATAATCCAACTGTGAGAAGTGGTCAAGATATCATGAGAATAGCAAATGCAGTAAAGAGCGTTTTATCTAAACAGCAGGCGTTACGGCATTATAAATAATTAAAAAAATAACGTGGCAAAATCAATCACATACAATTCATTTCCGCTTCAAGATAGTAATTTTAGAACTAAAGACATTGTATACAGAAATTTTCCAGAAAAAATTATAGATCTAGAGCCAAATGCTAGAAGAGATGGCTTTCGTTTAGTAAATACTTATTATAATAAAAAAGACATTATAATTTCTGGTACTTTAACTAGAGACACTGAAGCAAACTTAAAAACTTCATTAGATTCTATGAAAGAAGCTTTGCACTCTGATGAGGCAGCTTTAGATATAGAAGATGGAGGAACTACTCTTAGATATGTTTGTTCAGTAGATTCTATAAGTGTTCCAGAAGAACATTATAACATAACTAGAATACCCTACAAAATAGTTTTTAGATGTCAACCATTTGGTCATGCTACGACTGGTGTTACTAGTACAAATTCAATTAATAGTACACCATTTGAAACAACAATTAATCCTACTGGGTCTGCTCCGCCTTTGCCCACTTTAAAGTGGACGTGTGATGGCGTACCCTCTGCCGCTATAACACAAATAGTTTTTAATAATACTACGACTGGTGATAGCATTACTGTGCCAAGTCTTGCATTAGATGCAGATGGTGATTATTTAATTATTGATACTAATGCAATGACAGTTAAAAGATCATATGATGGTGGTGCAGAAACGAGTGTAGATTTTACTGGTGTTTTTCCTACTTTTAATGCAACTAGCAATTCTTATAGTGTTACTATTACATGTGCAGGTACTTTTGATCTAGATGAAATAATAGAATATTATCCAGCATATCTTTAATATGAAAAATAGAGATAACATTAGAAAATCTTTAAATAAATCAGAAACGAAATCAAAGAAGCTAAAAACTAGAGCTAAGCTAAAATTTCCTTTTACTGATACTTCTATCGAATTAAAAGTCAAAGAAATGTTAGATAAATTAAATATCAAATATGAACATCCATATATCTTCAAAGATTCTCTTTCATGTGATTTTGCTATACCTACTTTGAAACTAATTATTGAATGTGATGGTTGCTATTGGCATTCATGCCCAAAACATCATCCAAAAGCTAGAATAACTAACGATAAAGAGAGAGACAAGTACACTACTTATTTTGGCTGGAAAACTTTAAGATTATGGGAACATGAAATAAATGATGATCCAGAAAAATGTTTGAATAAAATAAAACAATGTTTATCCAGACCCTAAAAGTATATAATAATATTACATCTAAGGGTTCTAGAACCTTACGAGAGATACAATAATAGTAAAGGTTAATAGATCTATATTATGTCTAATTTTGAACGAAATCTAATATATAAAGTATATCAAGAAGATGGCACTTTTATTGGCATCTTAGATGATGTTGTTTCTGATTTGTCAGTTCAAAAACAAATTAATGGTGGTAATAATGAATTTTCACTTATTTTAGATAGAAAAATGGATGATTTTGATGAAGATGCTTCTATAAAGTTTAATAATCGTATCAAAGTATATTTAAAAGACTCTTATAACACTGCTGGCACTAAATTAGTTGCAAATGGATACATTGTCTCATACAGCCCATATTTAAAAGGAAAACAAGAGGGGGTTGAAGTCACATGTCTTTCAGCAGTTTCAAAACTTTCAAATGATTTTTATAGGATCGGTACTGCTGCTGCTGCATCAGATTTAGGTGTAGAACTTACTTCTAAAAGAGCAGATGAAATGATGCAAGCAATAATAACTCATTATCGTTCTACAGAATCTAATTCAATGATTACTAATGATTTCGCAGATGTTGATGCAACTACTGATAATAGTGGCACACCTTTTAGTTTTGATCATAGATTTTTTAATATGAAACATTTAGATGCTTTAAGAGAAGTATCTAAATTTTTACCAAGAAATAAATCAGGCGGATATTGGTTTTATTGGAGAATAAATACAGATGGTGATTTAGTAGTCAAGAATATATCTGCAACTGCTGATCATAGCTTTTTAATAAGCAGTCATATTACTGAAATAACAGGTGAAAAAACTATTCAAGGAATGGTTAATAGAGTATATTTTTGGAATGAAAAGGGCACAGTTGATCCGGATTATTTAAAATTAACTTCAGATGATCTTACTAGCCAGGGTGATCATGATATTATTGCAGATTACATGACTGACAGCAAAATAACAAACCCAAACGCAGCTAGTCTTTTAGCTGATTCTAAAGTTTATGATAAAAAAGATCCAAAAGTTAAAATAAGATTGACTTTAAATGGGAATTATGATTTAGCTTCGATTGAACCTGGGCAAACATGTCAAATTTTGAATGCAAAAGAAAATCCGTACAAAATAGGATCTGATGGTGTGTTAGTCATTCAATCAGTTCAATACGATGTAGATTCTGCAACATTAGAGTTATCTGAAGCAGCAGATAATTTTGAAGACATTGTGGAAAATGAACGCCAAAGACTTGATAAAGAAATGACTTGGTATGGGCATATTACACAAGCGCTTACTGCTGCTCAGCTTGGACCAGCTAATAGAAGTTGGTCTACTGATATCGCATTTTCAGCTACTTCAGGTGCAGATGCATATAGACAAGTAGATTGGACTGCTGGTATAGTTTATCTTCCAACTAGTTCTGGCTCAAGCGCAGGTAAGAGAGTAATAGATACTGGAAATACTGGATTAATGTCAGCTGCTACTGATTACTACATTTATCTCGATGAAGAAACATTTAATGTTTCTGCTGCTAATGTAGTGACTGGAACTGGAATAACAAAAGAAGGTGGTGATGCTTTAACGGATTCAGGTAAATCTTGGTCAAATGACCAATATAAAGGATACATCGTTACAATAGGAGGTCAAACTAAAATTATTAGATCAAACACTGCTACCGTATTAACTATTGAAGATAGATGGACTGTTTCAGATCAGTCCAGCGCATATACTATTAAAAAAATGACATTTGATCTTTCATCTAATAAAGAAACTATATCAAATCTTACTAAAGTTGTTTTTTCAAACGTTAAAGCTAATGCATTAACAACGTCAGAAGCTATTATAGTGCCAGTTAGAGATCAAAGCATTAATTTAGATGGCAGCCAGATTGCTAAAAAATCAATTAGTGCAGATGAAATTATAGCAAACACAATTACAGCAAATGAAATTAATACTGGTGCTATAAATATTGGTGAATGGGCAGGTGATTTAAGCGATATTAGTGATGGTGGAGGTTATGAAAAGTCAACTGCTAATCAGAATACTGGGGGAACTAGGGGATATAATGGATTAAGTGCTAGTTATAAAATAACAAAGGGTTTCGTTGAAGCAAACCTTGATTCTATTGGTTTACCTACAAACGGAATAAGAATAGATAGCAATGGTATTTATGGTAGAAAATCAAGTGTTACAACTTTCTACATTAATAGTTCAGGAGATGCTTATTTTACAGGGACAATCGGAGCATCTGTGATTACTGGTGGTACAATTACTGGTAGTTTAATAAAAACTTCAGATACTACTACAAGAGTAGAATTGAATGAGAGTGATAATGCTTTATATGTTTATTTTAGTGGTAATAAAGAAATTTCTTTATCTGGTAGTACGCTTACGTTTTGGCATAGTGGAACAACTTCAGGTACTATTACATCTTCAGGTGCTAGTAGCTTAAATCTTATAGCTGGTACGATTAAGTTAGACCTTGTAGCGACTTCTGCTGATAGTGGAGTATTAGGGGTCGGTGCTGGAGATACAATAGATTTAGGAACTTCATCTATTGCTTTCAATGATATCTTTTTTGATACTTGGAAAAAAGGAGGCACAACTTATTTAGACACTAGTACAACATTAGATTGTTTTGTAGATTTATTGCCATCTGTTACTAATTCAAAGGATTTAGGAAGTCCTAGTTATAATTGGAACGCATTGAATGTACAATATATTATAACTAGTTCTCAGGTTCAGATTGACCAAGATATATGGGAAGCATCGACATATTCACTTTTAGTTTCAAATAATAGTGCAGGTGCTAATTCTGGGAAAGCTCTTGCGGATGATTGGGATTTATATTCTGAATATACAGAAATTGAAAAAGTAGCATCTCGATATGTCAATTCATCTGTGAGTGAAGCAAAGAAAATTATTCTAGCAAACATAATAGAAGAAGCAGAAAGTAAAATAGAAGCAACAGAGAAAGACCCAGGAAGATTTGTTTATTCTAAAACAGAAAGAGGTAAAAAAATAAAAAAATATAGAGAGAGAATATTGGGCAAAGATTGGACAGATAAGGTTAATCTTTATTATAAGAAAAAACGATATTCGATGTTAGAAAAAGGAACTGTTTTAGCATTTTCTGATGATGGCGCAATTCCTACCAAAGAAAGAGGTCAGACAAATATTATGGGGGTTATAGCAAAATCTCCTTGTATTACTGCACATTCTGAAGATAAAGGAATAAATGTTACAAAATTTGGTCATACTTTTGCTAAGGTTAAAGGTCAATGCCAATCCGGCGATTTGTTATGGACATCAGATGAAGAAGGCTGCTTAGAAAAAGCAAATAATCCTTTAGTGGGACAATTTGTTGGAAGAGCTAGAGAAACTAAAACTTCTGAAAAAGTAGAAGTAGTACCAGTTGATTTAACATTATAGAAGTTGACAAAACATTAGATAATTCATCATACTTTTAACGGAAGTATGAATTATTAAAATTTCCAAAAGTCGAGTTTAGTAATATAATAATAATATATACATACTATGAATATAGAAGAAAGAAAAAAAAATCTAGAAGTATTGCTACAACAAAAAACATTGCAAATTCAAGCTATGGAGACTGAAAAGAATAAGACACTCACTGAGATAGTTAAAATACAGGGAAAGCTTGATCTCTTACAAGAGTTAGCTTTAGAGCAAGAGAAAAAAATAGAAAAGAAAGAGATAGATAATAAAACTAAATAAAATTTACTAAAAATATGTGTTTTTGGCATAAAACTAAGAAGATTCCTATAGTTTCAGGGGCAGTACCATCACCAGCAGATACTCGTGATATTTTATTATCGTCTGTTCAAGTTGCTCTTCCTTTGAGACAATTACCTAAGAACTATCTTGTTCCATACCTTTTAAGAATATCAGATCAAGGAGCTAAACCACACTGTGTAGGTTATTCTGCAGCGACTATTAAAGAAGAAAAGGAAATGCGTGAACAGCGTAAAATAGATTTTGACGGTGATTGGATATATAAAGAATGTAAAAAAATTGACAACTACAGTGGTTTAGGTACATATTTAAGAGTAGGAATGAAGATTTTAAAGACAAAAGGTGCGAAACCTTTAAATGAATTAGAGACTGAGGCTATTAAATATAAAATAGGAGGATACGCGAGAGTTGATGATTTAAGCTTTGACGGATTAAAATCTGCAATTTATCAAAATGGAGTTATACAATTAGGTTTTCATGGATCTAATCCAGGATGGAAAACTTCATACATTAGACCTCCTCATAATGGAGAAAAAATATGGGGTCATGCTATATCTGCGATTGGTTTTAATGAAAAATATGTCATAGGTCAGAATAGCTGGGGAGAAGATTGGGGCGACAAAGGGTTGTTCTATATCTCTAAAACATATAAACCTTTCGAAGCATGGTCAATTTTAGTTGATCTGCCTAAAGATTTTGTACAGGAAGAAAAACCTATTTATGAATTTAAACAGAATTTAAAGTTAAATGACAAGAATAACGAAGTTAAGCAACTTCAAAAATGTCTAAAATATTTAGGTGTGTTTCCTCAAATAATAGAATGCACAGGATACTTTGGGCCTGTAACACTTCGTTCAGTTCAATTGTTCCAACAGTCTTATAATATACAACCAGTAAGTGGATTCGTCGGTCCTCTTACACGAAATAAATTAAATAACATATTTAAATAATATGAAATACTCAATTGTAGCATCAATAGTAAAAGGAATTAAATATCCTGTTTTAGTTGTCATTGGACTTCTGATTACAGGTTTTCAAATAACTTTTCCTGATATATTTAACTTATCTATTGGAGGCGGTCTAATTGTGTTGTACGATCTTCTAAAACACAAATTGGGCGTTCGTCTTTTTTAATAAATAAAATTTTTGGTATAGTTAAATAATAAGTTGAATAATCTCACGTCTAAATACTAAAATACCTTTGGCACTTTTTTGTTGTTCAGAGGTGTTTTATTTTGAGTAATTTTATTTTTTTGTAATATTTCATATTAAAATATAGAGCTTTTTGTTTATAATTTTAATAAGTGTTATAAATTATATTAATTGTTAATTTAAGTCTTTTAGAAAGGGTTCTAGCACTCTCTACAATACTTCTAAAGTCAACTAAAAGCTAAAAAACCTCTATTTAAAGAGATTTTTTAGATATTGTAAGAATTAAAAGTTGAAGTTATTCGTTTTTTTCTTCTGAGTCTTCAGTTGAAGATTCTTCTTTTTCTTCGCTTTCTTCTTCTTCTGCGTCTTCATCAGTTGAATCTTCTGAATCTTCATCTTTGCTTTCTTCTGTCTTTTCTTCTTCTTCACTTTCGTCTTCGTCTAAGCTTTCATCAACCATTTCAGTTTCTTCTTCTCCTTCGTCTTTACTTTCTTCATCAGTAGTTTCTTCTGTTTTTTCTGTACTTTCTTCTTCTTTTTTTTCTTCGTCTTGTAATTTAAATTCAAGTATCATGTTTTTGTAAAATGTTATTTTTAATTTAATCTTGTCGACCTATTTTATTAATTCAAGAAATTTTGAGTTGCGTTGTGAGTTTAAGATTTTTGCATTTTGAACTACACAATGTCCACGTATTTTATCTTTTCCTGGTGAATATAACACTGGTCTAATTACGTTTGGCTTTGATTTTGAATAGCCATCATTATATGAAATGTTAAATTTAGTGACGGACTCTTCAAAATCAACATTAAAGAATTTGCATAATCTCTCCATTTCTCTATGCCAGCTAATACATAAACCATAATAAGAAGTGCTAAGTAGTTTTCCAATTTCTGATTCTTCTGACTTGTTAAGACGTTCTACTTTCATATTATTCATCTCTTTTTTAGCTAAATCAAATGCTTCATTACTTTCTGTACCTACATATTTTACAAATGTTAGAAGACCCTCTTCTAAATTTGGATGCAGCCCTCTAACTGGCGAATGAACTATATATGTTAATGGTGCCAGTTTAATAACAAAAGCTAATTTATTTATTTTAGAAGTAGTTGTTATTGGTACAGTTGAGTGAATAATACAAAGTTTTGGTTGAAACTTGTTTAAATATCTTAATGTGCCTTTTATGAAATTTGTATAATAAGGATAACAAATATGTAAAGTTTTACACTTAGTATTCTTGACTTTTTCTTTAAAATCTTCATCTCTTTTATCTATAACTCCTGTTTTTCCTTTATTTTCTCTTAAGTCTAACACTTTTTTAAGTGATGCACCTACTTCACCATTTCCTAAAATTAAACTTTCATAATACATTTTTATGCTGATTTATTTTTTTAATCTTAAAGAAGCAATAGTATTTATACAATCTTTTGATGACTTATTTATGTCATGCTCCCAAAATCTATAGACTTTATATCCTGCTTTATTTAGTAATTTTGTTTTTCTAACATCTTTTTCTGGTATTTCTTGATAATATTCTGTGAAACCGCACTGCTGACATGCATGATATCTACAGCCATCACATTCTATAATTATTTTTAATGCTGGTAAGAAAATATCAACATTTGCAATATTCTTTACATTAACATTACAAAAATAATCTTTATCTTTTACAAATCCTCGTTTATTTAATTCTGCTTGAATTTTTAATTCTATTGATGTATTAGAAAATTTTTTAATTGGATTATTTAATTTTGCTTCTCTCATTTTCTTTATTACATCAGGCTTACTTTTTGTTTCTCGCATTTTTTGTATTGTCTCTACAGTGTGTTGCTTTCCTTGCATGCCGTTAATACGACCATTTTGATAAGATGCTATTGCTGCTTTTTTCATTTTTTGATTCATTTCTTTCGTTCTTTTATACGTTCCTGTGTGTCCCTTCATATTTAAACTGTTTTTATGCTTTCTTAGATTTCTTTTGTGTTCTTCAGTTTGTCTATATCCTTTTTTCGGCATTTTTTATTTTGATGTTTTTGGAAGAATCCTATATAATTTTCCACCACATTCTGGACAAGTACCAGTTACAGCATTCATTCCAGTTTTCATTTTTTTAATCACTGGATTTTGAACATCTCTTTTTGTTTTGCATCTAAAGCAATATGCTTGATATTTTTCTTCTGTCATGTTATTATTCTTATCAATTTTTCTTAGAGAGTAAAATAGATTAGCAGTTATTCTTTGATACTCTCTTTTGTTGCTAATTCGACTTTATTAATAAAATAGTAGTTTTATTTAATAGGAGCATCTATTTTTAGATTTGCTCTAACTTTTTCGACATAACCAACTGTTCGAAGAAGTAATCTAATCGCTCTTGCAATTTGTCCACCTCTTCCAATTACTTTAGCTACGTCTTCAGAAGATACTTTAAGAGTATATAATACTCCCATTTCATCGACTTGTCTGTCTATTTTTACTTCTTCTGGTTTTGAGACTATAGATTTAATGACAAATTCAAGAAAAACTTGTTCTTTATATGTTTCCATTTCAGTATAGTATTAATTCCTTTTGATAATTATCTAAATTTTCGACCTTTTTATTATTAAAGTTATTTTTTAAAGTGAGTTAGTATTTTAACAGTGTTTTTAATATCATCTAATGCATTATGAGGAGTACCTTCAAAGTCTTTGTCTAAATTCTTTAAAAATCTTCTGACTCCGCTTGATAAAGGAATGTCTTTTTTAGCCATTTCCCATATTGCAATAGATTTTAAATCTACATATCTATTGCTAAACGGGTATTTACGATAAATCTTTTCATACTGTTTTTTTAAAAAAGGAATATCAAAGTAAGAACCCCAGGCTGCTAAAATATTATCATAGTCACAAAAACTTTCGAATAATAATAATACTTCATGAAGAGTTGGCGCTGTTTTTAGAATTTCTTCAGATATTTTATTAACTCTCATTGCTCTATGATTTCTATAACTATCAAGAGGTTGAACATATGTATCAAATTCTCGTGCTTTGATTAATTCACAACTTTTATTAACTACTACTGCTGATAGTTGTATTATGCTTCCAAACTTAGAATCTGTGTCAGTCGTTTCTAAATCAATACATACTAAGTTAAAAGGTAATTTCATGATTTTTATAATTAAACTGATGATTTGATTATACTATATTCGTAATTCAAAGTAAATACTAAGAATGTCAATTTAATAAAGTAATGAGATTGTTTATTACTTTATGTTTGTTAAAAGTTAAAAATTATTTCTTCTCTTTGCATCTCTTCGTGCTTGACGGCATTTTTTGCATCTTTTTGGTTCTATGTATTCAGTGATTTTACCATCTTTAACTAATTTTTGAAAAAATAGCTGTTCAGATTCTGTGAAAATAAATTCATCTCCACATTCTTTACAACTTAGTGTTTTATCCATTTTTACTGCTTAATTTTAATATTAATTATAAATTATCTTTCCATTCACCGCATAACTTACAGAAAAGATCATCAGTATCTGGTTCTTTCACAAAGTTATGTTTACATTCATGTTTGCTTAGTCTCTCTAAACAATAGATGCATCGACCAAACTTATTTTCTTTGTGTTTACAATTATCACTAATCTTTTTTTATTATTTTTATTTCTTAAAGCGGTATTCTTGAAGCATCTGCTAATATTGCATTGCAGAGGCTACAACGTATAGTTCTTATTCTATGTGTACATTTAGCTCTTTTTTCTTCTAATTTTTTATAATTCTCTTTCCAGTATGAAAAATAACTACTTGTAAAACCATCTAATTCAGATTGTGCAAAAAATTTATCTAAATAGAATTTATCTTCTTTTAATGAATTATCTGATTTTCTATTTTCATTTCTAGTTATTTGTTCTCGATATGCACTATAAATAGTTTTTCTTTTTAATTTACTTTTTTTAAGAATGAATAGAATTGATGATATATCTAAACAGAACTCCATGCATAACTCTCTTAAACTATATCCTTCTTTATATAAGGTTATGACCTTTTTCTTATGAAAAAGTAGCATCTCTTTTTGAAGGTTGAATATGTGTTGATTAGAGTTATTCATTCAAATAAAAATTAAAAATTTAATTTTATCAAAGCAACATAGACTATCGTTCTGTAATTATTCTATAACTTTCTAAAAGTTTTTAAAACTATCATTTAAAGATCTAATCTAACTATTTTATTTAAGCTTCTTTACATACAACTAATGGTTATTTCTTTTTTAACTTTTTTAAAGTTAGATCTAATTCTTCTCATTTATTGCCTTGACTATATTCTCGACTACTTTAGGATTTGATTTAAGAAAAGTTTTAGCTCTACTTAAGCCACTTCCTAATTTTTCATTATTAAAAAATAGTGTTATTCCTTTCTTTTTAATGACATCAGTTTTAAGACCAAAATTAAGAACATCACTTTCAAAACAAATGCCTTCATTAAAAATAATGTCAAATTCTGCAGTCCTAAATGGCGCAGCTAATTTATTTTTAGCTATCTTCACTTTCGTTCTATTTCCAATAAAAACTTCATCTTTTTTAAGTTTAGCTGCTCTCCTGATTTCGATTCTTACTGAAGTATAAAATTTTAAAGCAACACCACCTGGAGTAGTTTCTGGATTTCCCCATCTTACACCTATCCTCATTCTAATTTGATTGACAAAGATTATAGTTGTTTTTGTTCTTGCAGCTAAAGCAGTCAATTTTCTTAATGCCTGAGACATTAGTCTTGCTTGTAATCCTATATGGTGTTGACCCATTGTTCCATCGATTTCTGCTTGAGGCGTAAGAGCTGCTACAGAGTCTATAACTATTAATCCAATTTCACCTGATCTAACAAAGCCCTCGACTACATCTAATGCTTGTTCTCCTGAGCTTGGTTGAGATATATACATTTTAGATAGATCTACTCCAATGTTTTTTGAGTAATCCGGATCAAGAGAGTGTTCAGCATCTACAAACGCACATAGTATATTTTTCTTTTGTGCTTGAGCAATAATACTAAGAGCTAATGTAGTTTTACCAGAAGATTCTGGGCCGAATATTTCTATTATTCGTCCTCTTGGAATTCCTCTTATACCAAGAGCGTGATCTAAACTTATCGAACCAGTCGGAATAGTTTCAATATCTATAGTTCTTTTATTTGTAAATTTTAATATAATACCTTTATCGTACTTTTTTTCAAGCTCTTTGATTATGTTAGATAAACTATTCTTTTTCATTTTCTATTTTATGAACAGTTTAGATGTTTTGATCAAATTATCTATTAACAATTTTTGTTTTGGACTAAGATACTTATTGAGATTAGCTCTTTGGTACTTATTTATTAATCTACTTAAATATGAACATCTGTAGCACAGCTGATCTAATTCAATAGATCTTCCCTCAGGGGTTATTCCTAATAGATTTCTAACTGTCATAGATTCCTTTTTAAGAAATTCTACTTTTAATTTTTCATTACCAGGCATGTTCATAAATCTTCTTAGACATGACATATCAGTCCATTTACCAATTGCTTTAGATTCTACTTTGTTTATCAAGGCCAATTCAATTTCTTCTCTTGACATATTTGAAATATCCATGAAACGAGGAGCTATTCTAGCAATACCTGAAAGATAAGAAAATGCAATTCTTTTATTGACTGCTTTTTCTTGTGTTCTTTTAGACAAATCTAATATTCCTACCCATTTAGCAACTGTGCCAGGTGACATGCCTAAAATTTTACTAACTTCTCCTACAGATAAGTGTTCACTATTCATGAAAAAATAAATAGCACGTGCTTTATCAAATGAGCTCCAACTTTGATGTTGTTCTTGTAAGTGGAATCTTAACACCATTCTTTCACCAGGTGTCATTGATTCTTTAATAATAACAGGTACTGTCTTTAGTTCTAATTGCGTAGCTGCTTTATATCTTCTTTCACCATCTATGATCAAAAGAGTATTCTTCTTCTTCATTTTTTCAACTACTATAGGCACTAAAATACCTTTATCACGTATAGAACTTTTTAATGTTTCTAATTTAAAAGTATCAAATTCTTGACGAGGTTGATCTGAATCTGGTACTAACAATTTAAGATTTACTTCTTTATGCAGCATGCTTCTTTATTTAGTTATTGGTTAGTAATACTTTGACTTTTTAATTATTTAATATATTATACCACAAATTACAATCTTTGTACATATTATTTTGAATGCTTTATTTGATATTTTCAAAGGCTTGAGCTATTTCATCATAATCAGCGCCTTCTTCTACATTAAATGTTTTATTAGTTTCTAAAACAAGTTTTGATGCTATTTTTACAGCTGATTTATTTTTATCTGACACTTCTATAGGGTGTTCTTTTTCTAGAAACTCTTTCATTTCATTTCGAAATTTTTTAAGATCATCTGGTGAAATGTCGAAACTCTTTCCTCCTTCTACTGTTTTTAAATTCCCACTTTCATCTTTTTTAGTATATTTATGTAATATTCTTTGTCTTTCGTTTCTAATTACTGTTAGTTGTTTATCAATAAGACTTATAAATTTGTTTCTCAATCTTGCTTCACTACCATGAAGAGGAATATTTAAGATATTCATAAGA
>SDBV01006617.1_pt1 | contig 16015 bp, 29 predicted proteins | sample 2277081 | NCBI WGS metagenome assembly SDBV01 (sample SAMN10402039, study PRJNA504765) | marine sediment metagenome | isolation source: marine sediment core GS10_PC15, 223 cmbsf | place: Arctic Ocean: Southern Knipovich Ridge | collected 2010
GCTTGGCATGGCAGAAGGGCCAAGATCAAAGCGGTTTACTCCGAGCTCGTCTATTTGTTCGCCCTCAAGGCGGTAAGAGAAGCAGGGTGGGTAGCACCTAATCGTGTTCGGCTGACCCTACAGTTCATTGTGCCTACACGCCGTTCCTATGACGAGGACAACCTTACTGCAGCCTTTAAGTGGGCACGGGACACCCTGGTGACTGCTGGAGCTTTGTGGTCAGATGGCCCGGAGTGCATCGTTGGGACAGAGATACCCGCCGCTGAATATCAGAAAGGTGTGGAGGCGGTCAGGGTGACGATTACGGAGGTGGAACGGTGAGCATAGAGCAAGGCAAGATACTATATGTAGTGAAACGGCTGACCACCGCGGAGGATTGGGAGGTGCAAGGTATCCCTCTCGGAATAACCTTCGGGGAGGGAATGGTGGGACTCCTGCCTGTGTATGAGACGCCGGAAGCGGCTGAGAAGGCGTGGCCAGGGGCTCAGGTGCTGCCCATAGAGGTGCTATCTTGAAGCCCACCTCAGAGAAGCCCATCCTAATGTCAGGCCCGATGGTCATAGCCACCCTGGCTGACTTGAAACACCAAACCCGCCGGGTCATCAAGCCGCAGCCATATAAGCCTGATAGCGCACATGACATTCGGTGGGAGCCGGCGGGGATGCTCTGCTATGAAGATTATTTCAGAGAACGAGCACCGTCTTATTGCCCCTACGGAAAAGTTGGGAGCCGTATCTGGGTTCGGGAGTCACATTTCATTGGTGGTATCCCAGGTGAAAGTGAATGGGCTGCCTACAGAGCCGACGAGCCAGAAAACAAAGCTGTCGTCTGGCGTCCCTCCATCTTCATGCCGAAATGGGCCAGCAGAATCACCCTGGAAATCACGGGGGTCAGGGTGGAGAGAGTTCAGGAGATAAGCGAGGATGACCAACGAGCAGAGGGTATTGTAGTCCCTTCAACCTGGGAAGTAAATGGGAGGAAGCGGACAACCTTCGGGACACTCTGGGACAGCATCAACGACAGGATCAACTACAAGCGGGGCTACGGGTGGGACGTGAATCCCTGGCTCTGGGTCCTGGAATACAAGAGGGTGGAGGTGGCTCGTGAATAGGACATTCCTGGTAGAGCAGACCGATGATGTAGGCAAGTCCTGTTTCTGCTGCGCCGAATACACTGGCTGTGGTGTGGAAATGGAACTGCTGGTGGAGGAGTTTGGTGGACACCCGCTTGACCTTATGAAGATAACCTGCACCCAATGGGATTTGAATCAGGCCCTATTCAGAAAGGAGGTTCCCCATGACTGACCCTGACCTGATTGCAGAGGCGGCAGAGATACTGGGGTGGACTATCTGCCCAGGATGTGCCAGAGGGTATCCCAACCCAGAGCCACACTATGATATTAAAGAGAAACTTATTTTGGTCAAGGACTTTGACCCCCTCAACAACATCGCCCACGCTGACCTACTCAGGAAGAAGGTAGGGGAGATGGGGGCACGTGAACAAATCCATTACCACATAGCTTTAAAGCTACAATTCAAGGATGAAGGAAGCCCCGGCTCTATCTTTACTTGGTACGGCCCCAGGCACATAACAATCGCGGCGGTTGAGGCGGTGAAAGGAGAGAGGGGATGCGTTTCTGGCTAAAGATACTGCGGTTTGCTTATAGGCGATTGCCTGAAGATGACGACCATGAGGGCATTCCTGGTAAGCGTTCAAAGGCTGACCCCTGCGAGGAGTATTCGCCACGAAATCGCCAAAGGTATACTGGCCGATGTGACGGCGATGGACACTACCTATGCCGTGAGTGCAAGCATCTTAATGAGCCGATGGAGGAAGCTGATGCCTGACCTAACGCAACTCAACGAACTGGCGTACCTGGAGAGGGATTGCCCAGACTATCACCATATGCTGGGCCACGAGGAACACGATAAGGAATGTTCCAACCCCAAGTGCAAAGACGGCAAAGTCTTCGTGTTCGGCGAGATGGTCAGGGTGAAGTGCCAAGCCTGCAATGGGACAAAATGGAAAAGATATGGTCGCCGAGGTCAGCATTGCCCTGACTGCTCCGGCCGTGGCACAATCGCCAGCACGGACGGGATTGTCTGGGCGGACGCAGCGGCATCTTTAGGTTTTCCCTTCAATATGCGGAAGGAAGGGGATACCTGGTTCGCTTGGTACGAAGATATGTATGACAAGCGGGGTGAAGCTCCTGACCTTCTCGCCGCAGTCCTTGCAGCGATTGAGCAAACCCCGCAGGTTCGGGAGGCGATTGAAAAGGCGGTGGCTAATGATGGCAGTTAAGACAGTCCGGTGACAGTGCAGCGGGTGCGACGATCTATGCGCTATGCTCCTGGATGAACTCATAGAGCCGGATGACATTGTGAAGTGTGAGAGGAAAAATTGGAGGATTGAGGTGGTAAAACATGTCTGACCTCCCCCAGCTACTCCAGCAACTCCGGGTGCGGGTGGAACAACTGGACAAACCGGAATTCGCTGAACTGCTGGCGGTTCTCAGGGAGAAGTGTAGTGCCTGCAATAGTGTTGGAAGCCACAAAGCCTACCTGTCGGGAGGGGATTACCGTTCCGAGTGTAAAGTCTGCAAAGGCACCGGCTACTCAACCCGCAACATTGAGGGATGGCCGAAGGGGGCACTCTGCGGAGCATTGATATGGGCAGCAAGGGACTTACCCGCTACACTCACCTCCTGGACAGTATTGGAGTGCCTTATGGAGGATGACCCCGACCTTGCCTCGGTCAAAGCCCTCTCAGAGGCTCTAAAATGAAACTCAACTACGAGCGGCTATACATCATCGGGTCCAGCGTGAAGGGCATGACACACCTGGCCTACAAGGATAGCATTTGGGATTGTATCTACCAAGTTTGCCTTCCCAACATACCTGTCTTCGCAGTTCACTGCTGCGATGGTGATAAAGATGGTTCCCCCGCAGGGAGGCGGGATGCCGAGTTCTGGGACAAGCACTATAACGAGGTCACCTGCCCCACCTGTCTGAAGAGAGCAGCATGACCCCCACCAGACCTAAGTGCCTCGACCTTTTCTGCGGAGCCGGCGGGGCAGCGGTAGGATTGCACCGGGCGGGCTTTGATGTGACCGGGGTGGACAGCAAGCCCCAGCCCCGGTATCCACCTTCATCCTGGCAGACGCTATGGAGGTGGACCTGGAGGGATACGACTGCTACTGGGCCAGCCCGCCATGCCAGGGCTACTCTATTATGCGGAACCTGCCGTGGAATAAAGACAGGCAATACCCTTTGCTGATTGACGCCACACGAAATCGTCTGATAGCAACGGGCAAACTGTACGCCATAGAGAATGTTATGGGAGCTCATTTACAGGCCGGTTATCTCTGCGGGCTGATGTTTGGTTTGCAGTGTTTCAATCACCGAGCGATTGAGACGAACTTCGCTTGGTTGCAGCCTGGCCATCCAAAGCACAGACTTGTATTCAGGAAGGGTAATCTATTTGGTGCAAGCGGCGGTAGACGTACACTCGCCTCGGCAGAGTTCGGCATAGATTGGATGCTAAAGGCTGAGCGGAGCAGTGCCATACCCCCAGCCTACTCGGAATACCTGGGGCAGTGGATGATGAAGGCCCTGGCATGACCACCCTGACCCCATCCGAGTTGGAGGTGCTGAATGAATGACTGCGGCCATCCTATAGAAGCTTCAACGCTATGAATGGCTATATCGTTGGCTGTATGGGAGTCTGGCTACTATCAGATGCCATATATTCCTACTTTCTATATTCGCATGGCACCTCTCAGTCATGGCGAGGCACCAAACAGACATGGGCCAAGGACCACTGGGTTCGGGCTGTCAGGGCTTGTATCGGGGTAACAATGGTTATCTTGGGAGCCATGCCAATATGAACTATGACGCCTTTCTGAAAGGTAAGGAATACAAGGTATTGAATCGGGGGATGGAAATAAATAGTGACACGATTCATCCGTTGCTCTTTGACTGGCAGAAGGATATTGTTCGATGGGCTTGTAGAAAAGGACGCTGCGCCGTGTTCCTGGATACTGGGTTAGGTAAGACATTTATTCAGCTTGAATGGGCCAGGCTTATGGGTGAGCAGACCTTGATTATTGCCCCCCTTTCGGTAGCTCGCCAAACTGTTAGGGAAGCCAAGAAGATAGGAATGGCTATTAAATATGTCCGTAATCAAAACGAGATTGGTGGCGGTATATGCATCACCAATTACGAGATGGCGGGAGGGTTTGACTATTCCCAGTTCGGGGCTATCGTATTAGATGAGTCGAGCATATTAAAGTCCATCGGCGGTAAAATGAGGCAGAAGCTCACCGATCTATGTCGCAACATCAAATACCGCCTTTGCTGTACGGCTACCCCGGCCCCGAATGATTACATAGAGTTGGGCAATCATACAGAGTTCCTGGGGGTCTGTAGGCAATCCGAAATGTTGGCGATGTTCTTTATCAATGCAAACAAAGAACACACGATTACGATGGGGGATAGCGCATATCGCAAGAAGGGGACCAATAAGGGCGGAACAGAATGGCGGCTGAAACATCATGCCGAGCAGCCCTTCTTTAAATGGCTATCTTCCTGGGCAATTACCATGACTAAGCCTTCCGAACTGGGATATACGGATGATGGTTTTATCTTGCCTTCGCTGAATATCATGCTTCTGTATGCTCACGATGAATACAAACCCGTTGACCAGCTATTCTTTACGCATTTACACGGCATAGCTGATAGGGTTAAGGTGAGGCAATCCACACTCAATGGCAAGCTCGGAAAGTTGCGAGAAATCGTTCAGGGAGATGAACAGTGGATAATTTGGTGTGGTCTGGATAGTGAAAGCCAAGAGGCGAGTTCTCTACTTAATGCAACCGAGGTGAAAGGCTCCGATAGCTTAGAGCATAAAGCGCAAGCCTTGGAGGATTTTCAGGATGGTAAGATACAAACTATAGTGACTAAAGGTAAGATAGCCGGATTCGGTATGAACTTCCAGAACGCTCATAAGATGGTATTCTTGGGCCTCAATGATTCATGGGAAACTTATTACCAATGCATCCGCCGGCAGTGGCGATATGGTCAAAAGCATCCCGTGGATGTCTACCTGATTATCCATGAAGCTGAGGATGAAATATATCAGAATATCCTCCGCAAGGATGCTATGGCTGCACGTATGAAGGAAAAGCTTATCGCCCAAATAAAGATTTACGAAGAGGAGGAGCTTGGCATGACTGAAGGGGTGACCTCTGCATATCAAGAAGGCACAGTCAAGGGGGATAACTGGGCTGCGATGCTTGGCGATGCCTGCGAACGCCTAAAAGACCTTCAAGATAGTAGTATAGACCTCTCAGTATATTCCCCGCCCTTTGCCGACCTATTTACCTATACATCCAGTGAGCGGGACCTCGGCAACTGCCGGGACTGGGCAGAGTTTTTTGAACATTACCGATTTATCATCAGGGAAGTATTAAGGGTCACAAAACCAGGGCGCTTGACGTGTGTGCATACCAGCGACATACCAGCTATGGCGCAGCGGGATGGCTATATCGGGCTAAGGGACTTCCCAGGCGAGGTCATTCGGGCGTACGAAAAGGAAGGATGGATATTCACCGGCCGCGCATTTGTGCAGAAGAACCCCCAGGCCCAAGCTATCCGGGTGAAAAGCAAGGCGCTTTTGTTCGTGCAACTAAGGAAGGACAGTTCGGACAGTAGACCAGCCTTAGTGGATCAGATACTACTCTTCACCAAGCCAGGGGATAATGCTGTGCCTGTTACGCCAGTGCAGAACGGCGAACTCGACAATGAGACATGGATAGAATGGGCAAATGGGATATGGCTGGGGATAAGTGAAAGCGATACACTCCAATTTACCAAGGCAAGGGGTATAGATGATGAAAAGCATATCTGTCCCCTGCAATTGGGCACTATAGAGCGGTGTATCAAGCTTTACTCTAATCCTGGGGAAACTATATTGACGCCTTTTGGGGGCATCGGTAGTGAAGCCTATATGGCTCTTAAGTTGGGGCGGAAGGCCATACTAATTGAGTTGAAACCAGAATACTTTAATAGCGCAATCACGAATCTGAAAAGGGCTGAGGCTGATGTGAAACAACGGATGCTGTTTTGAGCCAGACCCCAGGGCAGATAGGGAACCTCAAGGGTTGACAGCCTATGCGGATGGTAATATACTTACCGTAACATGAACCAATTACCAATCTACAAATGCTCTCGCTGTTCTCATAGTTGGACGCCCCGAGTGCCTGAGCCTGGGCACTGCCCCAAATGCAAAAGCCCCTATTGGAACAAGCCGAGGAAGCCCTGATGGCCCGTAAGCGGCAGATAGACCCGGGTATCTGGACATCAGACCAGTTCACGGAGATAGAACCACCGGCACGGTTACTATTCATCGGGCTAATATCCTTTGCTGATGATGAAGGCCGCCTTAAGGGAAGTCCGAAATATCTAAAGGCAATTATCTTCCCCGGCGATACAATGCCTTTGGAGCATGTGACACAATGGCGCGATAGTATTATTTCCGCTGGCTTGGCCCAGCTCTATTCAGTCAACGGCGTAGATTACATATGGCTTCCAACCTATTACAAGCATCAATACATCTCTAAAAGGATTCCCAGCGAGTTGCCTGGACCACCCGATGCGCCCACCCGCATTAAAATAACTCTAACAGACAGCGAGCGGCAGACCATATATGAGCGGGATAACTACACATGCGCCTATTGTGGCGAGGTCTTTGCGCGAGGTAGCCGCGCACTCTGCCTTGACCATATAATCCCCGCCCATAAAGGGGGCGCAACTGATTACGAGAATCTTGTCACTTCCTGCAAGCACTGCAACTCTGTCAAGAAAGATCGTACCCCTGAAGAAGCTGGCATGACCACCCTTAACCCCCCGGCGACCATCGTCGCCAAGGGGTTAACCCCCGTTAACGCCTCGCAACATGGTAATGGTATTGGTACTGTAGTTGAAGTTGGTAATGATAATGGTACTGGTAATGGGAAGGGCGCTCCCGCGCACAAAAGTATTCGCTGTGGTGAATTTTCCAATGTCTTACTTTCTGATGACGAATACCGGAAACTTCAAAACAGGTTCGGCGCTGGCCTGCCCACGCAGATTGAGGAACTATCGCTGGCGATGGAAAGCAAGGGCCTAAAATATAGAAGCCACTATGCCACGCTACTGAACTGGGCGCAGCGAGGGGCAAAAACCAAGGTGGCTGCCGGGGGTGCTACATGGACGGATGAAGCGAAAAAGGAAATAGAACATGCCCGGGCCGCCTTGAAACGGGGGGGCTTATCACCTGAGCGCGCCAAGATCTTTGAGCAGAAGGTCGCTTTAGCGGAGGGCCGGGCCCGGATAGATGAGGAGGGAGCCTACGTGCTCATTGATGATGGGACCTAATTGCCCGGCGTGTGGATCAAGCCATCTGAGCGTGTCCAAGTTCGTGTGGCTGGATGGTGAGATCAAAGGACACCCGTGGGAACAGATCCACTGTCTTGATTGCGGGTGCGAGTGGAGCCCGGTAGGAGGCAAGCGACTGATGATACTCCGGTTAAGGGCTAAAGATGCGGACAGCCTGGGAAATATCCGAGAGGCCGAAAAGCATCTGGCGCAGGCGGGCGTTCTGTTTAGTGCCTATGATGAGAAGGAAGGAAACCGGGTGAGCGCACGGGTATGGCAACTGGATTGGAGCCTCCGGCAGGCCGAGATCATCATGGAGTTAAGCGACTGATGCCCTTCGCTAAGGGTGGCTTCCTTCACAACACCCGCATTGCCTGGGAGATGGGGCGGGGTATTGGTTTCCGATATCTTGAGGCTTACTATCTATGCCCTCCCGGCTGGCAAGCGGTGGAGCAGCTCTCGGCGGAATGGTGCCATCACGAAGACGGCTATTACCTGAGGGAGCCCCGGAAGCCCCGTAAAGCGGTGGCCAAATGACACCGGAGGAAAGGGAGCGGGTCTTCTGGGGTAGGGTCATTAAGCTGGGCTATTTCTGTCATGGAAAAAGGCACAGGCCCGCATATGACCACCACTGAGATCATCGCCGCTGCTGCTGTAAAGGCAGACCGCATCAACGACCTCCTGAAAGAGGGTTTGAGGATGCCCAACGGTGAGCGCCTATGGATACACTCTGAGTCCTACAGGGAGCACAACCGGCTTACCTGGGCGGCACAAGACTTACAGGATGCCGGACATGGTGAAGATGTCTGGGGAGCCTTGATAGAACGGAGCAAGGAGGTATTGAAATGAGGGGCTTCGTAACCGTCCCCACGCCGTACCAGAAGAAGGTCCGGGATCTACCACCGACTGCGGTTAGGGCCCTAGGCCGTCTTGTCCGGCATAAATGTCACGGCGACGAATCCTCTGAGGAATGGCTTGACAGGTACCGAGAAGACGTTCTGACACTGTGGCGGGAGCTGGACTGCTCCGGTGTTGCGGCGACTGTCCGGGTAACACCTTCCGAGTTACACGCCTGGAGGGTGAAGCGAGACATTGATCTCCCGAGGCCGGAGGATGCTGTTGCGGGCTCGTGGTAGAATAAAACGAAAGGCGGGTTTATGAGCATACTTATCCGAGTTCTACTAATCGTTGGGGTGCTATTCCTGGCCCAGGGGGTCTGGGCACAAGCGCATTATGCGGTGCTTACCGTGGAGGTCCCGGTGGATGCGAGTGTTGAAACCGACCTCATTGTCAGCCCTGAGATAATCGTTGCGGAGGCCCTACGGCCGGGGGATCAAGCGGCATACGATGTCACCGTGGAGAACCGGGGCACTGTGACTTGCAAGGACGTGTTCCCCACGCAGCGGGAGATATCGCCGTATCTTAGCGTACAGACCTGGCCCACGGAGAGGTTAGCGCCGATGGGCAGCGCAACAGTCCGGGTAGTCCTGACCGTCTCGGAGGAAGCGGAAAGCGGAACCACCTTGACCCTGAGGCTGGGGCTGATATGTGTGCGGTAGAGAGTGGGTGGCTGCTGGGTGACGAACATCCGAAGATGAAAGAGGCCCACTTTGATGGCTGGGCAGAGGATGCTAAGAACATCGCCCTTGCCCAACTGCGGAAGGTGGTGGAGAGGTTGGGGGAAAAAGGTTCACCTGATATAGCCCCTCACTTAACTTGGCGTGAATGGCAAAAACTCCGCAAAGAGGCGGGGCTGTGAAAGACCTGACACCAGTCCAGCTTGAGGTGCTGAAACTGATTGCTGAGGGGAAGACCCACAAAGAGATCGGTGCGCAGCTTTTCTATGGCTTTGAGTCCATCAAGAATATTATGGCCTCAGTGAAAAGAAAACTGGGGGCAAAGAATAGTCTCCACGCTGTCCACATCGCCCACCAGAGGGGGCTGCTTTGAGAATCCCCCCAGTGGTCAGGGCTGAGGTCAAAGAGAGGTCCGGTGGGGTCTGTGAGTCCTGTCACCGTAAGAGGGCCGACCAGATGCACCACATCGTCAGGGTGGGGATGGGAGGGGCCAAGGGGGCCAGAGCTGAGTGGTTGAACCGACCGGTGAACATCAAACACCAGTGTTGGGACTGCCACATCATCGGGGAGCATTCGTGAAGCCTGATAAGCAGGTGAAAAACAGCAAGAAGGGCCAGTGGAAGAAGGGCGAGTCCGGCAACCCTAACGGCAGGCCCCGCAAAGAACTGACCTTGACATCTATGCTCAGGGCTGAAATGGGGAAGGTGCCGGAGGGTGAAAAGAGCGGCAAGACCCACATGGAGCTAATCGCTCTGTCATGGTTGACGGGGGCCCGACATATCCCGGCGTTGCTTTTTGAGCTCCTCAACCGCTTGGAGGGTAAGTCCGTAACTCCCCTTGAGCACACCGGTAAGGACGGCGGCCCCATAAGCCTGGTTGAGATACTGCACGGGAAGGCCAAGGAACGTGACGATAGCGGCGGCTGAAAAAGGCCAGTACATCGCTCAGAGGTTGTGGGAAGACCCCGAGTTCTTTTATGCGGACATCCTGGGTGAGACGGCGCCGGATCGCTACGGCCTCTATCCGAAACAGTTGGACATCGCCAGGTCAGTCCGGGACAACTTCCGTACCGCTGTTGTGGGGTGTACATCCTCGGGTAAGGACTGGTTGGCAGGCCGGGAGGTCCTGAGGTGGATACTGGCGTTCAAGCCTGCCAAGGCCGTAATCACCGGCCCGAGCACACGACAGGTATCTGATATCGTTTGGCGGGAGACCCGGTTAGGCTACTATACAGCCCGCTGTAGTCTGGGGGGTACCATGATGCCCTCCGCGGCCCGGTGGGAGATCTCTGACGACCATTGGGCTTTAGGGTTCGCCACAGACAAACCCTATCAATTACAGGGGTTCCACAGCCCTAAGCTCCTTTTAGTAATCACAGAGGCCCACGCCATGAAACAGGTTGATGTGGACGCCCTGGAAAGACTACAGCCGGACCGGGTTCTGCTGACCGGGAACGCACTCTCAATGACCGGTGAGTTCTACGATGCGTTCCACTCCAAGGCGAACCACTACAACCCGATCCACATATCTGCCTTTGACACCCCCAACCTATTAGAGCACAGGGTCGTCGTCCCAGGCATGGTCACCCAGGCCGATGTAGACGATGCTGGGGAGAAGCACGGCGAGGAGAGCAACGAATACAAGATACGCATAAAGGGCATATGGCCGGACTCGCTTGAAGATACCCTGGTTGCGAGAGTCGCCATAGATGCCGCAATAGCGGAGTCCCTCGCCCCGAGCATACCCATAGTGCTGGCGGTAGATGTGGCCCGGTATGGGTCTGATAGTACCGTCGTGGCCAGGCGTGATGGTCCAGTTTCAAGGATAGCCTGGGTAGCTCAGGGCAAGAGCACCATGGAGGTCGTGGGCTGGATCAAGGGCTATCTGGAAGATAATCGGGACATCGGCAACTCCATAGTCGTTGATGATACCGGTGTAGGCGGTGGAGTGACCGACCGGCTCCGGGAGCAGGGCGTACGCGTGGTAGCGTTCAACTTCGGCGGCAAGGCCCGGTTGAATTTACAGTACGCCAACGCCGGCGCTGAGGCGTGGTCCGAGCTCGCTAAAGCCTTCAGGACGGAGAACATTGACATCGAAGATGATAGAGAGCTGATATCCGATCTTGTCTCCCGGCGCTACCGGATGCAGTCGGATAGGCGGATAATCCTGGAGAGCAAGGACGATCTGCGCAAGAGGGGCGGAAGATCGCCGGATCGCGGGGATGCCTTAGCAATGACCTATTCACCCCTGGCGGGGACGTTACCAATCAGGATAGGGTCAGAACGGAAGGAGAGCCGATGGAAGGAACGCTGATGGTCGTGGAAAAGCAATGGTTAGAGGTGCCCGACCGCATAGTCTTAGAGGCGTTACGGTTGAGAGCCATCCATACAAGGTCTCCATACGAACTTGCCCGCAGCGATGGCCTGCTCCCTGGCCGGGAAACGAATATGTGTATATGGCACGATCCCCAGACCATGGCCACGGTGTTTCAATGGAAGCCATGACCGTGCCCCCTTGGGTGCTGTGGCCTATTTTGATATTGCTGCTGCTGATGCTGGGCGGGGCCTTCTATATTGTGGTGACGCCGGGGAAGTGAGCGTGGTATCATACCCATAGGAGTCTGTCATGCCAAGACGTAAAGCGGATGATGTCCCCCAGCTAAGACCCTTCAAGGTAGAGGGTATCCGGGGCCTAAAGCATATCGGGGGCCGGGTTGCCGAAGAATACCTTGTTATCCTCAAGTCCTGGAACAAGGAATCCAGAGCCTACCTGGAGATGCGGGATGACGATACCATCGGGACTCTCTTGGATGCTATCAAGTACATGCTCCTCGCCGCCGACTTCGAGGTCAACCCCATAAGCGAGGAGGAGCCCGATGTCAAGGCCGCAGACTTCCTGTGGCAGAACATGAACACCATGGACCGGCAGACCTGGCGCTCGTACGTTGAGGACTCCTTAGATGCGTTGGACTTCGGCTTCGCCCTGGGGGAGATCGTCTTAGAGAAGCGGAGCGACGGCAAGCTCTGGTTGAGGAACGTAGACCCCCGGGGGCCTGAGACTCTGGACAAATGGGGCTTTGACGAGTTCGACCGCGCTACGGTCTTCTGGCAGAGAGACCCTGTCCACGGGACGATATACGAGATTCCCCTGGAGAAGATGGTCCATATCACTTTCCGGGGCCGCAAGGGGAACCCTCAGGGGAGGTCGTTGCTCAGAAGTCTCTATCGGCCTTGGCGCTTCCTCCGGGACCTTGAAGACCTGGAAGCAATCGGCATTGAGAGGGATGTCGGGGGTATGCCGGTGTTCACTCTCCCCAAGGGTAAAATCACCTCACAGGACGAAGCCGATATCCGTGAAGCCCTGAAGGGCCTGCGCACCGATGAGACCATGTACATGATCCTGCCGGCCGAGACGACCTTGGAGGGCTTCGGGGGCGGGACAAAGATGTGGGACTCCAACGTCGTTATTGAAAGGAAGCGGACTCAGATATTCACGAGGTTCTTTGCGCAGTTCCTCAAGCTCGGCATGGGTCCGGTCGGGACTCAGGCGTTGGTCAAAGGGTCTCAGGACTTCTTCTCTGTGGCGTTGATCGGGATACAGCAGATGCTCCTTGAGGCGTGGCAGCAGCAATTGGTACCCTACTTGTTCCGGTTCAACACCTTCTCCGGGCTGACCGGATTGCCTCAGATAACGTGGGCCAACCCCGGCAAAGTTGATATAGCGGCCTTCATGGAAGCCTACGTGAAGGGCCAAGCCTCCCAACTCTTAACTCCGCTCAGGGAAGACGAGGAGAGGGCCCGGGCACTGTTGGACTTGCCCGACCTGCCCGAAGGAGAGGGTGAAGGTCCCAGGATGCCAATAGAGGAGCCAGCCATACCGGGGCTGTTCGAGAGCCTGTAGAACGGATAAGGAGGGAGCCATGAGCCAGGGGGACGTGAACATAGCGGAGGCCATCAAGGCCGCATTTCACCGGGGCAGACTCATTGACGTTGCGATAGTGGGCGGTAGCGTAAACGGAGTGGCCCTGATGTTCGAGAACGACATGGAGGAGGTTGGCACACTCACCATTCAGGGGGGTGTCAAAACCACCATAGGGCCAGCCCTGGTGGAGATCAAGCCAATGGCCAACTTCAACGTCAAAGAATATGCGAAGAAGCAATGAGTGACGCTGATAGGCAAGCCATCCCATCATTTGATGCAGCAAAACATGTTGCGTATCCTGATGCGCTGACACGCCCGGCTCGCGAGACAATATTAGTGTTGGGCACAGAGGCCGATGGCCAATCCACCAAAGTATCCTTTCACGTATATGGGAGGCAAGTAGGCATCCTTCACCTTGACTCTCCGATGCGCTTTGAAGGTGATGCGGATAAGAGCGCTATGGCCTTTATGGAGACGGTAATCGCCTATTGGAAGGGTAAGGCTACTGTTGAGCCCCACCGCTAAGGATGTCCCGGCTGGTCAGAACCTTAGAACAAAACCCGGTGAGTGGGAGCGGGCCACCAACGCCCAGCAGAAGCGTCTCGTTAGAGCATACGATCAGTGGGCCATAGGGCTGCGCAAGGAACTCACCGGGGCCGTTAACCGCTTGGCAACAGAGGCAGAGCTGTTAGCCGTCTTGGATCGCCGTCTGGGGGCTTTGGAGAGAGTCCTATTGACCGTCACTCGCCAGGGGGTCGTGGGGGCTTCCAATCTTGTCCTGAGGGGCCGCAGACCCACACCCGCGACACTTTTAGCAGCACAGAAGCAGATGGCCGCCAACAACCAATTAGTGATCGGATCGCTCATGCCCTCCATGCGCCAATCCCTTCAGGAGTCCATCCGTAGAGGGGCGGCGTTAGACAAGAAAGCCCTGAAATTGGCCACGGATGCCCTGAGATCCCGACCCGCTCAGTACGCCGGGGGCTACTGGGTGATGATATTCCAGACCCAACAGGCTTTGGGGATAGACCGGGAGGCGGAGCGCCGGGCTAAGGGTGAGAAAATAGAAAAGGTCAGATGGGTGCTTGACCGCCTTGCCGACCACTGCGAGGACTCCCCGGGTTTCCACGGGTGCGCCGGGCTGGCCGGGGAATATAAGGGTGGTTGGAATACCTTGAAGACTGTGCCTGGTGGCCAGGTGACATGCCGGGGGAATTGCAGATGCACCTTGGAAGTATTCACGGAGGGGGAATGGAAACGGAGAATCTAAACGAGCAAAAGGAATATGGGCGCATATTGACCATCGCCTATCCACACATAGCCCGGTGGCTGAACCTTCCACCGGAGTTCCGGATATTGGCGATAGAACCAAGCATGGAACACGGCGGTTTTCTGGTAAAGGTGCAATGCCCAGAGGAGCCCCAATACGAGATACCGCCCTTCGAGCGGGTGCTGTTTACCGCACCGTCCCTTAAGGTGATGCGAGGCGAAGAAGACTTTATGATGAAGCCTTGGTGGCCAGGACTGGGCCAAGAGGAACCCAAAGAGGAGCCTATCCATGGATAGCATACCGTGCCCCAACTGCTCTGACATCAACAACCACCGTATTCATCTGATGGTGGGGGTATACTCTCACTACATCACCAATCCGGTTGAAGTAGCAGGTTTGCCTCCAACAAAGTCCCTTCTGATTGAGTATCATTGTGATGGCTGTGGGGCTAAAGCTCAGGCCTGGAAAGAAGTGAGGTTCCTCACACTTGGCTGAAAAGCGGGACTACGGCCCCGGTGCCGAGCCCATCTACTGTGACTGCCACGGCAATCAGGTCATGGCCGTTCTGCGGGAGGGAAGGCTTACCATCACGGATCGGAGGAATGGTAAGATACACTTCGCTATAGTGGACTTGACAGACCGCAAAAACGGTGCTATAAAGAGCGTAATGGAATAAGTCGGGGGTAACCCCGCATGTGGCCTGTAAACGGCCTTTCGTGGCGACCAGATCGCCGGTAGCGAAAGGCCGTTGTCATATGCGGCAGGAAGGTCTCCGAGATCAGGGAATACCAGACCTACCAGGAACTCAAGCTGCGAAGCGTAGAGGACATCGAGGTATTCGCAGTCGGGACATGGACAAGCGGCGAGGGCAGCACCAACACCTGGAGCCACGAAGACCTGCAGAGGATGGTGGATGCCTTTGCGCATGATGACCGCAAGATCCCCCTGAAACTGGGCCACACATCGGACCCCTTCAACCGCAAGATCGCCGAGGCCATGGGTGTGCCCAACGAGGTAATGACGGGGGAGAAGCTGGGCCAGGGCCAGGCGATGCTCGGGCACATGTCGAGCCTGAAACTTCGGGGCGATACCCTCATAGCGGGCTTCGAGGATGTGCCGGAGCTTGTGGCCGACATGATAGAAGCCAAGATGTTCAACGCCGTCTCCTCAGAGATAGAGTTCTCCGATGATCACTCATTATCTATGGTGACCGGTGTGGCCCTACTCGGCGTTGAGGAACCCGCAGTTGAAAGCTTGGCGTCTTTGGAGACGGCCAGTGTCTTCGGTAATAGAGAGAAGGCCAGCGTGTATTCTGTCCCCCTGGCCACTCCAAAAGCCATAAAACGGGAGGTCAAGACTGTGGAAAAGATAGAACTCACCAAGGATACCAAGTTCTCGGAGATGGCCGCCAACTTCCAGGAGGAAGGGGTTGCGGCCCTCACGGCGATGGCAGTCGCTCTCGGCCTCCCGGAGACGGCCACCCTGGGCGATATGCTCCGGGCCATTATGGGATTGAAGGGTCAGGCTCCCGAGCCCGATGCGGAGCCCAACCCGGAGGAGTTGCCTATGTCAGCGGAAGCCACGGCGGAAATGACCAAGATGAAAAAGGCCCTGGATGGCCAGGCGATCGTTATCGCCAGCTTCCAGCACGACAAGCGGGCTGCCCACTTCACCAAGATGGCCGAGAAGTGGGACGCCGTACCGGGCACCCCTGAGGAGATCGGGGAGCGCCTCGCTACCATAGAGGCTGAGACCTCCGAAGCGACCGTAGCCACGGTGGTTGAGACCTACCAGGTCGCCCAGAAGGCCGCCGATGAGGCTGGTGTTCTGAC
>SDBV01006618.1_pt1 | contig 16015 bp, 12 predicted proteins | sample 2277081 | NCBI WGS metagenome assembly SDBV01 (sample SAMN10402039, study PRJNA504765) | marine sediment metagenome | isolation source: marine sediment core GS10_PC15, 223 cmbsf | place: Arctic Ocean: Southern Knipovich Ridge | collected 2010
GGCTGCTGCTGAACTGGCTAGCCTGTTGAACCAAACAGAGACCACATTTCCCGGTACAGAATTAAGGATGGTTTTTGAAATTTCTGCTAACTTAGACTGCGACAAGTAAGGAGTTCTGAAGTTTCCTCAAATCCAACCGGGTAGCTTACGCCCCCTAAGAACCGTACGTGCGGCTTTCGTCGCATACGGCTCAAGCGCTTTTAAGGCATTCCCGGCTATACGTATTATCAGAAAGTTAATAATAATCCTTTATTGTTTAATCGGAAAATCAACAAAAGGTAGCCGGGTAAAACACAACTTTTCGACGAATGATTGTTGCATTAATCTCGTTTAGCCAGGGGAATGCAATTACTCAACCATTATGCAACAAAGTTATAACTTCAGCTTTTCTATTAGCTGATTAAATAGTAACTCTACCTGACTGGGGAAGTAGGCATCAGGTTCAACTACAAAACCCTTTCCATTGACAATAATATATGTAGGAAACTTTACGATTCGACCAGCATATTTCTCAAAGTCTGATTTAAATTCATCGTTTGATCTAAAGTGATATCCTTTTAGATCATACGCCTTAATAAATGCTTCCCATTGTTCACGGCTATTATTATATTCTTCAGCGATGTAAACTACCTCAATTCCGTTTTTCTCCAAAAATGGTTTAAGAGTATCATTAAATTGAAACTGATATCGGCAAGGCATACACCAAGTTGCCCAATAATCAATTAGAAATGGTTTCCCTTTTAGGCTATCCAATAATTCAGAGAATGATTTTATTGGCTTAATATCGTCCAATAGAATAACTCCTTTAGAAAAATCTTCTTTTGAAAGTCTGATAAACTCTTCAGTATTAGGAATTAACACGCTTTCTAGGAATTCTCCTCCTTGAGTATGTTTCATTTCAGGATTTTCTAAAAGAAAATCCTTTGCATATTGGGGTGAGTGTAGATCTAATGTCGCCACATAGCTCATTGATACGCCCATATTATAGTTCTTGTATGCTTCTCCTGATAATACTTCCCCTGCAAGTTGTCTAGGTTCTATAGCAGCGGCACCTCTTCTTTTTTGCGGTTTAAAAGTGCCATCTTTAGAATCTGCAAGAAATGTTAGGTATAAATCAACATACCTAGAATAACAAAAATGATGTTCCATTTTTACCCCCTTCACTGGGTATTGTTCAAATATAGTTGGATAGATTTCATATAGTTTTCTCATTATGAGGGTATCCTCTATTTTGTATCTATTTCCCATTGTCCATGTATCACTAATTGTTTGAGCTAATCGATATGCTTGAGTATACTCAACGTTAAGTTTGGCAATTTCATAGAAGTCATCATCAATTTTTCCTTCTTCCAATAGAATATTAAAAACTGAATCCTGGGTTTTAATTTTGGCATGAAGGTTATTTATTAATTCGTCAGGTTGAAATAAATCCCATTCATCGTGATATAAAGCTCCCGACGTTCCATTATCAATTAAATTCAAATAAACACTTCCCATATCCATTGCGAAGTAAGTTATATCATTATCATTGGTTTTTTCATATCTATAGATAGTCGGAGCGTAATGAGTATTCCATTTCTTAAAGGAATCTCCCTCACTAATAAACGAGTAATAATTCCCTGGTTTAAGAATTAGTTTACATGTGTGGGTTACATTATTTTTGGAATAATACATAAAAAAAAATTCTGTTTCATTTATGGATTTCAATATTGTAAATCTACCAAGACTATCAGGTTGCAAGGAACCATTATTACCCGAACCAAATACGGGAGATATTCCATAATTTACTTTTTTAGTACCATCATATCCAAGTATTTGTCCATCAATCCTTACATTATTAGTTTGTGAAAGAACAATTGTTGATTGCACTAATAAAATGATATTAAGAATTATGGGTAATCTCATTATTAATAGTTTATGCCATAAATTCAAATTAATGTGAAGGCTGTAAATTATGAATTCAATTTAGGCGAAGAACCAACCTACCTTCTGTCCATTGCCATAAATTAATTGATTTTGTACTGTTACTATTCATCTTTCAATGCTATTGCTGGATTTATCCTAGCTCCCTGTATTGCAGGGAACATAACGGCGGTCAATACTACAATCAATATAACTCCTGCAGACAATAAAATTGACTTTATATAGGTACTAGTTTCAAGAGGCAATACTTGAAAAAACCAGAGTTGTACATTAAATACTAATCCAAGGAGAATCCCAAATATGGTTACAAAAATAACCTCCCAAAGGATGAGTGCATTAATCCCGAATTTAGTTGATCCTACGGCGCGACGGATTCCAATTTCAGATCTTCTTTTTACTATACCATGATATATGATCCCTGTAAATCCCAACGCCACATTGATAAGTAAGAATGCCATGATCAAGAAATATTGAAAAGTGGTTTCATAATGCCTGGCATTTTCAGCACGCCTGTATTTTTCAAGGGAATAGATATAAAAGCTCCAGGCTTCCTTCTGGTCATCTGAAATGCTTTTTTCTGCCGTTCTGACAATTTTTTCTTCAATATCAAATTGTGTAATACCAGATTTTACTTTTACCATGATCGTTGCATCCCCCCATAAAAACATTCCATTTGCATCTGCTCTTACATTAGGACCTTTTCTCCCTTTTGGGTCATTCCGGGTAAAAAATGAAGGCTCCGGCTTTGTAAATTCGCCAGTACGGTAATCACTACAAATCCCAACGATCACAAACTCTACTTCTTGTTTATCACTTGTCCTTACTCTTGTCACAATTTCTCCAACAGCGGGTGTGCCATGAAACAAGGAGTCAGCCAATGTCTCTGTGAGGATGATAGGAGGGAGCCTATGATTGTTGTTTTTCATATTGAACCACTCACCTTCTAACATAGATAATCCGACGATTTTCGGGAAATCATCATCTGCCCAAAACCTGAAGGCTGGAACATAATGACCATCGTAATTTATTTGTTGATCGAATCCCATTGTTCGGGTATAAGGCTGGGATCTGGCCGAAAGGCTAACAGCTTCAACTTCCGGCATATCAAGCAGGTTGTTTTTGACACGTGTAATGTTATCCTGATTTTTATCCTGCTGCCCTGGTCCACGTCTACTGGAAGGATATCCGGCTGTAATAGAGTATATATTTTCTATATCCTCTGAAAACCCCAGCGGTTTCCAGTAGTCCTTATACATTGTGACAAGGATGAAAAAAAAGAAAGAAAGCACAAAAAAGACTATTCCTATTTCAAACATGAGAAATAAGTTGCTGCCTTTTCTACTCCAAGTAATTTTTAATATATGTTTGATCATTTTGTTGTTCCTTTAATGGCATTTACTGCATTTAATTTTGACATTCTGTAGGCTGGCAATACACCGGATATCAGACCAAAAACCACAGCCGTAAAAAAGCACATTGTTATAATTCTCCAATTTAAATGAAAAGCACCTACAACGTCCCTGAGCGGATTGGTGTTAAGAAGGTGGTCTTTTAACAATCCCATGGCTATTAAAGAGATTCCTAAACTCAAAATACCTCCAACTAATGTAAGGATGGTATTTTCAACCAGGAATTGTCGCACCAATACTTTAACGGTAGCTCCAAAAGACTTTCGGATGCCAATCTCAGATGCACGGTCACCAATTTGGCTACTGTTGAGGTTTACCATATTGATGACCGGAATTAATAGAAATAGGATAATTATAACGACCAACAAAACATTTATTTTAAGCAGCTCTCGGTCATCATAAGAATTAATAATATTTGATGATGGTATATTTCTTACATCAGGAGATATGAGAGTAATAATGGTTTCCAGGTAGCCGCTTTCACCAAATGATATGAGATTTATTTCATCATCGGGTGGGATTACTTTATAAGGCCCAGTCGAACCTATTTGTGCTAATATTTCTTCTTTATTCTTTTTATACCAATTTGAAATTTCGATACTTACGTTTTCCGGCCTTGCTTTATCATGCAGATAAAATATAATATCTCCTGTAAACTTGTTTTGAAACCCTTGAATTGAAGTGATTGGGACCCAAACATCAGCAAACGATAAGCTTTTCATGCCAACGTCTTCTACTATTCCAATGACTATGAAGGAGTTTTTTTCAATTTTAATATTATTTCCAATGGCATTACCTTCAGGATATAAAATGGAAGCAGTATAAGAACTGATTACTGCTACATTGTTCCGGTTTTCCACATCATCGTGGGAAAACAATCTTCCTTCAATAATTTTAAAATCCATCATATCCCAATACCCGGCATCTGTGTAGGTATTGCTGAGTGTCATATATTTTCCATCATGGAAAAAACCGAATTCACTTTTTCTATAGAATGAAAAATGTTCTACAGACTCAAGCTCCCTTTGTAATCGCTTATAAGTTTCATAGTCATTGCACAGACTAATTGGGAACTCATTCTGTTCATAGGACAATTTGGCAGTCAACCCGTGATAAAAGACAATCTTATTACTGTCTATCAATGGATAAACCGGGCCAAATTGCAAATCGTAAAGTGCATAAATCACTGTAATGAATGCTAAGGTAAAGCTGATCCCCAGAAGGTTTAAAGCTGTGATTAGCTTTCTTCTCTTCATCACGGCAAAAGCCATCTTTATATAATTTCTAAGCATGATTTTTTATTATATTGATGTGTACATTACTCAAACTTAATCCACTTGGCTACCGTCAAATAATCGTATGACTCTTTCTGTTTTTTCTGCAAGTCTTTCATCATGAGTGACCATCACAATAGTAGTTTGTTCTGTTTCATTGAAATTTTTTAGAATCCCCATTATTTCACTACCCATTGTACTATCAAGGTTGCCGGTTGGCTCATCGGCCAGGATGATCTGTGGTTCCCCCACAATGGATCGTGCTATCGCTACACGTTGAGATTGCCCTCCCGATAACTGTGTTGGGTAATGTTTCATCCTGGCACTCAACCCTACTTTTTCTAAAGCGGCTATAGCTTTTTTTCTTCTCTCTTTACCACTTACCCCTTTACGATATAGCAGGGGGAGCTCAACATTGTCAAGCACTGAAATGTCAGGTATAAGATGAAAACTTTGAAACACAAAACCAATTTTCTGGTTTCTGATACGTGCCTGCTCATTGTCGTTCAAAGTACTGACATCCACATTGTCCAGTTTTAATTTGCCTTTGGTGGGCTCGTCCAGCAAGCCGATAAGGTTGAGTAAAGTGCTTTTTCCGCATCCAGATGGTCCCATGACAGATAAAAATTCCCCTTTTTTAATGTTCAGAGAAATATTGCTCAAAGCCAGAGTTTCAATAGTCTTAGTCTGGTAAATTTTTTCAACTTGTTCTAATGTGATCATAGTAGAGGTATTTCGTTTAATGTATATTCAATAATGAAGAATTTGTCTCAAAATCATAAAGTGTGAGCTGTCTCATCCTGAAATAAGCTAGCCAACAATTCTTCAGTGCAAGGATGTAATCCAGGATAGCCATATCTTTTTCATTTAGAGCAATGTTGAGGTCTGTAGCGGTTTCGTTTCCCAGGATAAACTTATTCATGGAAATCTCATACCGCATATCGGTTAGGTTTGAGGCTTCACTGGTTATTATCAACTGTTCTTTGTACAACTCAAATTGCTCTACTTCAGTGATAATTTGTAGCTTGAAATTATCCATTTCCAAGTTCACGGATTGTTCCTCTAGTTCTTTCAATAATTCGGCAGTCCTTATTTTAGATTTCGCTCGCCCCCAATCAACTATGGGCATGTTAAACCCAACGGATATATTTTGTTTATTTTGAAATGTCCCATATAACTCATTGATATTCCTATCTGAATTTGCGAGGCCAAGGGCTATAAATAAATCAGCATTAAAGCCATTTTCTGCCTTTGCCTTTCTCAGCCGACTATCGGATTCTATTAATCTACGCTGAAAGGATGTAGCGTCAGATCTGTTTTTCAAAGCTTCAGTAAGTGCCGTTTCTTCGTCTATTTTGAATGGTTGAATATCGGATGGCAATTCGAGTATTAATGGTTGTCTATAACCCAAAAATGCATAGCCCATGAAAGCCAGAAGTTCCAGCGTGGTAGTCTTTTTTGTCAGGTTGGCATAGGACATAGCTTTTTTGGCGTTCACCACCGATAACTGTAATTGCATCAGATTGTCTCTTGTAATTTTTCCCATCTCATATCTGGTGTTAGCTACTTCTAATAGAAACTCATTATTTGAAAGGTTGTTCTGCGCAATTTGGTAGCCAATCTGAGCTATTAGTAGCTCAAAATACCTAATGGTTGTTTCAAAAGAGATTTCTTCTTTCTCTTCAATAAATCGTTTTTGTGATTCTTCATATTTTAAAGGTTCTATTCTCTTATCCCAAGCGAGTCTGTTGTATCCGAAGATGGGCTGACTAATGCCGATACTAACCGCCTTAGCGCTGTAGCTTTTCAAATTGCTTTCGAGATTATCGAACCTCGCCAGATTTGAATTTATATAAACGGATGCACCAGTCCCAGCAATGGCTTGGTTTAAACTAATTCCAAAACTCGAATAGTTGTTGTTCACCGGTAAAAATTCTGTTGAGCCATCGGGCTGTAAAACGGGGATATTATCTCTTGTGTAATCGGATAATTGTCCGCTCATTGAAAGCTGTGGGAGGTAGTTTGATTTATATGTTTTCCATTGCCAGAAGCTGGTTTCCTTGAGAGTGGCAGATCTTAAAGCTGCTGGAGACTGGTGAATGGCGATTTCAATCGCTTGATCGAGTGTAAAGTAGAGGGTGTCTGCTTGCTGGGGCAGAATGGCTTGAAGACTGGATAAAATACAGAGTCCAAGAATGATTGTCATCCTAATTTTTTTATATGATGTACTCTGTACACTCATTCTATAATTCTCAATCTATCATGCCTTAATTCATTTGTCAAATCAGAAATAATTACTTCCTCTCCATAAGATAGCCCACTGATAATTTCTACATATTCAAAATTGCTTGCCCCAGTCTTTATCTCTACCCTAACAGCTTCATCTTCTCTTATTATGAAGACCGAAATGTCTTTACTACCGTTATAAAATCCACCATTTTGCACTCTGGCTACTTGTTCTTTGTACGAGGTGATTACAAATACATCTACTTCAAGATTCGGCCTTAGCAAACTATTCTTGTCATCTGTCAGGCGTACATTAAAACTTACCTCACCATTTGATAGACCGGCAGATACTTGACTGATTGTGCCTGCCAGTTTTTGTTCGTTCACCCCAATAATCACTCTTTCGCCAACTTTTATTTTGTCTGCATGGATGTCGGAAATGTTGCAATTGACTTTATAACTATTTAAGTCGGCCAGTCGTACAATAGCTTCCTGTCTAATCACTCTTTTACCAATTTCTTCGTTCACCCATGTTACTACACCGTCAAACTCAGCTTTAACATCGGCCAGAGTTATCTGCTTTTCAAGTTCTCTAAGCTTTCTCCCTTCAATACTCTCCTCTATCTTTCTGTTTTCTTCCTCAATCGTTATACTAGACTTCTGATGTTCTATTTTTTTTACCAATTGCTTAAATTCAGTTTGTGCAACTTTAAGTTTGAAGTCTGCCTGTTCTACTGCCTCCATGGTGCCACCACCCATCTCCTCCAAGATTTTTGTTTCCTTTAGGTCGGACTCCAGGTTCTTTAGAGATAATTCCTTGATTGACTTACTTGTTTCCAGATCGTCTAATGCCCGAATAAATTCAAGTTGTTTCCGTTTTGACTCATTATTGTTAAGCAGCTTTTCTTCAAGCATTTTTTCATGTGCATTCAAGATTTCTTCTTTGTCGAGCAAAAGGATTGCATCACCCTTATTTACTATATCCCCGGATCGATGATATACATCAATTATTTTAGAATCAATGGAACTGTTGATTACGACTTCCAATTGAGGAACAACAACACCCCTGGCGGAAATAGTAGCCTCTATTGACCCCGTGTCAACTATACTCGTCCGTAAAGTACTTCTTGTGATGGTTGGCTTGAGTGCAGAACGAAAAAGAAAAAATGCAGAGAAGAGTAAAATCACAACCCCCAATATCCAGATGTATCTTTTTATCTGCTGATTTCTGATGACTTTAGGGGATAATTCTCTGTCCATGTATTTAGCTTATTTAAACTCGCCCTACCAGGATTGATTTTGAAAAATCAGTTCATAAGGCCTTTTTCAATAACTGTACCACAATTAACAGACAGGTAATGTGCTAGTTATCAAATTTATTGTTTGTGAAGTTGTCCACTATTGGACATAGTGTCCATTTTTCAACACAAATATCATTACTCTATCCTCCCAGCGGAAATGGAATTTGCAACAAATGGGAGATTGTTTGGCAATTCCGATTAAGTTGAGTAATCTCAATGATCTGAGAGGGATTGACCAAGTCTACGCTATATTCCTTTCCCGTCCCCGTAAGGTTGATTCCCACTTATGGAAATAGTCGAGAGAATTCTCACCAAAATCTTATTCCCCAGAATCAAGAATTAATACCAATGTTTATTTGGTATGTGAAATAGATATCTTGGCGGGATGACCCCAATACTATATAAATATATTAGAAACTCAGATTTTGAGATTCACTTATGGTTTTGATAATATGATGCGATAACTTAATTTTATCAAGTTGGACTGTGAGAGTTGCTAAAGAACAGCTGTCATCAAAAACTTATATCCTCATATAATCTTGGCTTTGTTTGAAATATCCAATCATAAGAGGATAAAAGAATATGGGTGAGGATTAAATTTATTATTATTCGAGTTTATCATCTTAAAAGAATAATGAGTTTTCTATTATGATATTGATTGTTGATGATGATGTAGCTGTAAGGGCCTCCTTACTTTTCTTACTTAAGCAAGAAGGCTATTCCGCAATGGCAGTTTCAGGCCCCAAAGAGGCTTTACAGGAGATAAGTATTAAACATCCTGACCTGATATTGCTGGATATGAACTTCTCACTAGATACAAGCGGTAAGGATGGGCTCAGTCTCCTAAAAAAAATTAAGAATATTTCGAAACAAATAGCCGTAATTTTAATATCAGGATGGGGAAGTGTACCATTGGCAGTGGAAGGTATAAAACTTGGGGCATTTGACTTTGTTACAAAGCCTTGGGAAAACAAGGTACTTGTTGATTCGATAAAATCCAGCATTGGAATAGAAAAGGGTAGAAAGTCATACCAATCAAATGTTCCGTCAAGGGATGAGTTGGATCAAAATTACCGTTTTAGCAATATTATAGGTGAAGCATCGGTATTTTTATCCGTTCTGGAAACGGTTGGCAACATTAGTCAGACGGATGCTTCTATACTCATTCTGGGAGAAAGCGGCACCGGTAAGGAAGTTATTGCTGAAGCTATTCATGAAAATAGTATTCGGGCAGTCAGACCGTTTGTAAAGGTTAATATTGCAGGGATTCCGGATTCCCTGTTTGAAAGTGAGATGTTCGGTCACAAAAAGGGAGCTTTTACAGATGCTAAAGCAAACAGAATCGGTAGGTTTGAATTAGCCCACACAGGCACTATTTTTTTGGATGAAATTGGTGATCTTGGACTAAACTGTCAGGGAAAGATGCTTCGAGTGCTGCAAGATAAGACCTATGAGATTATTGGTGAAAGTCAGACCAGGCAAACGGATGTCCGGGTTATTAGTGCAACCAACCGAAACCTTGAAGAAATGGTTGCTGCCAATTCATTTAGGGAAGATCTTTACTATAGACTCAACCTAATTACAATTTATCTACCTCCTTTACGTGAAAGGTCAACAGATATTCCCCTTCTGGCAAGACATTTTTTGGATAAAATTAAAGAGCTCTATGGGTTTAACAATCTTGAAATCAACAATAACACCTTTTCATGGCTTTCTAATCAAAAGTTTCACGGAAATATTAGAGAACTTAAAAACCTAGTAGAGCGTACAGCACTGATCTATAAAAAAGGGCAATTGGAAATTAGTCACTTTAAAAGTCAGCTACAAAAGAGCATAACAAAACCTATTGATGGGGGACTCCCTAACCCAGGATCCATGTCACTCGATGAAATTGAAAAGGCTATGATCATTAAAACAATCAAGTATTATAATCAGAATATCAGTAAAATAGCATATTCTTTAGGACTGAGCAGAGGTGCTCTATATAGGAGACTCGAAAAATATGAAATTCAATTTTCAAAAAACCATGAAACTTAATTCAACCTATCATTTCTGAACAATATTTTTAGATGTGTATGAGGTTTTGCTATTGACCATCTTCACCTCAAACCTGTTTATACTTTGGTCGAAAATTTTACAGTTAGTGAACTAGTCTTTTTTGAAATGATTTGTAAAATTCGAAAATGGATGATCGTTAAAAAAGAGCATACTCCCGTTCAATCAGTGACCCCATTATAATCTTAAGATGAAATTTAAGTATCAATTACTTCTACTGGTTCTATCTCTTAACCTGATCTTGTTTATTCTTGTAGTATTGCTTTTCAGAGAACAAAACATGCTCTTTATTATAGGTGAAATTGTATTATTGATTTCTACCGTATTCAGTGTAAGAATAATCAGAAAAACAACAAAACCAATTGATCTAATTACCGCTGGAACAGAATTCATAAAGGAGAACGATTTTAATACAAAGTTTGCCTCATCTAATAACAGTGAACTAGATTCAATGATGCAGGTTTACAATCAAATGATTGAAAAACTTCGAAATGAGAGAATATTGCAAAAAGAGCAATACCATTTTTTGGATAAAATTATTAAAGCTTCACCATCGGGGATTATACTAATGGACCTTGATCAGAAAATAATTTCTATGAATCCTGCAGCAGAACATATCACGGGGTTTACTAATAATGATGTTGCAGGTAAAAAAACGAATGAGATTCAACATTTGATTTTTAAAGAAATTAGTAATATGGATCTAAATGAATCCATCATTACCATTTCGGGGATACAAAACATCAGATGTCAAAAATCCCACTTCATAGACCGGAGTTTTACCAGATTTTTCATACTGCTGGAAGAGATTTCAAGTGTAACCCTGGACACTGAAAAGAAGGCATTAGAAAAAGTGATTCGAATGATGTCTCACGAAGTAAATAATTCAATTGGCCCTATAAACTCCATTTTAGAATCAACACTTAATTATGGAAAATACCTGAGCAATGAGGACAAGATTGAGTTTCAGAATATAGTAAATGTAGCTATCGAAAGGAACAAACACCTGAATTATTTCACATCTAACTTTGCTGATGTTGTAAATATTCCTTCTCCAAAATTAGGCTTTTGTAACCTTAATGGACTTCTGGATAATCAAAAGCCCCTTTTAGAAAAAGCCTACGGCACTCAAATAAATATGAAATGGGACTTAGCAACTCCCTCTCCCATGATTGATGTTGACAGCACACAGTTTGAGCAGGTAATTCACAATATATATAAAAATGCAGCTGAAGCAATGAGTGGGAAAGGTATAATCATCACTAGGACTTTCAATTCCCCTGCAAGCTTGACCATAACTGACAATGGAACAGGAATTCCTGATCACGTTAAAAACAAGTTGTTCACTCCTTTTTTTAGTACCAAAAAAAATGGGCAGGGGATTGGACTAATGTTGATCAGGGAAATATTAAGAAATCATGGATTTAAATTTTCTTTAGAGACTTCAAAAGAGAATCTTACTGAATTCAGAATTGATTTTAATATTAATCAAAGAGTTACAAGTAATAATTGAGGCCTATTAGCTGTAAATGAAGTTTTAGGATGTTAATGAACCTTAATAGTTTTGATTCTCTTGAGCTAGCCTCACAAATTTTTGTAAAAAAGATTAATCTATTTGAATTAGTGTAATCATACACAGATAGTTGTTGCTTTGAACATTGCGATCAATAGCATCTTTTACGAATGATGTCGTTAGCGGATGCGAGCCGTTGCGAGCGAAGACAGGTTTCGGATAGTGTAGTGAGGTTGCTTTATTTCAGCTAAGGCAAGGCTTGTACAACAACCAGGGATGGCTTGGCCTTGATGTGCTGAATAAAGACCATTTTCAAAGGCCTCGCGTGGGCCCAATTATACCTGGATGCCAGTAGGCGAGCATAATCATGCCATGAATGCAAAAGGTTCATTTGCATATTGCAGTTCCATTTTTTCAGAGGTGTGAGGAATAAAGTTAGAAAATTGTGTTCTGGTGCTCTAATAAAAAGTTTTATTGATTTGATTACTTAGGGCACATTGATAAAATTCTAAGAAAGATTCAAATCCCCCGAGATAATTCGTGTCCAATCTTTTTAGTACTCCAAGTAGGGTAGTAAGACTATTCGATATCAAGCTATGAGATCCACAATCGAATGAGCAGATGTAACATTCACAGTATTGAGTACAAAAACCAGAATACAGGACATTCTCAAAATTAAGTGGAAATTTCAGCAAGATCTGTTGCTCATATTCCATTAGATCCTTCGGTTTCAAAGGTTCCGGGAATCCAATATAGTAATTCATGTATTCGGCAATTCTGATATCTGCATTTAGATATGGATAGATTTGACTATCCTGCTCAATGTAAAATTCTTTCAGAATTGCCTGATCTCGATTTAATGTCCTGGTAGGTAAAATCATAATATTTATGTGCTTTTATTTATTTATTCATTGGTCGATAATTCATTTTGTTATTTCTGGTTATTTGAGAAATCAAAGAAACCACGGCCAAACAGTAAAAAGGTCTCGAAGGTATAGCTAATAAACCTTGGGCTATATCTTTAATGGACCAAGAATACCAACACCCTGATTATTAAAAAAAAAGTCATATAAATATATTCTCGTTTCATGGTTTGTATTAGATTGGCTCTTGTAATTCACAGTAATTCAGTTATATAACCAAAAATCAACACGATGAAAACAATGACGTTCAAAACAGTCCAAGAATGGGTTGCTTCAAACCCGGACAAGGAAACAATCGAAAGAGTTTTAAATACCGTAAATCGAGGAGTAGTTTCTCAAATGAGAAGGGAGTTAAATCAAAAGAATTCCGAACTGAAAAAGATCGAACGCACAATCGAAACGATGAAGAAGCTTGACCTTCCTGTAACGATGGAAGTTGAGGATCGTGTGAAGACCTTGAAGAAGGAAATCACCGACCTTCAGAAAGAGATTCCACAACCTACGAAGAAATCTCCTGCTGAGAAGGAGTAGAAAAATCAACATTCAAAAATCTCCGGTTCTTAATTGGATCGGGGATTTTTCTTATTCATAACGTAGGAGATATTATTATTATTATAATATCAACGATTTCACATGCTTTCTTGATTCATTCTGTAAATCTCAGATCAGCCTCACTCGGATTCAAATTCCCACTTGGATGATTATATACCAGGATTATTCATGCGCATTAGTTTTAAGAGCGTATTGTAAAATTAGTTTCACATCAATTACCGTTCCGGTTGTTGTTAGATAAAGACCTGGTAGAGTACAGAGTCATTAAAAAGTATCCCAAAACAACTGCTGCTGCGGTGGTTGTTATTGGATTGGGTGTTGTTTTACTCTGGCTGGCGCAGATGGGAGTCATTTAAGGTCAATATCAGGAATTTCACCATCCCGAAATCTTTCCAAACGTTTTTTTGCTTCTTCAAGTGTTAGCCTCTCCTGTTTTAGTTCTTTAGCGTTAGGTTTTTTATCCCATTTCAAAATGCCTACACTAATTTTTAATGTGTCGCTTGAATAATGACACAATTTTGAACGGCTACTTATTAAACCTCTTAAAGGTTTTGGGCTACCAAACGCATAGATTTCAACGTAAGCGATACTATCATTTCCATCAGGTGCATAGAATATTGCTTTACCCCCTTCAATATATAGAGTATTATCAATCTGGTTGAAATAACCTTTGTGGTCTACTTTATTCCAAAGCAAGTCTTTTAAACCAACACTCCTATCCTTAACTTTATGAAACACCACCTTGTCAACGTACTTCTTTACAAATTCTAATTTTCTGTCAAAATCATCGGTTTCATAAAGATCAATCTCACCCATCCAGGTATCCACTTCTAAGTTCGCCATTGCTTGATGATCCTCAATCTCCTGACTTAGTTTTTTAATCAGGGCTTCGTACTCCAGTATATTTTTTTCACTCTGTTTTCGATCTCGGTTATATTGCAAGGAACCTTCCCTTTCACTACCATAAGCCCGTCCATAATCACCCCTAAGATTCATCTTTACAGCTTTCTGTAAGGCTCTCTGGTCTTCAGAAATTTTATGCTCATTCAATTCGATCTGTTCCCTTTTAGCTTCAATATCAACCTCAGATAGAGCATCATCCTTCATCTTCGCAAACAAATCCTTGTGTTGAAACAAAAGTGAATAAACTCCCTCATCCATTGCGCCTCCATTAAACTGGCCTTGCTTACATTTCTTCGTTGGGTGTATATCATTCGAACCATAACACCTGTAATAAGTCTGTTCCCCGTACCTTCTCTCAGACGCACAACCGTATTGTCGCCCACAAGACCCACAAACGATTTTCCCTTTAAGAAGGTAATTGTATTTTATGGCGTTGTGTTTGGAGCCAACCCTTTTTCGTATCAGTGCCTGTACCTTGGCCCACTGCTCAGGCTCAATTATTCTTATCTTCGGAAACTCTTTATCTTTATGTATAGCTTCAGGCCTTTCCCCTCTCTTTTGCGATGGTTTTTCACCAATTTTAATAGACCTTATCCCTGTATAAATTTTATTCCTTAAGATAAGTGCAATGTTGTTCGTTCTCCAAATCCTTTCAACGGGAAAACCGGCTTTATCAGTATTACGTTCAAGTATCTTCCAACGTGTGGGAACTTTATAAGGGGGGTCATTTAACCTCATAGCAATTTTACGCATTGATACAGGCTCTGGCTCTCCCTTTCCTTCGGCCCAGTCAAATATTAATTGTATCACCATTGCTTCTTCGTCATCTATTGTAAGGATGCCTGCCGTTTTTTCATTTGCCTTAACAGATTTATAACCGTAGGGTATGGACTTACCGTAAAATCCTGCAACAGTACCATTCATTGATGAAGTTTTCTTACCACTTTTAACCCTTTCTGTAAGATACTTGGCTTCTTGCTCAGCAACAGCAGAAAGGATCTGTATAGTGAGCCATTTTTGAGGATCAAGACTATCTAGCCCACCATTATAAAAGTGTACATTAACCTGTTCGGCTTTTAATTCTTCTAAAGCGACCAATGCGTTAGCAGCGTTTCGTGCCAACCGAGAGACTTCCCACATTAGTATTATCTTGATATCGTGTTCCCTAATGTATTCTCTCATAGCCATAAATACTTTCCGATTTTTCAAGTCCCTACCCTGCTTCGTAGCACTTATTTCCTCAGGAAAGATTTCTTTTTCATAGTCTATTATGTACTTTTTATCTTTAGCACATTGCTTAAGGTCGTTTGTTTGTCTCTCATAATCCTGGTGATCTGAACTAACACGGGAATAAATAACACATCGTTTCATAATATTATTGATACTTTTTTAATTCCTCTTTTTTCGATTTTGGTAAGCTTTCCACAATAATGTCATAGGAATGATCAATCCATTTCTTTAGTGTTTTATCTTTAATGGAACCAGATAAAGCAATTCCATTCCAATGAATTTTATTAAAATGCCAAGCAGGAGTAACTTCGTTATACTTGTCTCTAAGTTCAATCGCTAATTCTGGATCACACTTCAGGCTTATTCCTCGGCTTTCATCAGACAAGTCAAGCAACGCGAACATTTTATTCATAACTTTAAACACTAGAGTAGTGTCGTTGAAAGGAAATCCTTCAGTAACCCCAGGTTTTGAAATACAGTACTCGCGTATATCCTCGTAGTTCATATTGCTTATATTTAAGTGATTAGATACTGGTAAATATAATATAAATATTAGACAGTATATAACTAAACGATAATGAATAAGCAGCACTGGAATGGAGTAAGCCTAAGGGGCAGCATCAGCAATAGTCTGTTAAAAGAATGGATTGACCATTCCTACACGATTGTGGTTGGCAGCCTGCCCAAATCCAAAAGACAGGATCTT